>Ga0325400_1001157_pt1 | contig 21481 bp, 17 predicted proteins | sample PopdelMetagenome_2_FD_205662 | JGI IMG/M metagenome (GOLD analysis project Ga0325400, IMG submission 205662) | Populus deltoides microbial communities from Bellville, Georgia, United States - Xylem-PdKOR-R1 | ecosystem: Host-associated > Plants > Phyllosphere > Stem > Wood/Secondary xylem...
AGAAAAGTGACTCGAGCAAACTTGCATCGATGGTCGGCACAACATCGCAGGTCCAACCAGATATTTCCAAACATGAGAAAAAAAATTATTTAAGACAACAGCAGGATTTTTAAGAAAATAAAAAAAAGAAAATACAAGACTCGGGTCACTGAATCGATTGAGTTTAATAAGTTTTGTTAATATATATATATATAAGGCAACCATAATCTAATAATATGAAAAATCAAACGATCATGAGTGAATCTTTTAAACTCGAGCCCTATTGGGTAATTGAACGCTAAGCTGATAGGTCCTGTTAAGCAGCCGGACCCGTAGCTTCCACTTTTTCGGTCTACCTTTACCCCTTTTTTTAACCTTTGTAAACTCCAATGTAAAATCACAATAGAAACTAACCAAACCTAAATCCTTAAAAATCCAGTGCAAATTGTCACTAAATCACTAATTTTCCACTCAAATAAAAAACAAACATTCAATAGCACACTCGACTGTATCTCCTCTTGTATAGAAAACTCATCGAGATCTCTAAAAAATAAGGATTGGGAGTTGCTCTGCTATGCGCTATTGATAGTTTTTCTGTAGGAAATACACCTACTCTCCGCAATGAGTCAATAACAATTTTTTTTTTCAAATTTAAAAGGAAAAAAATTACATAGAAAGAAATTTATTGTCGGTGTGTTGAACGCTGCTTTGTTATACGCTATTCATGGTGCTATTGTAGAAAATAATTTATTTGAAGATAGTAATTGTGCAAATACATTTCGTGTTTTTAACCCAACTTAAACATTTTTACATTTGAGAAAAAAATTGTTATTGACTCGCTGAGAAACGCGGACTCATATTCTAGTTATTATATTATTACGTAATTGTTATTTTTTTAAATAATGTTTTTAAAAAATAAATTGAGATGATATTTTTTTATTTTTTAAAATTGATTTTTTATATCACCACATCAAAAAAAATACAAAAACATCAAACACATATTAATCTGAATTAAAGAAAAAACTAATAATTGATTTTTTTATTGACCTAATAAGATTGAGTCTGAGCTACGGAGCTAGACCCATCAACAATTTTTAACTAAACACATAAAAGAAAATGCCCCCCCACAAGTGTCATAGTGTCGTCCAAAATCCAAACACTCTATATTTACAATGTGGTCCACAGTGAAATGAGTCTATATCTACAGTAAATATATAGTATTTTTTCCATATAATATAATTTCTTTTGTTGTGACTTATTAACCTTCGAGATGTTCTCTAATTGGTCGTTTGGATTTAAATATTTCTCATTTTGGCTTATACTAATACATTGGTTTGCGCTCCGCAGCGGGTTAATATCATTTTTTGTCAAATGTCAACAAAATATTAAAAATATAGAGAATGTTTTAAGCCCTCGAGTCTAACGGTAATACCAAACCCGGGCGACTTAGGTCTAGCGGCTATGCCAGACCCACGCCTGGGTTTGGAAACGTTAGTAGACCTGCTCATGGTTTTGGCAACCATATCAGACCCTTGTGCCTTGGTCTACCACCAAACATGGTTGCTCAACTCAAGGCTCTTGGGCTTGATTATTGACAGACCCAAGTACTTTGGGTTTAACGTGGTACCCAGACCCAAGTAGCTTGAGTTCGACATTCCTTGCTAGACCCCAAGCAAATAACAAACAAACAAAGGACAATTATGTACTTTAATTGCCAGGAGAGAGAAAAGAAAGAAAAAAACACAAACAATCAATCATCGGCGACAATCCAACCATGATATCTCTATACGCGCCACATCACGTGGAAAAGGGCACGTCTGCACATCTATCTAGACGGCGTATGACAAGATTTGGCCGTCGGGAGGCATCTAATGTGCCTCTTTAATGACATAGGCTACCCACTCGCTGGAGAGTATAGAATACACACCAACAGTTTTTCAAATGAAAAATAAAAAAAACAACGTGAAAATACTAAATTGCCTTCATGTCCACTAATTATACACCATATCTAATTCAATTTCACTGAAAACGATACTCTTAATTACGTACCATAACTAAGTAAATTTTATTATCACAAGTCATAATAATTTGTGTCTAAAAAATTACTGTGAAACCCCATGTCATTTAACTTCCTTTATGATTTTGATTTTTTAAACCCTATGACTTCAACAATTTGCAGGTTTTGTTGCGCACCTTTCCAGCTTGCCTCTGCGCCTCCAACTATTTCTTGCTGTTGAGCTTTACCTCCGGTGAATCTCCTCAGGTCTCGGCACAGAGATCAATTTGGATTCATGCCTTTCCCTTTCTACTTGTGGCTCCTTACGAGCTTGCCTTTCATGATTTGATGTTGTAGCACCTCCAATTAATAATTTTTACGGGCCTGCAAACCATTTCCCCTTTGTCTAACATATGTTTTCTAGTTATGGGCTTTGCTTTCCCTGTTCGCTTGCTAATTACAATCTCAAAGTTCAATGTTGATTTTGTTCCTGGTTCTTCCTTTTTTTTATTTGCTAATTAACCTTTGTTTTCTAAAATTGCAAGTTATTTACTTTTATTTTTCACGTGCTTATCTTTTTTTTCCCTTCAACAAAAATGAAAAAAAAGGATCAAAACCTTTCTTTCATTGTTAGAGAATCATGGGGTTTTATTGGGTTTTTTTTTTTTTACCTCGGAGTGATTGAGAGTTTTAGCTTGCTTTGAAATGTTAGAGAGGCAATTCTAAAAACTGTAGGAAGAGGATGAAATGACCTTATTAAGAAATAGTTGAAAGAGACATTGATTGGTACATTTGTGTTATTTTTTTGGTTTTTAGTTTCCAGGATGAGCATGACAAAGTTTTTCAGCAGTGCCTTTACTGTGTTACTCCTTTGCTTTTGACTACTAATCTGATTGATCAACTGTGTGTGTTTATATATATTATTATTGTGGGTGTTTGGATTAGCTTGTGCGCACCCCAACTAATCTTACGGGCCCTGAAGTTAACGATTATGTAAGCTTCCAGTGACCTTAAAGTTTGCAGGTTTCGAACTAGTGATATTTAAAAAGCAAATCTAAAATCTAACCAATTAAACTACATCTCTCAATATTTTTCTTTTTAATTTTTGGACTGGTGCGCATGTATTTCTCAAGCTTTTTTTCTCAGCCTTGTTTTCTCGCCCATTGTTTATTGATGTATTGTGCTTAATCAGAAGCAAGCACTTAAGTGTTCAGTGTTGCAGGGTATGCCTCTTGATGAAGATTCAGATAATTATTCCGGTAATAAAGGTGGAAAAACTCCCCTGTTGTTGTCTCACTCCACCGGAATAAGCCAGGGTTCAGTTGAGTTGCAGAAGTGGTCACCTACTCAAGAATTTCGTATTTGCCTCGAATTTGATAAGCCCTCGTTTGTCTAGCTTTCCTCCTTGGCCCGCTGCGCCACGCGTGTTGCTTAGTTCTAACTGAGAAAAGGAAGAGAATCTCAGCAACGTAACCTCGGCGAAATCATGTTACAAGTGAAGAGAAAACATATCAATTAAATACAAAAAAATATTTATTTTTCTATAATTTAAAGCATTGTCTTTCTTACTAATATTTATTTTCACTGCAGCATAATCAAATTAAAAAATTAAAAAAGTTATTAACATCACCAAATTAAATATTTACAAGTATATCTATTTTTTTTATTCTTTATCTATTGTCAACAATTTTTTTACGTTTATCTGTCCATACATTTTTTCAATTTCTTTTATAAAATCAAATACATCTTCTCGGTTCTTAATGAAAACTTTTCATGATAATAAAATATATACCCACAATATCAAAGTTTTATTTTATTTACTTTATAAATTAACTTCAAATCCATAAAAAGGAAAATCTAGACAGTTAAAAAAGATAAATATATCCTCCACCAATGCTATCAGATTAGATAATTATATTGTTGTCTTATATTTATTTTGAAATTTCGTTACGGATATTTTTTAAAATATTTTTTATTTTAAAATATATTAAAATAATATTTTTTTATTTTTTTAAAATTATTTTTCATATAGTATATTAAAATAATTTAAAAATATTTAAAAAATTTTAATTTAAAATAAAATTTTTTTTAAACACTTATAAAATACATAAACAAACAAGTAAATATTTTTTTAATATCCTTTTCGCATGATCAATAGACACCGAAACAACCAGCAGACAAGGAAAAGCTGTCCACCATCACGGTTGTAAACGGGTGGGCCACACTCCTTTTATCCAATCCTCTTGCCGTTCGTCCGATCGAAATCTGACGGTAAAGATTCCACCCCACCAAAAGTCTAATCTAAATCCTACCTTTCAAAGTATCAACGCCACCATGAGCCGTCAAAAACCAAGTCGCCGTCTCTGCCTTAACACGCGCACGTTAGCGCACTCATGCAGGAAACTACCACCAAAAAGCTTAACCATAACGTTCATGTTAGTTACATGCAAAAAAGGCCACCCATCATAAATTTCATTCACACCGGTCAGCAACTATTTAAACAACAAAATCGTAGTATAATTAAGAGTTGACCGTTACCGTTAATATTTACAGCCCGTTTCGTTTCGAATTGCGTTTTGAAACTTTTTATTTTATTTTAGTTTTAAATTATTTTTTTCAGTGTTTCTTAGTTGTTTTCATACTGGTACCAAAATATTTTTTTTTAAAATAACTTTACTGCTTACTACATTCCTAAACAAAATGTACTAAAAATAAATCATAAGCCCACCCGGCTCGTCACCACCTTTTGTTTTTTTATTAGAATTCTATAGCGTAATTAAAATTTTAAATATCTTTATAAAAACTAAAAATACTTGTCAGATCCCTTTTTTTTTTTTTTATTAGCGTGGGGTGTCCGAGCCAGCTTGGGTACACCACGACTATTCCTCACGGCTCACTCAATACCCTGCAAGTCTAATAAGCAGGTAAAACACCGCGGGAATAACAGGTATATGCATAAAAAGTCGAACTTGGGACGGCAAAAGAAGACAAGTCCCCACACACCGCTGGAGCACGACCCTCAAGCATTTGTCAGATCCCTTCTTATTCTATAACATGGTAATTATGATATATGTGCTTATTAAAAAAAATATTTATAATTAAATCTGGCTCAACTTATAAGTTGAATTGGATTCTATAAGATATGAATTCACCCTATTAAATTTTAGGTAATTTTATTTAAACTGTAATTTAACTTTATTTTAAAAATAATATATTTTATTTTTTTAATTAAAGGCAGATATAACCGCACTTCCAAAAAAATACTTTTTTTATATATATTTTGGATCGTTTTGATACGCTGATCTTAAAAATGGTTTAAAAAATAAAAAAAAACATCATTTTAATATATTTTAGCATAAAAAACACTTTAAAAAACAACCATAACCACACTTCGAAATAGTCTTTTAACCCACTCAAATCAACCAACTCTATTCATAATTTTAGTTTTAAATCCAGTCATGGATCGAGCATTAACTTTGTTGTGATGTGTGTACAATTCCGAGGAATTAAAGAATTTGTTAGATCACCCACTATCAGAGGCAACAATCTGTGAAATACATCATGGTTTAAATAAATTCTGATATAATTTTTTACTAGCTCGGAACAGGAGAAAACGACCTCGAGAGTTCAATTTTCAATAAAGTTTTAGGAGAAAGAAAAATGAACCAGGAGTCGGAGAATAAAAGAACATAACATTCCAAAATCAGGCATGTTCCCTGCCTTGCCTTTAAACCACTACTTCCTCTCGAAGGACCAAACCATACCATCGTGCTAAGTTGCTGCTAACCTACACCGAAAACAAACACTTAAGTTGCTATTTTACGCTGAGTAACCACACACTCCGCTTTGGTGCACCCACCAAACACTAAAGAACAAAGAGGAGAGAAGTTAGTTCTTTGATTAAACTACAATCTAGTCCCTATAGATTCAAAAATGATCACTTTGGCTCCTCTAGTTTAAAAGTCCCCATTGTTAATTCATCAGCGGTGTTTGGCACTATGGTTGGAAAGTGCTTTTGAAAAATTTTAATTTTTTTGCTTTAAATTAATATATTTTTGATGTTTTCAGATCATTTTGATGTGTTATTGTGATTTTTTAAAAATAAAAAAATATTATTTTAATATATTTTAAAATAAAAAACGCTTTAAAAAACTGTTATTACACTCCCAAACACCTTCTCCGATAAAAAAGAAAGGCTCGAATTAGAAGATAAAACTCAACAAGTATTGGATATCCTTAAATCTAACTCCTAAAGTTTGGAAATTTCCAATCTAACCCCTAAAGTTAAATAACAAATACAACACCAAGTATTCATTGTTTCATTTTCTATTTTTTCTCCCATCCTTCCCTTTTCAACTTCTATTACATGCAGTAAGATCACACGAAAATTAGCTTTCATTAATGATTTTATAGTAAGTCCTTGAATATGTTTAAGATACAAGCAGAAAAACATAAATTAAAGGACCAAAAGGAAATAAGTATAAATTACCAGGGATTGAAATAACGTCTAGACTCAAGACTTTATTATTAATAATTGTTTTTCCTTTTATTGTAGTAGCAAATAAAATAAAATAAAGAAAAAACTGAAATATATATATATACGAGCACAATAATTCAGCCCTCAAAGTCTCTCTCAATTAGCTCAAACAAAGTGAGAGAAAAAGAAAATCTAGAACCAAGAAAAAAAGAATGGTTTCAACGAGAAGGAGTGGATCTCTTTCTGCTAACAATAACAGCAAGAGATCTTCCTCCTCAGATGACAATAATAACAATAACAGCAAGAGATCTTCTTCCTCAGAGGATAATAATAAGCCACCATCACCTAAACGTCAAAAGGTAATTATATATATAAAATTAAATCAAATCACTACGTGATTTTCTGGTGTCGTTCTTGGAAAAAAGATTTTCATTTCTCTTTGTGGGTTTCAGGGAGAGAATGGTGGAGTTACGGAGAAACCGATGCCGACGACAGATAATTCTAAGGAATCGAGTCCACCGGAGGAGGAGGATCCCGACGACGGTGGACCTGGAGATGCTCCGACTACTGGTGGTGGTGGTAGAGGCGCTTTGATTTCGGGGAAAGGTCAGGAAACGGCGACGCCGGCGGTGGCTGTTGTGACGCCGATCGCTGAAGGTCGGGCACTTTATTTTTTTTTTTAAAATTTCTTTTTTAAAACCTTGAACTAAATTTCGTATTTTTTTTTGAAATTTTGAGAATTGAATTTCAAGTGTTGTTTGGTTAAATCTCTATTTTGTTTTTTGGATTTGATTGAAAGGTTCTACTCCGGTTGTACTGGAGAAACCGCGGAGTTCGTTATCGACTTGGAGTTTATATCAAAAGCAGAATTCAAGTTTCGAAACACCTTGGTGTAAACTGCTGACACAGTCTGCTCAGGTAGTTCGATTTGCGATTATTGTTAAATAAATAGTTTTTTTTGTTTTAGTTGAAAAATTGAGAATTGATGTCCAAAAAGGAGAGATTTTGAGTTTTGACTAGAATGTTGATTGTGTTTGGATTGCAGAATCAGAATATCGTAATTTGCACGTCCAGTTATTCGATTGGTACGACTAAACAATGCGATTTTATATTGAAGGATCACGCAATGGGCGTGATTCAATGCAAGATTAGACACACACAGGTATTGGTTGTATGTTGAGTTTTTTTGTAGGATGTTTTGGCAAACACAGTGTCCGTGTTTGTTATCTGGAGGGCTGTGAATCGGGTATTATAGTGGAGTTTTGTTTGATTAATAGTTCTTGTGGAGGTGAACTCCTGAATATGTATATGCAGTTTGAGTACTCATTGTTTGTGGACATGATCAGCGCGAAGGAAGTGCTGTTGCTGAGCTAGAAAGCTCGGGGAGCAAGGGATCAGTGCAAGTAAATGGGACAGCTGTCAAAAAGGGTGCTATCTGTGTGCTTAATTCAGGAGATGAGGTGGTCTTTGGTGCGGTGGGGAACCATGCCTATGTATCCTCTACATTGTTTAAGTTAATGGTTCAATCGTTCTTGTTTGTGGATTCTTCCAGCCACTTACCTTCTTTCCCCTTTCATTGTTTTGTTTGCAACTGTGTAGAAAATAGATTTTATTGTTTCATTGTCACATGATAGTTTCCTTCATTTCTGTCGAAAATAGATTTTTCAGCAACTCCTGACTGAGGTTGCGGTTAAGAGTGCTGAAGTTCATAGTAGCCTGGGGAAACTTTTGCAACTCGAAAGGAGGTCAGGGGATCCATCGGCTGTTGCTGGGGCGTCAATATTGGCGTCTCTTTCAAGCCTCAGGCCTGATTTATCACGCTGGAAGTCTCCAGGACAGACTGCCAGCAAAATACACCATGGGACTGAGGTGCCTGCTCAGTCAGTTGTTCATGGTGGTGCAGAGGTTGAGCTTGATGGCATGGAAGGCAATTCAACTCCAAATTTAGGGAGTGATAAAGCTGCAGAGGTTGGAGCAATCAACCAGAATCTTCCTCACGATTGCAGCCAGGACTCTGGCACAGAGGCAGGCAATGTAAAAATCTCTGGGATGAATGATTTGATAAGGCCTTTCTTCAGGATGTTAGCTCGATCATCTAGTTGTAAACAAAAATTGAGCAAAAATATCTGTAAACAGGTATTGGAAGAAAGGAACGAGTGGCCGAAGGATTCGCAGCTGGCATCGACCTCGGGTATGTCATTGCGGTGTGCGGTATTCAAAGACGACCTTCACGCTGGAATTCTCAATGGAAAAAACATAGAAGTGTCATTCGATAATTTCCCATACTATTTAAGGTATGATTTTCTTCTTGCCATCTTTAGTTCTCAATTTCATGTTATCTAGGTGAATTTGTGTTCTCAAATGGCTTTTTTTTTTTTTTAATTTTAAGTTTCTTAGATTTTTGGTATGACGTCATATCTCATACTTTCTACTGGCGTAGCACAACATATGAAAATGATCATTGTTGCTAGTTGTCAGAAAATTTTCGCGTGCCTGGCTGTTTTTGTGCATTTAAACTGTCTATTCTCCGAATGCGAAATTGTGGTTCTGATTTGAATGTTGAAAAATGAAAAAAGCTGCAGTTTTAGCTCCACTGGGTGCTCTATTTGTTTCAGGCATGACTTTTAATGCTCCTATGCCAACAGCCTTCCCTGATATTGGCAGTATTGCACTAGTCTACTGGTGGAATATTCCTTGTTAATGTCCCTCTGTTTGTTAATCTTATGTCACGCCACCAGTTACAATGATTGTTGATTAGGGAAACCCATGGTAGAACTGAAAGGGTGAAAGATAATTTCCTTGGTATAAGGTGGCTTAGAAACCCAAGGTCTCATGGATAATTTGCCTTGCAAAATGATGGATCGAGTTTATAGGAATTCAGTATATGATACAACTAGGATTTAAGATCTGAAATGTCTCATTATGAAAGGAAGGGATGGTAGAAAAGGGAAGGAGAAGAACAAAGTAAATATGGGTAGACCCATGGACATTTTATGATGAGGATGTCTGGAGCTGAGAGAAGCTGAATACATGTTAACCTGGGATGTTATGCCTTTTTGAATAGGGACCCTACCTATGAGCTTGATAAACCTGTTGAAACAAAGTAATCAATGAAGACAGATGAGAAATTGACGAACAGATCGCACACCTGTGCACAGCTTGAATATGCATCCATGTAAAACCTGGAAGCTGGATTTGGAAAAGCCAAGCTTTTGGATTTGCATCTTGTTCAGACACTGGTATTGAGGATACCTCACTCAAAAATATCCCGGGAGATGTGCCAAACAAATGGGATGGTCTGATCAGATATGTTATCCATCAGGATGTGGTGACAATGCATTGCAGTTTTGGAGTTGAATTAAACTTCTTGTGTCACAAGTTGGTCATCCATTGAGGCATGGAACATTTGTTCGACTTGCAATGTCTGATCTGTTCTTTGGGGAAATATTAACATAGCAACTTACTGGATGCATTACACAGATCTCCCTGCCTGTGGACATGGGACATGTGAAATGGATGGTTTGAACTGCACAAAGCAAACGTCCACATTTTCTGGTTGCTGAAAGCCGAATGGCTGTGGCATATGATCCTTGTGATGTGGTGACTGATGTGGCCGCACCAATCCTTCATTTCAGTGTTATGCGAAATTTGTTGTATAAAAATTAAACTGCAATGCATGTGTGTGTGATTGTGATTCAGTGGTGATTTTACCTTATAGACATGTAATTTTCATTAAATGGTTCTTTTTACCTCAGAGATTTGGTACCTCCAATAAATTCTGTAATCTTAATCAAGTAGGAAGACACAAGGTTCATTTGAACACAATTTTATTAACCAGTGCAAATGGCATGATTATTTATTTGCATGTCAATCTCAGATTCGTCATCTTTCTTCTGCAGTGAGAATACAAAAAATGTGCTGATTGCAGCTTCATTTATACACCTGATGCACAAAAAATATGCAAAATATACCTCAGAACTAGCTACAGTCAATCCGCGTATTCTGCTTTCTGGCCCCGCAGGTTTGTGGGCTTTTTACTCCCATTGTTATATTTTAGAGTTTGTAAAGGTTAACTTTTATGAGAAAGCTTGACCTTTCCCCCCCTTTTGAATGCTGTTTGTAGGTTCTGAGATATACCAGGAGATGTTGGCAAAGGCACTTGCCAATTACTTTGGCGCTAAATTGCTTGTATTTGATAGTCATTCATTTTTGGGTGTAAGCTAAAACTGATGTGCTTGGCTATTATAGCTTTCCATCTGTAGTTTATGAAGACCAATAATCATCGATTGTTAATTTGCAGGGTTTGTCTTCCAAGGAAGCTGAGCTTTTGAAGGATGGAACTAATGCAGAAAAATCCTGCACTTGTTCTAAACAAGTTCCTGTGACAACAGACCCATCAAAGAGTGTGAATATATCAGCTGGTGAAACAGACACACCTAACTCTTCAAATGCACCCGCTAGCCAGGAATTGTTTGAGATGGAAGACACCCTGCCTTCTTCTTCCGGTCCAGGGGCAACAAGGAATCGCTTGTTTAAAATAGGTATTTAAGCTATTCCTAGACAGGCCTTCTATTTGTTGTTCCACTTTTCTTTCACATTCTTGATCTTTTGATTTTTCTTGAGCTCTGGCATAGCAATATACTCCAAACATTAACATGCAGGTGACAGAGTGAAATTTACAAGCTCATCTTCTAGTGTCTTATATCAAACAGCATCACCATCAAGGTACAATCAGTGTGGACCAGTTTCTTCACCTTTTTCTTCTCCCTTTTTACTTCGACCAATTTTTTTATGGTTTCTTGAATGTGAACTTTCCTGTGTTCAAACAGGTTCAGTACTTCTCTTGATCAATGTATAATTCTTCCTGAACCAAATATTTCTCTTATACCAAATTTGCAATAAATGGTCTGCACTAAACTGCTCATCTTCTTCTCATTCAAGTGCCATTGAAATGAACCTATTTGGTCAGATGATAGAAAATGTAGATAAAAAAGGAGGGGTTGTGGATGAACATTTTGTTAAATGTGGTGTCATAGATATCTTCGTGTTGGAAAAGAAAAATGTGGTGTCATGTACTTGATGTGGTTAGGGATGGAGAGAAATTCTAGAGTTATGCAGAAACTTTTTGTATTTAAGCAGCTAATATGGCATAGAGTAGTTTTATTGGTGTTTTGGATTTTGGGACTTTCTGATTTCTTAGCTGAAATTCTTCAGGGTTGGAAAACCCTTTGTTTTAATGTTCTCCATTTGTTGTAGGCATTATTCCTTTTCTTTTCTTTTCTTTTCCATATTTTTTTTGTCTTCTGTCTTGCATAAGGCATTCTTTTTTTTTTGTGGCTTGTATTCTTTCATGATAAAATTTTTAGTCTTCCTAGAAAAAAAGATTATTTACTTTTGCTTAACTGAATAAACAACAAATCCCATATACTTGGATAATTGAAGTAGCCCCGGTGGTGGCTTAATTAGGAGCTGTATTTGATATAATTTGGATGTGCTAAGGAATTGTTGAGCAGGGTTTGCTTCTGCTGTTTGAAGTAAATAATTCACTTCACATGTTATTCTTACTTTATGGATGGATGCCCAAAAAATAGCGCCTTGTCAAAATTGATGAGAAAATTGATCTTGAATTGATTTTACTTTTGATTGAGATTAGGGATAATGTTTGATTTGATTGCAGCATTAATGCAAATCATAATTAACTAGGACTTGAAGTGTTAGGAAATAAAAGTGTGCAGATTTGAAAGAACAACAGAAGCACTTATTTGAGAGAGCTTTAATGCTATTTCTGGAGCTGTAGCCTGTTAAGGTCTGGATTGTTGTAAATATTCACGATCAAGAATGACTATATCAACCTGTTATAAATGCTAATGTAAATACAAACATGGTTAAGTTGATCCAATTTTGGTAAAATTGAAGCTTAATGTATCCAGTGTTTCAGATCTGCATTCCCTTTGGCAATACAGAAGAACCAGCATGTACCAAAAAAAAGACGAAAAAAAGAATGAAAGAAAAAATAAAGAAAAAGAAAACTCAAAGAAAAGAAAAGGAAAAGGAAAAGGGAGAAGCAACACTATGGTTTATGAGGGAGGAAGGGAAATAAAAAAATAAAAGGCATAGCCTGATTCTAACATGTTGGCAACTTAATTCTCTCTCCCTCTCTGTGTGTTGTCTCCTTGATTGATTTCACTTAATTTTACTCAGACAAGCAACCCATCATATTCTTCTATAGTTATTATCTTTCCAATTTGTAGTTTTTTGCTGTCTTCTTTATGTTCTTAATTTTGTTGTTGTTGATGCAGCTTGATGTTTAACCTTTGATCCCCTCTTAACTCTTAATGCAGGGGCCCACCTTATGGGATTCGTGGGAAGGTTGTTTTGCCTTTTGAGGACAATCCTTTGTCAAAAATCGGCGTGAGATTTGATAAACCAATACCTGATGGTGTCGATCTTGGAGATGTTTGTGAGAAAGGTCATGGATATTTCTGTAATGGTATGTTGAACTGGATCATAAACATTATCATGCACATATACTTGATAAATGGTTCTATCTTTTCTTTCTTTTTTTAATCTCAAGTTATTTAAGTGTCTTTTTCTTTCTCTCTAGTTACTGATCTTCGTTTGGAGAACACAGCTGTAGAAGATTTGGACAAATTACTCATTAACACATTGTTTGAGGTAGAATGGTCTAGCTCTTAAGCAATTGTAACTCATTTTGTTCTGGCATGTTTTATTCCATTTTGTTGACTTGCAAAATCTTACCGAATCTTTCTTCAGGCTGTACACAGCGAGAGCAGAAATTCTCCTTTCATTTTGTATATGAAAGATGCAGAGAAATCTATTGTAGGCAATTCGGATTCATATTCTACATTCAAAAGCAGACTCGAAAAGCTTCCTGATAATGTGGTAGTAATTGGTTCTCACACACAAAATGACAATCGGAAAGAGAAGGTAATTTTGATGCAGTCATTTATTAGTTTGTTTTAGTTTTTGCACGCATGAAATTTCTTCTATTCAAAGATTAACAATCTAAATTTATTTTTGACAATCAGAAAGAGAAGGTAATTTTAATGTAGCTATTTATTTGTTTGTTTTTATTTTTGCATGCATGAAATTTCTTCTATTCAAAGATTAATGGTGCTGATCTAAATTTATTATTGAAATTCTGGCATGTTGTTTCGTTGAAGTTCAATGATGGAATTGAGGCTTCTCAGTCTTTTGTTTCCTCAGTTTTTAAATAAAGTCAATGAATTCAATATCGCTGTAGAATTTAGAAAGTTTATTCCAGAGTATTTTTTTAAGTGCGTGTCTTCTGTTTTTGTATTATGTACAAGTCACACAAACATTTTTCTGCTATCATAGCTTTTATGGTAGATAAGAGGATAAGTGTATGAACATGTTGTACTTATTCATTTTAGAAGTCATGGATTCAAATGGCAATGATAGTGCTTTGATGGGTGCCTTCTTTAAACAGAAATTGAGTCCTGATATAATTTTTTGGGTGATGAAAGCGCCTGTCATCATTAACTATGATGAGCCAACACTGGTTAATGAAGATTCACAGACTTGACGAGCATTGAGGGCAGTGTGCATCACTGAATTATGTTTGGAAATCGTCTCAGTCGAGTTAATTCAACTCAACTAAGCCTTAGACCCTCTTAGGCACATGAATCCCTTTGCAAAACAGTTTGTCCAGTTTTAGGTGCTAAAGAGGCAATGTGTAAATTCTATGAGCTTTAAAAATTTGAGCCTGTATGTTGCGTGGCAAAGAATTTTCTCTCAACCTTGCATTGTATCGTTTATGCTCTTGCTATACAAATCTTGTCATTTACTTACGCCATGGTGTTTTCCCCTTGCAGTCACATCCTGGTGGTCTTCTTTTCACAAAATTTGGCAGCAATCAAACTGCTCTTCTTGACTTGGCTTTTCCGGTGACTCTATCCCTCCCCACTACTTTTTTTTTTGTATTTTTGTTTAGAGTTGCAACAGATATTTCCTTTTCTGTCCTGACATTTTCATTCTTTTATTGTATACATGGGTGTGTGTGGTTCTTTTATTTATGTGTGAAAAGGGAAGTTTTCCATCTCTATGCACTTCTTGAATGTAATATTGCTACTTTTCTATGCTTCTGAGTGCTATGTATCAAAACAAAGGAAATGTGTGCTTGCAGGTTTCTTCTTTTCTGTGGATGATTGGCGTTATCATAATTTCATTTATTTTTATTGTTTGGCTTTGTTCTAGTGTGTTCAAAATAGCAGTCTTAAGCGTCATCAACATATTCTATTTATCTTGCAATAAATAAATAAATAAATCCACGTCTTTTGTTATTGAGAGATGTTTTAAGAATAGTCTCATTGAATCAGTGCATCATGTGATTATTTTTTGTTACCTTTTACAATATTCTTAGCCAATATATTAAGTGAAAATAGTTGACATGTTTGCTAAAAAGCTAGATGCCTTGCATATGGAGCAAACTTTTTTACACCTGCATCAGCCTTCCTGAGACATTTTATACTGGGGGTGTTGTGTCAGTTTGGAGGCCTTTTCATTTTAGTACTGTTTTTTAGATCTCTTGTTGAAAGGGAGAACCATTTGATTAATATTTTCTGGGAAGTAATGCATCGTCCGTACAGCACTTTCTTTATTAAGCTGTCTCTTTTCCTCCCTTGTCTCTCTCTCTCTCTCTCACACAGGCAAGCTTGTACTTGGCCAATTGATAACTTTGTATTACATTATGACTGGTTTTGATTTTCTGATGATTGATTTTGGTGCCTTCTGATCTTTTCAGGATAGTTTTGGAAGACTTGGTGACAGGGGGAAGGAAGTGCCAAAGGCAACAAAGCTTCTGACTAAGCTCTTTCCAAATAAAGTAGCTATTCATATGCCACAGGTGTGTGTGATAAATTACTGATTTTTTCCTCATTGATTTGAACAAAAATTCATGTGCAGTGTATCATTGAAGGTTGTTAATTGATGCAGGATGAAACACTTCTAGCATCTTGGAAGCATCAGTTGGATCAAGATGCTGAAACTCTTAAAATGAAGGGGAACCTAAATAACCTTCGAACTGTGAGATATTGATCCCATAATATAGTTTGCAGCTCCTTTTGTTTTGTTTATTGATCAACATTTTTAGCTTCAGTTCTTTGGCTGATTTTTTACTTGACTGAGCTTCATTTGACAAGATAATTTAGGTTTTTTTGTATAAATAGTTCAGTCACTGATTCCATGCATGTGATAATGTTATCCATCCATGTTCTTATATAATTTGCTGTTGCTGCTTGATTTTTCTGGTTGGTCGAACCTTGTGGTGCATCAGTCCCTAAAATAACCATCATCCTTCAGTAAATATGTCATGCCTAGTCATTTGGGGAAAACTTTAGAGCAATAGTCTTGATGCGCTTTTCATGTTGCTTTTGGGCAAACAGTTGAACAGAGTGTCTTCAACTGTTCATTGCCTTTTCAAGTTCAAATGTCAGAACACATCTTAGCTTTTGGCTGTGAAGTATGTTTGAAAGGGTGGAAAGCCGGAGGAAAGAAATTACGTTCTTTGTGAGAAGAAGATAATGTGAAGGTGAAGGGATGTTGGCCTGTAGCCCACTAAAATCAAATTCTTGAAAGTGGAGATGCTGTGTGAGGGGAAAAGAATAGTTTTACTCATTGTCCCTCAAAAAAATTTCTTCAAAACAAAAGGATGGATTTGGATTTTTTGTTTCTCTTCACTTCCTTTCCTTAAAATTTCATCCCCCAAAACTGAAATTGTTTCCTCTCCACAACTCCCTGCTCTTCAGTTCCTGTCTTGAAAAGATGGTGACGGATTACCTGTTTGGTGAGAGATGCCTATGTGGAGTGAAGGCAAATTATTGATGCCATGGTAGTAGCAAATAAGGTTGTAGACACTCATACAAGTGAGTGGGCTGTGTGGTGAGGTTGACATGGAGAATACTTTGTTTTCATGTTGAAGCTTTCTTGTGTGTTTAAGAGAATGGCCTTCGATGATAGATGGAGGAAATGGATATTATGTGTATTTTATACTACTCAAGTGTTGTCAGGTTTTGTCTCAGCTTCTGGTGGTCTCAGACAAAGGGATCTGGTTAGTCCCTGTAGATGGATGATACCCTACTGGTGGCTACATGTACTTGGCAGAACGTTTTTCAAGGAAAATTAGTTGACAACTTTATGCTTTACTTGTTTCCCTGATTTCAGTTATGTTCCATCTCATGTATACTTTTTAATATTTCTCTGAGAGAGTTCTTATGCATCAATTGCTTTACTTGAAGTCTTCTAGATATTGTGTTGAAAAACGTTGTGATAATGTGTGTGAGTCTGCTTTCTCATATATTCAGAAAGGTGGACATTGAATGGCCTTCTTTTATTGTGATAAATGTTAACTCGTGTATGCCCTCTGCTTCCTTCTTATTTTTTTTTTGTTTTGTTTTTGTTTTTGTTTTCTTATTTCTGTTTTATTGCACTCAATCTGGTTGGAGATTAAACAGTATTTGATGAAATCAAACATTACCTTTTCTTTCATAACAATCTAATTTCTGTGCGTATAAAGCACTATGATGGGTATTGTAAATGGTGGTGCAAGTTAAAAATTAAGGCATTTGGAGATGGGTCCTTTCTTATTGCATGCCATTTCATCTGTAGGTTATGGGCCGGTGTGGGATGGAATGTGAAGGACTTGAGACATTATGCATCAAGGATCAAACACTCACAAATGAAAGTATGTTCTGTATTTAACACATTGCAATGTTAACTATTTTCAGTGATCTTTTCAAAAACTCATGTTTTGGTGTGCAATGCAGCTGCAGAGAAGGTAGTTGGTTGGGCACTGAGTCATCATCTAATGCAGAATTCAGCTAATGCTGATGCTGATGTGAAGCTTGTTTTGTCCAGCGAGAGGTAATTGATAGCTTTCTTGTATCATTTTCTTGACTCCTAGTATTGGTTACTGTGTTGATTACACGTTTGTAATGCTGCTTTGCAATACTCGCAGCATCCAATATGGGATTGGAATCTTGCAGGCCATCCAGAATGAATCTAAAAGCTTGAAGAAGTCACTCAAGGTGATTAATAGATTCTCACTTGAAGATACTACTAAAAGCTTATTCACATGCACAATTTTTTTGAAGCATGGAGCTTTAAAGAGCTACCTAATTTCCTATTTGGGAGGTTTCATGTGCTGATCACCATAGTGATTTTTTTGGACACAATCAGGATGTCATGACAGAAAATGAATTTGAGAAAAGGCTTTTAGCTGATGTTATTCCACCTAATGACATTGGAGTTACATTTGATGATATTGGAGCTCTTGAGAATGTCAAGGACACCTTGAAAGAGTTGGTGATGCTTCCTTTACAAAGGCCAGAACTTTTCTGCAAGGGGCAATTAACCAAGGTCTCTGCATATCTCTATATTCAGTGAAACAAGTTATTTCATTTAAAGGAACTTCGACATTTGTTTTTAAGTAATAGGATTAGGCTGTGATGTGTATATGAAGAAAGGTATATACTCACAGTGATCGTATGAGTGCAGCCTTGCAAGGGCATACTTTTATTTGGACCTCCTGGAACTGGAAAGACTATGCTAGCTAAGGCAGTGGCAACTGAAGCTGGTGCTAATTTCATCAACATTTCAATGTCCAGCATCACGTCTAAGGTTAAGATTATAGCGTGCCTTCAATTTATATATGGATTTTATTTTCTGATCTAAAACTTCTTCTAATTTTGCATGCTACAGTGGTTTGGTGAAGGTGAAAAGTATGTCAAAGCTGTATTCTCGCTAGCCAGTAAAATTTCCCCTAGTGTTGTCTTCGTTGACGAGGCATGCTTCTTTTTACTCTTTCAGCATTTTGCACACCCACACCCACTCACATTGAATATAAACTCAATTATTTTTCTGTGGTTTGGCTGTGTTGCACAGGTTGACAGCATGTTGGGCAGGAGGGAAAATCCGGGAGAGCATGAGGCCATGCGGAAGATGAAAAATGAATTTATGGTGAATTGGGATGGTCTACGAACAAAAGATACAGAACGAGTTCTTGTACTTGCAGCTACTAATAGGCCTTTTGACCTTGATGAGGCTGTCATTAGAAGGCTGCCACGAAGGTAATATTTTATTTCACAACAGGCTTAGTACTCTGATCTTTTGGGCTCTTATATCTTATGCATGCGAGTCCTTTGGGAATATGTAAATTTTGTTTCTACAAACCTATGTTCTTTTAATGCCAGTTCATTTTCATTTACTTCTACAGATTGATGGTAAATCTGCCTGATGCTCCAAATAGAGCAAAGATACTCAAAGTCATTTTGGCAAAAGAAGATTTGTCTCCTGATATTGATTTTGATGCAATTGCCAGCATGACCGATGGATATTCTGGAAGTGACCTTAAGGTTTTAGCTCTCGTTCTTCTCTTGATTACTTTTTATTTTTATTTTTTATCAAACTTGGTGATTGTCTTACATCTATACATGCTATATGGCAGAACCTATGTGTAGCTGCTGCTCACAGACCAATTAAAGAGATATTGGAAAAGGAAAAGAAGGTTTGTCCATGTTCTTTTTTCCTCACCGTTAAAGAGCTGTTAGGTTAAATTTGATGCATTTACACTTATGATCAGGATGTAATTATCTTACAATGTCCTTTCTCCTGTTCCATGCACCTTCTTTCAAGCATCTGTGGTGTACTGTGTTATTTATGGAAGAAAGAAAGAAAATGGTGTCCAGTGTATTGTACAACTATATTTGCTCATAAAATGCCCACACAAATACACTGCACTCCAATCAAGTTTTAATGAGACAAGTACAGTATGGATATCAGATAATATGATCCGTTGTCAGTTTAGCTTCATGAAAATCCTTTTGGCAGTTCCAAGTATTGGGTTTTGCTTCCTCTGGCTGGATGCCACTGAAATTAATTGAAGAGTTTGTGCTTATCTAGCTAAGCCTTATTTTATTTTACTTTACAGGCAGAATTAGATTATCCTAGGATTACTTCTAATTTCACAATTTATTACAGGAACAGGCTGCAGCTCTAGCAGAAGGTAAGCCTGCTCCAGCTTTAAGTGGGAGTGCTGATATCCGGCCCCTAAACATGGTCGACTTTAAAGATGCTCATGAACAGGTAAAAATGATGACCAGATTTTATGGACTTGTATCATCTGCGTGATCTTGTTATGATATTTTCCCTGTATTTAAATAGGTATGTGCAAGTGTTTCATCTGAGTCAGTAAACATGACCGAGCTCTTGCAATGGAATGAACTGTATGGAGAAGGTGGTTCTAGAAGAAAGAAGGCTCTTAGCTATTTTATGTAAATTTTCCCTTGCGCAACAGCTTCCTATTTTCTCACAAATCTCCCGTTCCTAAGTAATTTTGCCGGTCTCAATTAGGGCTTGTCGAGCAGCAGCCATTTTGTCTGTAAGGTGAAATATAGGCTTTTTCTAAATCATGTTTATTTTCTTATCTCAACTGTGGGGATGGTTGGTATGAAGGGCGTGAAGCTTTTGTTTTGTTCTCAGTCCCCTTTGTATTGCATTAACATTTATTGTTGATTTTAAGCTTATTAACACCTGAAATAGAGAAGAGAGTAGAGAAACTGAAGACCTGTCAATATAGTGTATCGTCAACTTTATGGTGTCTTGATTGAACAGTCAAGGTAAGAGGAGTATTTGCCTTTTCTTCCTTTTTGGGCCAATCATTATTAATTTTTTTTTTGTTTTTTTTTGGAGGTTTGCTTGATGATTTAGCACTCTATGATTTGATTTGCCCATTGTCTGTTGAGATAAGGGAAGGTTTCTCCTGTATTTATGGTCAGAATGCTTATTTAACTAGTTAATTAGAATCTTTATTGAGTCAATATTTAGAGTATTTAAGTGTATGGAATATCATCAATAAATAAAAATTCAAGAGGTTAAATATTCGAGTGTTGAGTTTTTTCGGCAATTATTGTTCGCAATTAAACCCCTCTTAAGTGCATGGATGCAAGGTGTATGTTCGACCTCAACCCCGGGTTGATTCTTACAGCTATAACTATGCTTTGTTGCAAAGTCTAGCCAACAATCAACTTAAAATGCAGAGCTACAATCAAATCAAAATTAAAATGAATCCTGAAATCATCGATGGCTGAATCCTTAAGCGATCTTGATATCTTATCCACACAATTTATGAGTCAAGACCTCTTCCCATACAATAATCGTATCTGAAAGGTAAGATATAGTTTTTGTTTTTCAAATAAGAAAAGTAAATGATACTAAATTTCTCCAAATTATCAAATAATTTTTATAAGATTGCTCAACTAAACAATATTAATTTCTCAATTACATTCTAAACCTATATTATTAACGTATTTCAATTATCATTAAAGATGTAATTTTTCTTTTCTTTTTGCAATAAAAAGACCTTTTAAAAACAAATCTTGATGACAATTATTCTAGAGTGCATATCCAATAAATAGGAATTCAGTTTTTTTTTATAATTATTATTATTATATGAAAGAGGCCTCTTTCAGTAATCAAAGCCTTGAAGGCAATTTTCTCTAAGCAGATTAAAAAAACCAATCTACAAAACACTTTCCGTTCCTAGTTTCTTTGCAGCTCAATCAGCAGTACTTGCATTAGAATTGTTGTAACCGACACGACAATTGGGACTTCCAAAATTAATGATAGATTTTTTTTTTAAAAAAAAGAGTTGGAAGCTAGTAATTAAAAGAAACAAATAATTCTAAAATAAATGTTGTTTTTAGAGATTTAGATAAGAAATTAAGTATAATACATTACCTTACCCACATCTTTTTAAATGAAAAAATATATTTATTATATCTTTTTTCCTAAATTTATTATTCGCGTAATACTAATTATCTAAATTTATTTCTAAACTTATTCGCGATATATTTTAATTTATTTAAAAAAATAATACCAATGTCTAAAAATAGAAGACTTGTTGATAATTTTGACGTTAATCCCTAAAAATAAAAGAATTCATCATTATTCTTGGCTTTTAAACGAATAATTTTGACATTAATCCATAAAAA
>Ga0325400_1001158_pt1 | contig 21481 bp, 15 predicted proteins | sample PopdelMetagenome_2_FD_205662 | JGI IMG/M metagenome (GOLD analysis project Ga0325400, IMG submission 205662) | Populus deltoides microbial communities from Bellville, Georgia, United States - Xylem-PdKOR-R1 | ecosystem: Host-associated > Plants > Phyllosphere > Stem > Wood/Secondary xylem...
GCCCATGGCGCGGCTGGCGGAGCGACACAGCCGCGCGCGCATCGTGGCGGGCTCCATGGCGGTGTTCGCGGTGTTCGTCGCCATGTGCGGGCAGGCGCGCTCGTTCGGCGGCATCATGCTCGCGCGCATCGGCGTGGGCGTGGGCGATGCGGGCTTCGGCCCGCCCGTCGCCAGCCTGGTGGGCGACCACTTCCCGGCCGAGCGGCGCACGTCGGCGGTCACCTGGGTATGGCTGGGCGGGCCGGTGGGCGCGCTGATCGGATCGGGCCTGGGCGCGATGGTGGCGCAGGAATATGGCTGGCGCACCTGGTTCACCTGGTTGGCCCTGCCGAGCTTCCTCCTCGCGCTGCTCGCCTGGATCACCCTGCGCGAGCCGCCGCGCGGCCGCTTCGACCGCGCCAATTCGGGCCGGGTGCCGTCGGTCGGCGAGACGTTCCGCTTCCTCTACGCCAAGCGCTCCATGCGCTTCGTGATCGTCGGCTGCGCGTTCGCGGCGATGGGCATGAACGGCCTCGGCCAGTTCCTCGTCCGCTTCATGGTGGCGGGCTATGGCGTGCCGCTCGCGCGCGCGGGGCAGACGCTGGGCCTGCTCGCCGTCTTCGGCATGGCCTCGGGCATGGCGCTGGGCGGTTTCGGGGTGAGCGCGCTCGCCCGGCGCGACCGGCGCTGGACGGTGTGGGCGCCCGCCATCGGCCTGGCGCTCGCCACGCCCCTGTTCCTGCTCGCCACCGCGCAGCCGACGCTGCCCCGCGCGCTGCCGCTGCTCGCCGCGGCGCATGTGGCGCTGTTCGTCTATTACACGCCCACGCTGGCGCTGGCGCAGAACATGGTCGGCTCGTCCATGCGTGCCTCGTCGTCCTTCGTGGTCTCGTTCGTGCTTGGCATGGTCGGCATCGGCCTCGGCCCGACGGTGATCGGCATCCTGTCCGACCTGTTCGCTAATGCGAGCTTCGGCAGCGGCTTCAGCGCCGCCTGCCCCGGCGGCGCGGCACCGGCGGGGGGCGCGGCCGACCTCGCCACCCGCTGCGCGGAGGCGTCGCGCGCCGGCATCGTGCAGGCGATCGCGGCCATGTCGTTCGTGTTCGCGATCGGCGCGGTCTGCTACCTGCTCGCCGCGCGCGACCTGCGGCGCGACCTCGACACGCATTACGAGGCGTAGCGGAACCGCGCGGTCCGCGACGCGTCCCTTGCCGACAACGGCTTGGAAGGACACCCCGTGAACAATCTCCTCGGCATGCTGATCGGCGCGGAGCTGAGCGAGCGCGACGGCGGCAGCGGCGTGGCCGGCGCGATCAAGGGCTATGCCGCGCAGGCGGCGCTCAAGGTGGTGACGCCGTTGATAGTCACCTATGCCATCGGCTGGGGCGTCCAGTACGCCGCGCGGCGCGGCTTCCACGCGCTGACCAGCGATCCCGAGACCAGGGCCAAGACGCGTGGCTGACGCGCGCGCCGCGTTGTTCGACGTCGACGGGACGCTGGTCGATTCGAACGAGTTCCACGTCCGCGCCTGGGTCGAGGCGTTCGCCGACCATGGGCACGCGGTCGCGCCCGAGCGGGTCGCCGGCCTGATCGGGATGGGCGGCGACAAGCTGGTGCCGGAGGTGCTGCCCGACGTTGGTGAGGACGAGGCGCAGACCCTGTCCGACGCGCACGACGCCATCTTCAAGGATCGCTACCTTGCGCAGGTGCGGCCGTTCCCCCGGGCGCACGACCTAATGGGTCGCGTCCACTCCGCCGGGTGGCAGGTGGTGCTCGCCTCGTCGGCGAGCGAGGCGGAGGTTGACCACTACATCGACCTGCTCGACATTCGCGACTGGGTGGTGACGCGCACCAGCAGTAGCGAGGTAGAGGAGTCGAAGCCGTCGCCCGACATCTTCGCCGCCGCGCTGAAGAAGGCGGGCGTCGCGGCCGACGCGTCGCTGGCGATCGGCGACGCGCCATATGATGCCGAGGGTGCGAAGCGCTCGGGCGTGGCGACGATCGGCCTCCTGTCGGGTGGGTACGAAGCGCAGGTGCTGCGCGATGCGGGCGTAGTCGCGCTGTTCGACGACGCCGCTGACCTTCTGGCGCGTTTCGACGAGTCGCCGCTCGCGCGCTGACTCCTCCCTCGTCGTCCCCGCGCAGGCGAGGACCCCGCTTGTTCTTCTCCGTTGCAAGGCAGCGGGGTTCCCGCCTTCGCGGGAGCGACGAAGGATGAGTATCAGGCGTTCGCGATCCGGCCTTCGCGCATCCGGATCGTCCGAGCCGCCAGCCGCTCGACCTCGCCTGCATCGTGGCTGACCAGCAGCACCGGCACCCCTAGCTCCGGCAGCAGCTCCGCAAGCCAACTCGCCAGTTCTACCCGCGCTTCCGCATCCAAGGCGGATAGCGGTTCGTCCAGCAACAGCAGCCGCGGCCGCATCACCAGCGCGCGCGCCAGGCCCACGCGCTGCGCCTCGCCCCCCGACAGCCGCTCGGGCCGGCGGTCGAGCAGGGCGGCGATGCCCGTTCGCGCCACTACCTCGTCGCGGTCGCCGGGAGCGGGCGCGCGCCGCTCGGCATAGAGCAGATTGCCCGCGACCGAGAGGTGCGGCAGCAGCCCGCCGCCCTGGAACACATAGCCGACGCGTCGCCGATGCGCGGGGACGAAGCGGGTCGCGTCCTGCCACACCTCGCCCGCCACCTCGACTTCGCCCGCCACCCGCTCCAGCCCGGCGAGGCAGCGCAGCAGGCTGGTCTTGCCCGCCCCCGACGGTCCGACGAGCGCGGTCACCTCGCCCGGTTTCGCCTCCAGCGCGACATCGAGCGGGAAGCGGCCGATCCGGCCGGCGAGCCTGGCCCTCACGGCGCGGGCGCGGACAGGCGCCGCTCGGCCAGCAGCAGCACCAGCAGGGTCGCGAAGGCGAACGCGACCAGCCCCGCCGCCAGCAGGTGCGCCTCGCCGTAGCGCAACCCTTCCACCAGCGCGTAGATGCGCGTGGACAGCACCTCCGTGCGGCCGGGGATCGCGCCGCCGATCATCAGCACCACGCCGAACTCGCCCACCGTGTGTGCGAACACCAGCACGGCGGCCGACACGAAGCCGCGCCGCGCGAGCGGCAACCCGACGGTGAGGAAGCGGTCGAGCGGCCCCGCGCCCATCGTGGCGGCGATCTCCAGCGGCCGCGCGCCGATCCCCTCGAACGCGGTGCGCAGCGGCTGCACCGCGAAGGGCAGCGAATAGAATAGCGACCCGATCACCAGCCCGGTGAAGGTGAAGGCCAGCGTGCGCACGCCGAACGCGTGCAGCGGCACCATCAGCGGGCTGTCCGGCCCGAGCGCCACCAGCACATAGAAGCCGATCACCGTCGGCGGCAGCACCAGCGGCAACGCGGCAAGCGCGCCCACCGCCTCCTTCCACCACGCCCGCGACCGCGCCAGCCACCAGGCGAGCGGCGTCGCCAGCAGCAGCAGCAGCACGGTGGTGACCCCGGCCAGCTCGGCGGTGGTCAGCAGCACCAGGCGGAGCGGCGTCTCCTCCACGATAGGTCAGGGCCGCGTGTAGCCGTAGCGGCGGATCACTGCCGCCGCCGCCGGCCCGCGCAGGAAGCGTAGGAACGCGACCGCCGCCGGGTTGGCGGCGCCCTGCCGCAGCAGCACCGCCTGCTGCTCGATCGGCGCGTGCAGCCGCGCGGGCACCGGCCAGCGCGACCCGTCCGCCCGGCCGACGAGCTGCGCCGCCGCGACGAAGCCGAGGTCCGCCGCCCCCGTCGCGACGAAGTCGAACGCCTGCGTGATGGACGCGCCCCGCACCAGCCGCGGCGTCACCTGCGCCAGCACACCCTGCCGTTGCAGCACCTGCACGGCGGCGAGGCCGTAGGGCGCCGCGGCGGGATCGGCGATGGCGAGCTTGGCCCAGCCGTCGCGCGCCAGCACCCGCCCGCCGCCATCCACCAGCCCCGGCCGCGTCGACCACAGCACCAGCCGGCCGATCGCATAGGTGAAGCGGCTGCCGGGCACGCCCAGGCCCTCTTGCTCCGCCCGGCGCGGCCGCTCGGCGTCGGCCGACAGCAGCACGTCGAAGGGCGCGCCCTGGCCGATCTGCGTGTAGAAGGCGCCCGACGCGCCGAAGCTGAGCCGCGCCTGGTGCCCCGTGGCGCGCGTGAACGCGGCGGCGATCTCGCGCGCGGGCGCGGCGAAATTGGCCGCCACCGCCACCTGCGTGTCGGCCGCCGCAGCGGGCCATGCCGCCAGCGCGAGCAGCAGGGGCACAAGCGCACGGATCATCGCGGGCATCTCTCCATAACAGGCGCATCGGCCTCCCACAGCCGCTATGGCGAGGCAATGGCGATGACATGGCTGGTGGAGGACGGCATCGGCGAACGGCGCGCGGCGCTGGTCGCCGACGGGGCGGTGGTGGAGCTCGCGCTGGAGTGGGACGACGATCCCGGCCCGCGCGCGGGCACGGTGGCGGCGGCGCGGCTGGTGCGGCGGGCGGACGCTACCGGGCGCGGGCTGGTGCGGCTGGAGGACGGCGGGGAGGCGCGGCTCTCGCCCGTGCCGCCCGGCCTGGCCGAAGGCGCCGCCTTGCTGGTCGAGATCGTGCGCGAGCCGCTGCCGGAGGCGGGCGGGTGGAAGCCCCCGCAGGCCCGCCCGGCCGCGCCCGGCGCGGTGGCGGGGCCGGGCCCCGACCTCCGCGCGCGGCTCGCGGCCGGGCCGCACCCGGTGCGCGCCGCCGCCCCCGGCGAACTGGCCGCGGCGGGGTGGGGAGAGGCGCTGGAGGAGGCAGCGAGCGGCGTGGTGGCGCGACCCGCCGTGCTGCTGCGGATCAGTCCTACGCCCGCCATGACGCTGATCGATGTCGACGGCACCGCCGCGCCCGCCGAGCTGGCGGTGGCGGGCGCGGCGGAGGCGGGCCGCGCGATCCGCCGGTTCGGCCTTGCGGGCTCGATCGGCATCGACCTGCCGACCCTCCCCACCAAGGCGGAGCGGCAGGCGGCGGCGGCGGCGCTCGACGCCGTGCTGCCGCCGCCGTTCGAGCGGACGGGGGTGAACGGCTTCGGCTTTCTGCAGCTCGTGCGGCGGCGGCAACGCCTGTCGCTGGTGGAGCGATTGCAGGGCCAGCCGGCGGCTGCTGCCGCGCGTGCGCTGCTCGCCGCGGCCGAGCGGGCGGGCGGCGCGGGCGAGCTTCGCCTCCATGCCCATCCCCACGTCGTGGCGCGTCTCGCCGCCGAACCCGCCTGGCTCGATGCGCTGGCGCGCCGCACGGGCGTCGCGGTCGTCTTGCGCGCGGAGGCGGGCCTCGCCATCTCCGCGGGCCATGCCGCCCGCCTCCACCCATGACCCCGCCTGCCCCGTGTGCGACGCGCCCGCCGCGGCTGCGCACCGGCCCTTCTGCAGCCAGGGCTGCCGCGACCGCGACCTGCTGCGCTGGCTGTCGGACGGCTATCGCCTGCCCGTCGGTCCGGTCGAGGAGGACGAGGCGGAGAGCGTCACGGACGGGCTGGACAGGCCGGCCCGACCCCTTCTATAGGCGCGCCTCCCAACGCTCCTGCCCAGGTAGCTCAGTTGGTAGAGCACGTGACTGAAAATCACGGTGTCGGCGGTTCGACTCCGTCCCTGGGCACCACTCCCTGTTTGATGGTCAAGCCAAGCTAGTCCGCGTCGGACGGCCCCGTTTGCTCGCGGCCCTCTTGCGGCTCGTCCGCGTCGTCCAGGCGGTTCAACGCCGCCGCCAAGGCATGACCGGCCGTGAACAGCGCCGATCCGCCGGCCAGGGGATTGGCCACAACCGCGGGGATCGCCGCCGCCACGCCGACCATCGCCGCCACTAGCGCGAGCCGGTCGTTGACCCTCGCTATGTCGGCGATCCTGTCCTGCGCGCGCTCGGTCGCCGCGGCAACTGCCTCCAACCGCGGACCGAGCCCGTCGAGCACCTGCCCGGCATCCTCGTTGGCGAGCATCATCGACGCGGCGTTGAGCACGCTGAACTGGCGGCTGAGCCGGATGCGCTCGTCGTCCCAGGCCGGCAGGTCGGGCGACCCGTCGGCGGGGCGCGCTGCCAGCAGCGACCTGTGCCGCTGCTTCACCATGTCCGCCAGGTCGGCGAAGCGGCGGGCGAGATCCAGCGCTATCGTCATGGCTTGGCCGCCGCGCCCGCGAACGCCTGCCGCACGGCCTGCGCGTCCGAGAATAAGCGCTTCGCGTCGGCCAGCACCGCCTCCACCGCCGCGCCCGTGCGCAGTCGCGCGCGGTTGTCGCGCAGGTCGCCAAGCGCCTGCTGGAGGCTGGCGGCGGAGCTGCGGAACGACAGCACCGCCAACCGTCGCGCCAGCAGCGCCTCGCACCGGTCATTGTAGAAGGCCTGGAACATGAACTGCGACGACCGGGCGGTGGCCTCCTGCGGCACGCCCCAGGGCGGGTAGGGCGTGGTGCAAGGCGGGGGCGGGGGCAGGCTGAGGTCGGCCGCCGCATTGCCCATCATGACCTCCAGCTGCCCGCCTTCGCCCCGCAGCAGCAGCCCCTCGTAATCCGCCACGACGACGTGGGAGATGCCGTCGATGATCGCGGATACGCCATCCACCTGTCCGATCGCGTCATCCAGCGAGGCCCGGCGCACGCCGGCCGTGGCCCATCCGCCGAGCAGCTTCACCAGGCCGGCGACGCTGCCCGCCTTCTTCTCGTCCGTCATCTGGCCAAGCGCGCCACCCAGGCTGTCCAGGCCGGGATCGACGGAGAAGTTGGCGTCGGTGGCGATCGCGCCCAGCGCGCCGAAATAGTTGGTCAGCACCGCCAGCGCCGCGGCGAGGCCGGCCTGCCGCGCCACGAAGCTGGCGCACGGGTCCGTTCCGGGCCGGGCGGCGCCCAAGGGCGCGCCGAGCGCCCACGCGCGCCTGCAGCTGCGCGGATAATCGTCGACGAAGGGCTGCCAGCTCGCGACCGTCTTCACGGCCGTGCCCGACAGCGTGGCGATATGCGGATAATCGGCGGCGCAGGCCGACAACAGCGTCGCCGGAATGACGCCGACGATCAGGCGCGCGCCACGCATGTCCCCTCCCACGCCGCAAGCCGCCGCATGCTACACCAAGCGGCCCGGCATGGGAATGACGGGCAGGCCTACGCCGCGGCGCTCGGGCCGCTGGTCAAGCCGGGCGCAGGTAGCCGTGCGCCTTCTTGCCGGCGGAAATGCGCACGGGTTCGCCCGTCACCGCGACGTGCTGCGCGGGGTCCGAGGCCTTGACGCCGTCCACGCGCGCGCCGCCGCCCTTCACCAGCCGCTGCGCCTCCCCGCGCGAGGCCACCAGCTTGAGGCCGACCAGCGCGTCGGTGAGCGTGATGCCGTCCGCGCCGACCGGCAGCGTCGGCAGGTCGGCGCCCGCCTGCGCCTGTTCGAACGTGGCGCGCGCGCTCTCGGCGGCGCCCCGCGCCGCTTCCGCCCCGTGGGCGAGCGTGGTGGCCTCGTCCGCCAGCACCTTCTTGGCGGCGTTGATCTCCGCGCCTTCCAGCGCCTCCAGCCGGGCGATCTCGTCGAGCGGGACGTCGGTGAAGAGGCGCAGGAAGCGGCCCACGTCGCGGTCGTGCGTGTTGCGCCAGAACTGCCAATAATCATAGGCGGGCAGCTGGTCCGCATTGAGCCACACCGCGCCGTTCACCGTCTTGCCCATCTTTCCCCCGTCGGCGGTGGTGAGGAGGGGAGTGGTCAGGCCGTAAAGCTCCGCACCGTCGATCCGGCGGCCGAGCTCGATGCCGTTGACGATGTTGCCCCACTGGTCCGACCCGCCAAGCTGGAGCCGGCAGCCCGCGCGGCGCGACAGCTCCAGGAAGTCGTAGGCCTGGAGGATCATGTAGTTGAATTCCAGGAACGTCAGCGGCTGCTCGCGCTCCAGCCGCAGGCGCACCGAATCGAAGCTCAACATGCGGTTGATGGTGAAATGCTGGCCGACGTCGCGCAGGAAAGGGACATATTCCAGCGCGTCCAGCCACTCGGCATTGTCCAGGAGCACCGCGTCGCTCGGGCCGTCGCCGAAAGTCAGGAAGCGCTCGAACACGCCGCGGATGGAGGCGATGTTGGCGGCGATCGTCTCGATGCCCAATAGCTTGCGGCTTTCGTCCTTGAACGACGGGTCGCCGATCTTGCCCGTGCCGCCGCCCATCAGCACGATCGGCTTGTGCCCGGTCTGCTGCATCCGCCGCAGCAGCATGATCTGCACCAGGCTGCCGACGTGCAGTGACGGCGCGGTGGGATCGAAGCCGATATAGCCCGGCACCACCCCTTTCGCGGCCAGCCCGTCGAGCCCCGCCGCGTCCGTGATCTGGTGGATGTATCCGCGCGCGGAAAGGAGGCGCAGCAGGTCGGATCGATGCTCGGTCATGCCCATCCGCGTAGGACAGCCATGCGGGGCCGCCAAGCCGGGAGGGCGGCAACTTGCGATTGCTGCGTCGCAGCATTGTGTTCTGGACAGTACGCTTTTATGAAACGGGCGAACGGACGCGGGGGTTGCCGGATGAGATTGGGTTGGCTCGCGGCGTCGGCAGTGCTGGTGCTGGCGGCGTGCGGCCGCAAGGAAGCGCCGCCGGCCCCGCCGCCGCCCACGGTCACCGTGGCGCAGCCGATCGGGCGCGCCGTGGTCGATTGGGACGAGTTCGTCGGGCGCTTCGCAGCACCGCAGTCGACGCAGCTGCGCGCGCGCGTGACGGGGGTGGTGACGCAGATCCTGTTCCGCGACGGGCAGGATGTGCGGGCCGGTCAGCCCTTGTTCGTCATCGACCCGCGCCCGTTCCGCGCGCAGCTCGCCCAGGCGGAAGCGCAGATCGCGTCCGCGCAGGCGGCACTCGCCAACGCATCGTCCGTGTCGCGCCGATCGGGCAGCCTGTTCCAGGCGCAGGCGGTCAGCCGCGAGGAGCTGGAGAACGACCAGGCGAGCGTGCGCACGCAGACCGCCAACCTCAAGTCCGCGCGCGCCAATGCGGAGATCGCGCGGCTGAACCTGGGCTTCACCACCGTGCGCGCGCCGGTGGCGGGCCGCGTATCGAGCCGGCGCGTGTCCTTGGGCGATCAGGTGACGTCGGGCGACACCCTGCTCACCACCGTTGTGTCGCTCGACCCGATCTGGTTCACCTTCGACGGCGCGGAAAGCTTCTACCTCAAATATCTGCGCGAGGCGCAGAAGGGCACGCGCGGCTCGTCGCGCTATGCCGCCAATCCGGTCGACATCCAGCTCGCCGACGAGACGGGTTTTCCGCACCGCGGGCGCATGGAGTTCGTGGACAACGCGATCGATCCCGGCTCCGGCACGATCCAGGCGCATGCGGTGGTGCCCAACCCGTCGCATTTCCTGACGCCCGGCATGTTCGGCCGCGCGCGGCTGTTGGGATCGGGCACCTACCAGGCGCTGCTGGTGCCCGACGAGGCGATCACCACCGACCAGTCGCGCAAGCTCGTCTATGTCGTCGGCCGCGACAACAAGGTGACGCAGCGCGTGGTGGAGACCGGGCCGGAAGTGGTGGGCCTGCGCGCGATCCGATCGGGCCTGCAGCCGACCGACCTCGTCGTGCTGTCCGGGCTCGGCACGCTCCAGCCGGGCGCGCAGGTCAGCCCCAAGCGGACCGCGATCCGCCCACGCGACACGGGCAGCGATCCCAATCCGGCGACCGTCACCGCGCCGCAGGCCGGCACCGCCACCTTCTCCGGCGGGGCCAAGTAGGCCGCCCATGCGCTTCCCGCACTTCTTCATCGACCGGCCGATCTTCGCGGCGGTGGTCTCGATCCTGATCGTGATCGTCGGCGCGATCGCCTATCCCGGCCTGCCCGTGGGGCAATATCCCGAGATCGCGCCGCCGACGGTTACGGTGAATGCGAGCTATCCCGGCGCCACCGCCGAGACTGTGGCCGAAACGGTCGCCGTGCCGCTGGAGCAGCAGATCAACGGCGTCGAGAACATGATCTACATGTCCTCGTCCGCGATCGGCGACGGCACGCTCACCATCACCGTCTCGTTCGCACCGGGCACGGACGTGAACGAGGCGCAGGTGCTCGTCCAGAACCGCGTGTCGGAAGCGGAGCCGCGCCTGCCGCAGGAGACGCGCGACATCGGCGTGACGGTGCGCAAGGCCTCGCCCGACTTCCTGATGGCGGTGGCCTTCACCTCGCCCGACCATTCTCTCAGCCAGCAGTACATCTCCAACTACGTCACGCTCCAGATCACCGACCGGGTGAAGCGCATCCGCGGCGTCGGCGACACGCGCTCGATCGGCGGGCGAGACTATGCCATGCGCGTCTGGATCGACCCCGACCAGGCCGCCGCGCGCAACATGACGGTGGACGAGGTGATCGCCGCCATCCGCGCGCAGAACGCGCAGGTGGCCGCAGGGTCGATCGGCGCGCCGCCCTTCGCCAATTCCAACAACAACGCCTACCAGCTCGGCATCCAGACCATGGGGCGGCTGACCAGCCCCGAGGAGTTCCGCAACATCGTGCTCAAGCGGCGCGAGGATGGCGGGCTGACGCGGCTGGGCGACGTCGCGCGCATCGAATTGGGCGCGCAGGATTATAACAGCAACGCCTATGTCCATGGCGAGCCCGCCTCCGTGCTCGCCATCCAGCAGCTGCCCGGCTCAAACGCGCTCGCCGCGTCCGCCGCGGTCAAGGCCGCGCTCAAGGACATGAGCAAGAGCTTCCCGCCCGGCCTGAAGTACGAGATCCCGTACGAGCCGACGCTCTACATCGCCGAGTCGATCGCGGAGGTGCGCCGCACCCTGTTCGAGGCGCTGGTGCTCGTCTCGATCGTGGTGGTCGTGTTCCTGCAGAGCTGGCGCGCGGCCGTGGTGCCGCTGATCGCGATCCCGATCAGCTTGGTGGGCTCGTTCGCCTTCATGCGGGCGTTCGGCTTCTCCCTCAACAATCTCAGCCTGTTCGGCCTCGTGCTCGCGATCGGCATCGTCGTCGACGACGCCATCGTCGTGATCGAGAATATCGAGCGGCTGATGGAGGAGGAGGGGATCGACGCGCGCGAGGCCGCGCACAAGACGATGGACGAGGTGTCGGGCGCGCTGATCGCGATCATGCTCGTGCTGTGCGGCGTGTTCGTGCCGACCTCTTTCATTCCCGGCATCTCCGGCCAGTTTTATAAGCAGTTCGCGCTCACCATCGTGTCCGCGACCGCCATCTCCGCGCTCGTGTCGCTGACGCTCTCGCCCGCGATCGCCGCCTTGCTGCTGAAGCCGCGCGATAAGGAAGCGGCCGCGCCGCAGGGCTGGCGCGGGCTGCCGCGGCGCTTCGCCAACGGCTTCAACCACACCTTCGACCGGCTGTCCGACCGCTACGGCCGGTTCACCGCGACCGCGCTCAAGCGGCTGGCGATCGTGGGCGTCGCCTACCTGCTGCTGATCGCATTCGCGGGCTGGCGCTTCTTCGCGACGCCCACGGGCTTCATCCCATCCCAGGACCAGGGCTATCTGATCAGCGCGGTGCAGATGCCGCCGGGCACCTCGCTCGAGCGCACCAGCGCCTACATGCAGCGCGCGATCCGGCTCGCCTACCAGCAGAACTACACGGAAAGCGACATCAGCTTCGCCGGCTTCGACGGCGCCACCTTCACGACGGCACCCAATACGGGCGTGATCTTCCTGATCCTGAAGGACCGCGAGCATCGCGACAAGCAGACCGCGACCGAGGTTGCGGGCAAGCTGCGGCAGCTGTTCGCGGGCATGACGGAGGGCAACATCCTCGTCATCCCGCCGCCGCCGGTGAGCGGCATCGGCACGGGCGGCGGCTGGAAGATGGAGCTCGAGGACCGCACGGGCGCAGGCTATGCCGAGCTGGAGAAGGCCGCCTTCGCGATGATGGGCGCCGCCAACAAGGCGGAAGGCATCACGTCGGCCTTCACCTCGTTCAACACCAAGACGCCGCGGCTGACCGCCGACGTCGATCGCGCGCGCGCGCAGCAGATCGGGGTCGCCATCCCCTCCGTCTTCTCCGCGCTCGGCACCTATCTCGGCTCCACCTACATCAACGACTTCAACTATCTCGGCCGGACGTGGCGCGTGACGGCGCAGGCCGACGCGCGCTTCCGCCAGTCGACGGCGGACGTGGAGCGGCTGCGCACGCGGGCGTCGGGCGGGGCGATGGTGCCGTTGGGCGCGGTGCTGACGATGAAGAGCGACACGGGCGCCTACCGCGTCGTCCGCTACAACCTGTTCCCCTCGGCCGAGCTGCAGGGGGACACGGCGCCCGGCTATTCGTCGGGCCAGTCGCTCAAGACGATGGCGGGGCTCGCCAACAAGATCCTGCCCAAGGGCATGGGCTTCGAATGGACCGACCTCGCCTACCAGCAGCAGCAGGCGGGCAATACCGGCGTGATCGTGTTCGGGCTGGCCGTGCTGTTCGTGTTCCTGCTGCTGGCGGCGCAATATGAGAGCATCGTGCTGCCGCTGGCGGTGATCCTGATCGTGCCGATGTGCCTGCTCGCCGCGATCCTGGGCGTGAACGCGTTCGGCATGGACAACAACGTGCTGACGCAGGTCGGCCTGGTCGTGCTGGTCGGCCTCGCCGCCAAGAACGCCATCCTGATCGTGGAGTTCGCGCGGCAGGGCGAGGACGAGGGGCTGTCCACGCGCGAGGCGGCGGAGCGCGCAGCGCGCCAGCGGCTGCGGCCGATCCTGATGACCTCCATCGCCTTCATCCTCGGCGTGCTGCCGCTCGTGATCTCGCGCGGGCCGGGCTACGAGATGCGCATGGCCTTGGGCGTCGCCGTGTTCTTCGGCATGCTGGGCGTGACCGTGTTCGGCCTCCTCTTCACGCCGAGCTTCTATGTCGCCACGCGCGAACTGGGCGACCGCACGCGCGCCGGCTTCGACCGGCTGCGTTCGCGCGTGAAGCGGAGCGAGCCGGCGGGGGACGCGGCATGAGGCGGCTCGCCCCCGGCCTGCTGCTGTTGCTCGGCGCGTGCGCGGTCGGGCCGAACTACCAGGCGCCGCAGCCGCTGCCCAAGACGCGCAGCGCCTTCATCGAGGCGCAGGACGGCACCTTGCTTTCCGGCCGGCCGCTGCCGCCGCGCTGGTGGGCTTTGTTCGACGATCCGGTGCTTGACCGGCTGATCGCCGACGCCTTCGCCTACAACACCTCCATCCGCCAGGCGGAGGCCAATCTGCGTCAGGCGCGCGGGTTGCTGGCCGAGCAGCGCGGCGGACTGCTGCCCACCACCACCGTGTCGGGCGCCTATACCCGCGGCCGCATCGGCCTGAGCAGCCTGGGGGGCGGCATCGGCACGGGCGCCGGAGTCGGAACAGGCGTTGGCACGGGCTCGGGGGTCGGAACAGGCACCGGCGTCGGAACAGGCACGGGCGCCGGCGTGGGCACCGGCGTCGGAACGGGCGCTGGCGTCGGAACCGGTGTCGGCGTCGGAACGGGCGTCGGCACGGGCGTGGTGGACGACGGCCCCAGCGGGGTCACCTACGACCTGTTCCGCTTCGGCTTCGACGCGAGCTACGAGGTCGACATCTTCGGCCGCGTCCGCCGCAACATCGAGGCGGCGCGTCGCGACCTGGAGGCGTCGGCCGCGGCCCTCGACGGCGTGCGCATCACGGTCGCGGGGCAGGTGGCGCAGAGCTATGCCGACGCCTGCGCCTATACCGAACAGGCCGACGTCGCGCGCGAGACCGCGCGCCTCCAGGGCCGCACGCTGGCGCTCACGCAACGCCTGCTGGAGGCCGGCCGCGGCACGCGGCGCGACGTCGACCAGGCGGCGGTGACGGTGGAGCAGGCCAATGCGCAGGTGCCGCAGCTCGACGCCGAACGGCGCGCCAACATCTACGCCATCGCCGCGCTCACCGGGCGCCCGCCGGCCGATCTGGACGGGCAGGTCACGGTCTGCCGCAAGGTGCCGCGGATCAAGGATGCGATCCCGGTCGGTGACGGGGCGGCCTTGCTCGCCCGGCGGCCGGACGTGCGCCAGGCGGAGCGCACGCTCGCCGGCGATACCGCGCGCATCGGCGTCGCCACCGCCGCGCTCTATCCGCAGATCAGGCTGGCGGGATCGGTCAGCCTGGGCGCGCCCAGCGTCGGCCAGCTGGGAACGTCCGGCGCGTTCAGCTATTCGCTCGGGCCCGCTCTGTCGTGGACCTTCCCCAACCTGACGATCGCGCGCGCGCGCATCGCCCAGTCGCGCGGTCGCGCGGACGCGAGCCTCGCCGCCTTCCAGGGCGCGATCCTGACCGCATTGCGCGAGACGGAAAGCGCGCTCGCCCGCTACGGGGCGGCGATCGGCCAGAACCAGGCGCTCGCGCGCGCGGACGCCGCGGCCAACGACGCGGCCGAGCTTTCGCGCCTGCGCTTCACCGCCGGCCGCGACAATTTCCTGAACCTGCTGGTGGCCGAACAGAACCGCGCCGCCGCGCGCGCCGCGCTCGCCCAATCGAACCAGGCGGTCGCGACGCAGGCGGTCAGCCTGTTCAAGGCGCTGGGCGGCGGGTGGGAGGATGCGCCCGCCAGCACGCCCGCCTCACCCGCCGCCGAGCCGCAGGGCAAGGGGGCCGCAACGGGAGTTGAACGCCGATGAAGGCCCGGTTCGCCCTGCTTCCGCTGCTGCTTGCGGCGGCGCCGCTGCCGTCCGCGATCGACCTGCCGGGCGAGCGGCTGCATCCCGAGAGCGTGGACGTGGCGCCGGACGGCACCTTCTACGTCGGCAGCATGACGGGCGGCGTGCTGCGCGTGGCGCACGGCCGGGCGGAACCATGGGTCAAGCCCGGCGGCTACGGCACGGGCGCCTTGTTCGGCGTGTTCGCCGACAGGCGAAACCGGCTGGTTTGGACCTGCACCAACGACTTCACCGCGCGTGGGCTGGTGGTGGCGGGGTCCGATCCCGGTAGCTGGGCCAAGGCGTTCGACATGGCCACGGGCGAGGGGCGGGTCAGCCTGAAGCTGCCGGGCGAGCGCGCGACGTGCAACGATTTCGCGGTCGGCCGCGACGGCGCCGTGCTGATCGCGGACACCGCCAATCCGCGCATCCTGCGCTGGCGACCGGGCGCCACCGCGCTGGAGGTGTGGAAGGAGGATCCGGTGTTCGAGGCGGGGCTGGACGGCCTGGCCTTCGCCGGCGACGGCCAGCTCTACGTCAACAACGTGCGCAGCGGCGCCATCTTCCGCGTGGGCGTGGGCCGCGACGGCGCGGCGGGCGCGGTGACCAAGCTTTTCCCGTCGCGTGCCCTGCAATCGCCGGACGGGATGCGCGCGGCGGGCGGCAACCGGCTGGTGGTGGCCGAAAGCGTCGGCCGCGTCGCCTTGCTGGAGGTGAAAGGCGACCGGGTGGAAGTGCGCACGCTGGCGGAGATGGCGTCGCCCACCGGCGTGGCGGTGACGAACGGCCGGGCCTGGGTCGTGCAGGGCCAGCTCGGCGCGCTGTTCCGGCCGGACCCGGCCAAGCCGCCGACCAGGCCGTTCCGGCTCACGCCCGTCAGCCTCGGGCGATAACCCACGGGGTATACGGGGTGGCGACAGCCGTGGTGATCGGCGCAGGCGGGGGGATCGGGGCGGCGCTGGTCGACGCCCTCGCCGCGGACGGGCGGTACACGGCGGTTCACGCATTGTCGCGGACGCCGGGGCAGCATCCCGCCGCCTGCGTGCAGCCGGGCCGGATCGACATCCTCGACCCCGCCAGCATCGCCGCAGCCGCCGCCGCGGTAGACGGACCCGTGGACCTGCTCGTCATCGCCACCGGGCTGCTGCACGACGCGGTGCAGGCGCCCGAGCGCGCGCTGCGCGAGCTGGAGGCCGACCGGCTGGCGCGCAGCTTCGCCATCAACGCGATCGGGCCGGCTCTGGTGCTGCGCCACTTCGCGCCGCTGCTGCCGCGGCGCGGACGGGCGGTGGCGGCGGCGCTGTCCGCGCGGCTGGGCAGCATCGGCGACAATCGCGCGGGCGGCTGGTACGGCTATCGCGCGTCCAAGGCGGCGCTGAACCAGATCGTGCGCACGGCGGCGGTGGAGCTGGCGCGCACGCACCCCGACGCCGCCTGCGTCGCGATCCACCCCGGCACCGTCGACACGGGCCTGAGCCGCCCGTTCCAGGCCGGCGTGCCGCGGCTGTTCACGCGCATCTTTGCTGCGGAGCGCATCCTGGCGGTGCTGGACGGGCTTGGCCCGGCCGAGAGCGGCCGCTGCTTCGCCTGGGACGGGACGGAGGTGCCGCCGTGATCCGGAACAAAAAGTGATCATACCCGCTGGACAAAAGCGGGGCGGCGCTCCACATAGGGCCGCGGTTCGGGGGAACGGGGCATGATGCGGCGGTGGCTGATGGCCGTGCTGGTGGCGATCGCCGGCCTGGCCGCGGTGGCGGTGTCGAGCGGGCTGTCACCGAGCGTCGTCCTGGCCCAGCCCGGCGGGACGGCGGGCGCGATCGAGCGGTTCACGCTTCGCTTCTCGCAACCAATGGTGCCGCTGTCGGGCGGCGCTGCGCCGTTCGCGATGGACTGCGCGGTGGCGGGCGGCGGGCGCTGGGTCGACCCTGCGACCTATGTGTGGAGCTTCGCGCGCGCGCTGCCCGGCGGCACGGTCTGCACCGCCAGCCTGCGCGACGAGCTGAAGGACGCGCGCGGCAACGGCATTGTTGGCACGCGCCGCTTCCCCGTCGACGCGGGCGGGCCATCCCCACGCGCCATCCTGCCGTCGGGCGACGATGGCGGGATCGAGGAGGATCAGAGCTTCTTCGTCGCGGTGAACGGCGCGGTTGATCGCGCGTCGGTGGCGGCGGGCGCTTATTGCACGGTGAACGGGGTGGGCGAGCGTATCCCCGTCGACCTGCTGCCGCCTGCCGCGCCCGCGCGCGTGCTGGCGGACCCGAAGCTCGCCGCCTCGCTCTATTCCTTTCTCCAGGATGCGGGCCTGCCCGAGCCGCTGCCGACCGAGCCGCGTGCGCGGGCCGCCGCGCTCGCCAACGTGGTGGGCCTGCGTTGCCGCCGGCCGTTGCCGCCGGGGCGCGACATGAGCCTGGTTTGGAGCGCCGCCATACGCAGCGCGAGCGGGCGCGCGGGTGCGGCCGACAAGCGCTTCGACTTCACCGTGCGCGACGCGTTCACCGCCACGCTCAGCTGCTCGCGCGTTAATGCGGGTGCGGGGTGCAGCCCGGTGGAGGCGATCACCGTCGCGTTCACCGCGTCCGTGCCACGGCAGAAGGCGCTGGCGGTGCGGCTGGAGCTGGGCGGGCGCAGCCTCGTCCCCACGGCGGACGGCAACGGGCCGGTCAGCGAGCTGACCTTCAAGGCGCCGCTGCCGCCGGAGAGCGCGGCGCGGTTGGTGATGCCCGCCGACCTGCGCGACGAGAGCGGGCGCGTGCTGAGCAATGCGCGGCGCTTTCCGCTGGATGTGGCCATCGCTGCGCCGCCGCCGCTGGTGAAGTTCGCGGCGCCCTTCGGCGTCCTGGAGGCGGCGGAGGGCGGCGTGCTGCCCGTCACCGTGCGCGGCGTCGAGCCGGCGCTGGCGCGCGGCGTGAAGGCGGTCGGCGGCGGCGTGGCGCGGATCGTCGCGGACGACGAGACGGTGGCCCGGTGGGTGGCGCGCGTCGCCAAGGCGCAGGAGGGCGACTATCGCCAGGAGCGGCGCGGCCGGGAGACGATCGACGTCAACCATACGGGCGACCGATCGCTGCTGGCGGGCCAGCCGGGCGTGGCGGCGACCCGGCTGGCGCTGCCCGCCGGCGGCAAGGCGTTCGAGGTGGTGGGCGTGCCCTTGGGCAAGCCCGGCTTCTACGTGGTGGAGCTGGCGAGCCCGGTGCTGGGGCAGGCTCTGCTCGGGCGGCGGGCGACGCGCTACGTCGCGGCGGCGGCTCTGGTCACGGACATGGCCGTGCATTTCAAGTGGGGGCAGGGCGCCTCGCTCGCCTGGGTGACATCGCTGGCGAGCGGTAGGCCGGTGGCGGGCGCCACCGTGCGGCTGACCGACAGCTGCACCGGGCAGCGGCTGGCGGAAGGGCGGACGGACGCGTCGGGCCGGCTGCTGGTGCGCGGCACCGGGCCGGAGCCGTCCACCGCGACCGAGTGCGGCAGCGGCGTGGATGGGAGCCACGTGCTGATCGTGTCGGCGACCAAAAGCGGCGACTACAGCTTCACCATGACGGGGTGGGGCGAGGGGCTGCGGCCCTACGATTTCGACCTGCCGTTCGGCTGGTCCGCGCCCGAGCCGATCCTGCACACGGTGTTCGACCGCACGCTCGTCCGCCAGGGCGAGACGGTGCACATGAAGCACGTGCTGCGGCGGCCGGTGCTGACGGGCTTCCGCTCGGGCGGCGCCGTGCGCGGCACGCTGGTGCTGAGCCATTCGGGGTCGGACGCGAGCTTCGAGCAGCCGGTGGCGATCGGCGCGGACGGCATCGGGACAAGCGAATGGACCCCGCCCAAGGGCGCCCCCACCGGCACCTACACGATCGCGGTCAAGAAGCCGGACGGCAGCCTGCTGCAATCGGACCAGAAGCTGGACGTCGACGAATATCGTCTGCCGTCCATGCGCGCGACGGTGACGGGGCCGAAGGCGCCCGCGGTCCGGCCCAAGCGGATCGCGGTGGACCTGTTCGCGGGCTATCTGTCGGGCGGCGGCGCGAGCCGCGCGCCGGTGCGGCTGCGCACCGCCTACACGGCCCTGTCCGACACGCCCGCGGGGTGGGAGGATTGGACCTTCGGCGGCACCACCCCTCGCGAGGGCACGGTGCCGCTGGACGACGAGGGCGGCGACTTGGGCCAGCCGCGGCTGCCCAACGCGCAGACGGTGCCGCTGACGCTGGATGCGCAGGGGTCGCTCCGCACCGCGATCAACGTGCCCGATCTGCCCGAGGGCGCGAAGCTGGCGCTTGAGATGGATTACCAGGACGCCAATGGCGAGACGCTGACGGCGTCGAGCTCAGTGCCGGTCTATCCCGCGGCGATCCGGCTGGGGATCAAGGCGGACGGGTGGATGCAGCGCGCGGCCGACTATCGGCTGAAGGTGGCGGCGCTGGGGCTGGACGGGAAGCCCGTGAAGGGCACGCGCGTCCGCATCGAACTCTACACGCGCGAGATCCTGTCGGCGCGGCGGCGGCTGATCGGCGGCTTCTACGCCTATGACAACAGCGCGCGGACCAAGCGGATCGGGGCCAAATGCTCCGCGACGACGGACGCGCACGGGCTGGCGCTGTGCAGCCTCGACCCCGGCGTGTCGGGCGAGGTGATCGCGGTGGCGAGCGCCGACGATGGCCAGGGCAACACCGCGCGTGCGGTGACCTCCACCTGGCTCGCGGGCGCGGACGACTGGTGGTTCGGCGGCGACAATGGCGACCGCATGGACATCCTGCCCGACGCCAAGCTCTATCGCGGCGGCGACGTGGCGCATGTGCAGGTGCGGATGCCGTTCCGGCAGGCGACCGCGCTCGTCACGGTGGAGCGCGAGGGCGTGATGTCCTCGTTCGTCACCACGCTTTCGGGCAAGGACCCGGTGGTGGCGGTGCCGATCGCGGCGGGCTACGCGCCCAACGCCTACATCTCCGTGCTGGCGGTGCGGGGGCGGATCGCGGGGTGGCGGCTGTGGTTCGCGGACCTGGCGCGACGCTGGCACCTGCCCTTTTTCAGCCGCGAGGGGGCGTCGCCGACCGCCTTGGTCGATCTCGCCAAGCCGTCCTACCGTCTCGGCATCGCCAAGGTGGCGGTGGGCTGGGACGCGCATCGGCTGGACGTGGCGGTCCGGCCCGACCATCCGCGCTACCGCGTGCGCGAGGCGGCGCAGGTGGCGGTCGCGGTGCGGACGCCCGACGGTAAGGTGCCGGCCCAGGCCGAGATCGCCTTCGCCGCGGCGGACGAGGGGCTGCTTGCGCTGGCGCCCAATGACAGCTGGGATTTGCTCAAGGCGATGATGGGGGAGCGGCCGCTCGGCGTGCTCACCTCCACCGCGCAGATGCAGGTGGTGGGCAAGCGGCATTACGGGCGCAAGGCGCTGGCCTCGGGCGGGGGCGGCGGCGGCGACCTCTCGTCGTTGACGCGATCCGATTTCCGGCCGGTGCTGCTGTGGCGCGGACGGGTGCCGCTGGACGCGCAGGGCCGCGCGCGCGTAACGGTGCCGATGGCGGACGCGCTTTCCTCGTACAAGCTGGTGGCGGTGGCCAATGCGGGCGACGGCTGGTTCGGCATAGGATCGGCCACAGTGCGGACGGTGCAGGACCTGACCGTCTATGCCGGGCTGCCGCCGCTGGTGCGCGGGGGCGACTTCTATGCGGCGACCTTTACGCTGCGGAACGGGACCGACCGGGCGATGCGCGTGGCGGCGGAGGTGGCGCTCGATCCGGCGGCGGCGCGCGGCGCGCCGTTGACCGTCACGGTCCCGGCGGGGAGCGCGATGCCGGTGACGTGGCGGCTCGCCGCGCCTCAGGGGCTCGACCGGCTGCGCTGGACGGTGAGCGCGCGCGAGGTCGGCGGGCCGGCGCGCGACCGGGTGCAGGTGGACCAGCAGGTGGTGCCGGCGGTGCCGGAGGAGACGTGGGCGGCGACCTTGGTGCGCGTGGGGGCGGGGGCGCCCTTCCCCGTGGCGGCGCCGGCGGGCGCGCTGTCCGGCCGCGGGGCCTTGGAGGTGGCGCTGGCGGCGACGCCGTTCCCGGCGCTCGACGGGGTGCGGGCCTATATGCGCGCCTACCCCTATGACTGTTTCGAGCAGCGGCTGTCGCGCGCGGTGGCGCTGGACGACCGGGCGGCATGGGCGAAGCAGATGGCGGAGCTGCCGGCCTATCTCGCGCCCAACGGGCTGGTGCGCTTCTTCCCCGACCAGGGGGCGGGGTCGATCGCGCTCACCGCCTATGCGCTATCCATCACTGCGGAAGCGGGGCTGGACTGGCCGGCGGACGCCAAGATGCGCCTGCTGGGCGCGATGCGCGGCGTGGTGGACGGGCGCGTGACGGAGGAGGCGCAGGACCCGTCCGATCGGCGGCTGCTGCGGCTGGCGGCGCTGGCGGCGCTCGCGCGCAACGGGCAGGCGACGCCCGCGATGCTGGCCCAGGCCGCGGTGAACCCCGCTGACCTTTCGACGGGCGCGCTGGCCGACTGGCTGATGACGCTGGACCGTGTGCCCGGCGCCGACCCGGCGTGGGCGGCGGCGGCGGAGGGGGCGCTCCGCAGCCGCATCGTCTACGAAGGCGCGCGGCTGGACCTGACCGACGCCGCGCGTGCCGCTTGGTGGATGATGGAGAGCGACGACGAGGCGGCGCTGAAGGCGCTCTTGGCGGTGGTGCGGCGGCCGGGCTGGGCGGCGGATGCGCCGCGGATGGCGGTGGGCGTGGCGCTGCGGCAGGCCAAGGCGCATTGGGACACGACGCCCGCCAATGCGTGGGGCACGGTGGCCGCCGCGCGCTTCGCCACCGCCTTTCCCGCCGCGCCCGCGGGCACGACGCGGGTGCAGCTGGGCAATCAGGTGGTAAGCCGCGGGTGGCCGGGGGCGGGGCCGGTGCGCTTGCCCTTGCCCGCGCGGCCGACGCCGCTGGTGCTGGCGCATGACGGGGGCATGGGGCCGTGGGCGACCGTGT
>Ga0325400_1001160_pt1 | contig 21473 bp, 4 predicted proteins | sample PopdelMetagenome_2_FD_205662 | JGI IMG/M metagenome (GOLD analysis project Ga0325400, IMG submission 205662) | Populus deltoides microbial communities from Bellville, Georgia, United States - Xylem-PdKOR-R1 | ecosystem: Host-associated > Plants > Phyllosphere > Stem > Wood/Secondary xylem...
GACCCACATTTTGTTGCTAATGAATGGCCAAGTGATCAGCAACCTTGTGGTCCAATATACTGCACCACCATTGCCACTCCTCGTTTAGTTGTGTTTAATTATGAAGTGTGATCCACTTTTACTCTTCCAAATAGTTCTTCTTGTCTCTTGGCTTAGACCACGCTATATGTGAAAGGTGTTTTCATTGAAGTTCATCGCGACTTTAATGAATAGCAGTGCAAATAAAATTAAACCTAAAGCTACGGGGAGTTTAGTCATATATAAATAAATTATTTTTTTTTTCTTCTCATTTCTGAATAAATAGAAACATTATCTACTCTACTAAAAGAACTGACCAGCTTCTCGGGAAGGAGTTGCCCCTTTTTATTGTTATTTTTTTTTAATTTTTTTTTTTATATTTTTCTTCTTTCAATTAAATTCTGTTTTAGCTTCTTTTTTTTCAATTTCATTGTTAATTTTGAATTGAACTTCAATATTATATTATCCAAATAGCAAATAACCGTCTAGTATTTAGTTGTAAGTGTTTATTTTTATTATCACATAATTAAATAAAAATAGTTTTTTTAAAAAAAAAACTAAAGTTGTTATATTTAGTAGAGTCCATTATCCGGATCGTGGGTTCGACAGGTTAAGCTTGAAATCTATATCAATACAATATGTCATTATTTTTTAAAGGCAAACAAGCTTTTTATTAATCGTCCAGGTTTTTTTTAGACTCGTCAAGTCAACTGGATCACGTTAAGACAACTCCTATGCAGGTTGATTTTAAACCGAGGATGGGCAAAAAGTTGAATCGAGAGGTTTCAAAAAGTTGAATCGTTAGGTTAGATCCCTTTTTTAATTTTTATTTACTTTTTAATTAATATCTTCTCTCTTATTTATTAAATTACTTAGCTTAAATATTATTTCATTGTAATTAGTTTTTTTAGGGCTTTTATAATTTAATAATACTTCAAAGAAATTATTATAATCTATCTTTAAATTTTTTTCTAGTTAATTTTAAGACAAATTAGTTGTATTTGCATTATACATTTAAAAGACTAAAAATCATTTGTGTCTATATATATATATATATATATATATATATATATATATATATATATATATGATGGAAAGGACAATTGATATTAAATATTTATATTTTTATCTATCTTTTACTTTTTGCTAGAAAAAAATCAAATTTTCGCTTTAGTTTTTAGTTAGCATTCAAAACTTTATTTTGATTTATCAAGTAATATAGTTTTTTAATCAATTGTATTTGTTGTATGTTGACAATAAGGCAAGCTATTTGTAAAAAAAGGGTAAAACAGAAAAAAAAAAAAGTCACTATCTAGTTTTATGGTAACTAAAAACTCTAATTGGTCTTCGAAAATTTTAGATAAAGGGATGATTATGTAAAGGTAAACTGCATTGTTGTTTATCTTCAATGATAAATGTATTTTAATGTAATTTTCCTAAACTAATATGTATATTATTCAAGATATTATCTTTATTCACAAAACAACGTTAAAAGATAGAGCTCGATGTTTGACCTTACCTTCCTGTGTTATTTGGTGGACTATATTAATTGACTCTATTATATGTTAATTAATATCCGAAGAACATGGTTTATTATGAGACCATTCCATCCTAAGTCTTTTAACAGATGATAAAATCATTTAATATAAGCTTGAGATATTCATGATCATGATCAACTGACTAAATAATGTCCAGAGAACAAGGTCAAATTTTAGATCACTCCATCTTAGGTTATTTAGAAATGGCAAACACACACACACACACACATTAAAAGGCTTAATATAGTTTTAAAATTTCATCTTATCCATTAAATAGCGTCCCAAGAACAGGCCCCACTATTGTACCATTTCATTTTGAGCTACTTAATAAATTATAGGAATATCAAATTAAATTTGTAAAATAAAAATATTATGTGGTTACTAAAAATTGTATTAATTGATATTCTAAAGATCAAGAATTAATTGATACTATTATTCACTTATGACATATGAAGAACGGGGGCAATATTGAACCATGCCATTCTGGGTTGATTAATAGTTAATGGAAACAATTAATTCATTGATGAAATATTAATTGATTCTATTACTTGATAATCTACATCAAAAGATAAGGCCTAGTATAAAACAATTCCATCTTGGGTTAATTAACAATTCATAGGGATAACCAGTACAAGCACAATTTTATTATTATTATTATTATTATTATTCTTTATTAATCAACATCCGGAAGACAAGGCCTAAGATTAGACCATGCCATCTTGGGTTGAGTAATCAATTATTATTATTAACAATGTTTTGTTTTTTCATCTAAAAATAATTGGTCCATATAATGTTTATCACAAACTTTTTCGCAATAAAAAAAAAATTCTCAAATTCAAATTTCATGACTGTATTCAACCATCTTATCTTATCCACCCAATCAACAAACAAATTAAACATTAATCAATCCATATTCAATCATATAAAAAACAAAACCAAATCCAATATTCAACAAATTTAACAAGCCCTTAACAAAATAATTTCAATTATTTAAAATAAATTCTCATAATATTCATGTCCATCCAATATTCATGAAAATCATCTCAAATCACTAACACACATGAATACAAATCAATAATGTCCAAATAGTAAAAAAAAAATATGCACAACAATGAGCATTTTGTCCTAGATTTCATAGCATTTAGCGATTTGTCAAAAAAATAAATTGAGTTTACGGATCGACCTTCCAAGGTGTTTGGCATGTCTAGGATCTACGAAATCAAGATTGGAGGACTGTTGGAACAATGACAGAGTGTGTACCCACACATCACCACCATTATCAACGCATGGTTTCATGTCGCCCCTACTGGAGGAGCATGAGCAGATGGATCCAAAGCTCCTATGTATCCTCTTTGCTTCTATACTAGCAGTGACTCTCACCGCTGCTCAAGAGAGAGACCTGGCCTTCCAAACCTTCGACCCTCTCCTTTCTCTCTCTCTCTCTCTCTCTCTCTCTATTATAACCTTTCTTCCTCTTTAATTATTCTCTTTACAGGTTGTGTGTCACAGTTATTGGTGCTAGTGTTGACTGTTGAATGAGTTCACGAGGGCAGTGTAGGAATCAATGATTATTGTTGATAAAGAGAATGAACGATGTAGAGAGGGGATGTGGTCGCAACTAGTGTTAGGATCACGTTGGTTATTGTCAAGTGTTGTGTCGGGGGTGATGATTGTCTATCAAAGTGTTGGTCATGGAAGAAGTTCCTGAAGCAGGTGGACACTCTTTTACTACCATTCACGAAGGAATTAAAAGAAGTTACTGGTGTTAGGAGGTCATAGTTGTAGGTGTTGTGCCTTTTTTATTGTCATCCATGGCTAGTGACAATGTTACTCACAGTAGGGGATGGTGGCTTGTCTTTGAGTAGGTTAATTATATTGGTAGTTTTTATTCGTCTGAGAGCTCATGATTTTTTGCCTTTTTTTTCTTTGTTTTTATTTTTAGTTTTTTGCTTTTTTTTAAATGAGAGAGTTTTTTTTTGTGTGGGGTCTTTTTTTATTGGGATGTTACTGTGTGTGATGTGTGTATGTCTATTTATACTATAATGAACCTTCTCAACCCTTCTATCTTTCTAGATTTTCTAGAGATTTCCTCTACCTTCCTGATTTTCTAAAGAGTTCACTTCTCATAAAACAACTTTGTTTTTCCCTTTTTTTCCCCTTCCGTTTATTTTTTAAACTAAACTAGTTCTTGTTTCTTTTTTTCAATTACATTTTACTCACTAAAAAAAATCTCTTTTTTTATTGATTTTCTCTTTTTTTTTCTTCTTTTCTACTAGATTTTTTTTATTTTTTAAAACTTTATTAATTAAAAAAAACAATACGTGAAATGGTCTAAAATTATGAAATGACCATAAATGTATTTTTTTTTTATGAATATTGGTATTTTTTTTGTTTTTCCAATTTTTTTAAAAAAATATGTTGAAAACAAGGGTAAAAATTGAGTGATGATAGTTACCCTCTCTTTACAAGATTTATGATACAAAGACAAGGAAAAACATTTTTCCTTGACTTTATATTGTAAGTTTTGTTGAGAAAAAAATAATTACATAAAAAGATAAATGACAGGATAAAACTTGGGATTAATATAAAGAATAAAGTGATCAACTTGGGATGCTTATGAATGAAAAGCTTAGATTGGGATCCACGCAAATGAAATGGATCATCTTGAGATCCATGTAAATTAGATCAATTTAGGATCTTAAGTAAAACTAGGACAACTTGGAATCCATATAACTGCAAGGATTAACTTAGAATCCACGTAAATGAAAGGATCAACTCTGGATCCATATCAAAATGATCAAATTAGGATTCATATAAAAAATGATCAACCTAGAATCTAGATCAACTTGCAATTTATGAAATGATCATCTTAGGATCTATAAAAGGATAAACTTAGGATCTATGCAAATAAGATCAACTTGGGATCCATATGAAAATATGTCAATTAGAGATCTATGCAGAAGAAAATAAAAAGAATCAACTTGATATCCATGTAAATAAAAAAAAAGGTATTAACTTGGGATCTATTCAAATGAAAAGGGATCAACTTGGGGTCCATGTAAATGAAAATGGTCATTTAGAGTTAACTATCCTCGAAAAAAATAGGGTTTAATTGTTTGGTTACCAGCTTTATCATAAAAATAAGTCAAATTATCAGGTGACTAACCTTATTATAAAATTGCAAAATGGGTTGAATTGTCAAGTGACCAACCTCAATTGTAAAACATGGTACAATTATTAGGTTACCAACCTTAATATGAAATCCAAACAAGTTAGCTTGACTTACTTGGTTACAAGATCTAGCTATGAACCTCTTTATAATAAGGTTGAAATTGAAACTTCTTGATGGTAGGGCATCTTTTTCTTAATTGCAAGGTTGCTTCCTAATTCCAAGGTTTGATATACTGATTACAAGGTTGGATCTCCTGATTGCAGAGCTTAATCTCTTGATTGACCTGATGGCAAGGCTAATTCTCCTTATTGTTAGGCTGAACTTCTTAACAGTAAGGTTTGATCTCCTTATTACAGGGTTCATCTACAAGTTGACCTACTGGCAAAACTTGATCTAAAAAATTTCTTCTTTTTTTTTTGGATCACACTCGATAAAATATTGTTAATAAAGATATTAAAAATTAAAAGTTAAAATTGACATAAATTTTCACACATGCACACTGCTTTTAAAAATTAACATCTTATTGGAACATTTAGTTTGGGAGTATCAACAATTTATTTTGATTTTATTTATAAAGCTTGCCTCTTGGAGTCAATGGGGAAAACACAAAATTATATTTTGAAGCTTAATCTTCTTTTTATGTCATATGGATTTTCAAAGACTTCTAGCCTTGGCTCACCTGTTTTGTTTTTGGTTTTGGTTTTTTGGGAAACAAGTGTTATATAGGCTCACCATAAATTCATCTTTCCAATAACTCTATTTTCAATCATTGGATAGGCGCAATTAGTACATCATATTAACTTGGCTCATGTTACCTGTATTTGTCATTGTCCCTAAGTGTTATTTGAGAATATTTGTTCAATATTGCTTATATTCTATTATCATAATAAAAAAACTAACACCACAACTAATAAAGTAGTTTTTCATTTCAGTATTTTGCATGTTATCACCATGGATTTCTTCATTTTTTAAATAGGATTGCCCACATTTGATCTAACCGTTTATCAATCCAATGGTTATTAAAAGACATCCATGCATCCATTCTCATATGTGTCTTCTACCACTCATACCCTGTGATATTGTTCTTCGGGTTATTATTTAGCTACTACCATTGCAAAATATCTCTTTAATTTGAATTACGCCAAACTAATCTAAATGCATATATCTTTCTAGTAGCTACATAAAGGAATGCATACATCACCCCTATCATCATTATCAAATGTTTATTCTACCATTCATGACTTGTGATGAAGTTCACATAATCATCTCCAAATTGGATTGCCCCCATCTGATCTGTAAGTGTTTATTTTTCTAGTAACCATCAAATGACACACATGCATCATAAGATGTTTATTTTTCGATTCACTGTTTATATTGGAATTCATCATTAGCTAATGCAATGCGTTCTTCAAACTAGATTGCTCCATGCTGATCCGATTATATTTATGTTTTCAGTATCCATCAAAAGACATGCATCATCATCATTATTGTTTTTTCCAAAAACTTTACAAATCCAACCATTAAGAATTTTGTTATAATTTGTTTTTTAAGAAGTCATCTTTTGTGTTCCGTGAGACCATGCTATAAATTTTAATGATTATGTTTATGTATGTTCCATTATTAAAATGAAATCATTGAGATGTAAATTTGAAAATATTTTCATGAATTGTACATTTATTTATTTTATCAAAAGCTAAAAACATGTCATTCAAGTGCTAAGAAGCAATTTTTAGATTGGGTATATGATGAAATTAGTGTTAGTTAGGATTGTGAAGAAAATAGTTATCCCAAGAAAATGGCTATCTTTTGCAAGATGAATGGATTCTTCAGCAAGTGAAGGGTTATTTTAAGAAGAAGAAAAAGGTTGTATTCTAAAAGAAAGTTTAGGCTTATAAAATGCATCTTGCTTCATGTGGTATGAATCTATTTGAAAAACTATGATTCATTGCCATAATAAAATAATATGCAACACACAAAAAAAATCATGATTTTATTTTAAAAAAAATTTCTTTTGTATTTTTTTAACAAGACTTATCAATATAAATAAATTGTTCTTGATCAGAAAAGGCTTTTAAAACACGTAATATAAGCTATGTGGTTCATGTTTACAAAAGAACTGGATATAAGGCTCAAAAGGTATTTAAGGGTTCAAAGACATAAGATCATTTATTCTATATGGAGATATTTTAGGCATGCTATTTGGATTTTGTCATTTTTTTTATATCAATCTCACTAAAATATCAATTCTTCAAAGTACATCTTGTGCTTTATATTGACATTTTATCTTTAATTTTTGGACTTTGCACATTGCACCATCATTAGGGACATTTAGAGAACTCTTCATCTTCTTTCTTATGTTTTCTTGTTTTATGTGATTTGATCATTTTATTTTTCATTTGAACATTTTCTCGCTCTCTTTTATAATACTTTCATCCCTTTCATATTTTCTTATTTCTTTCTATAAGAAGAATTTCATGATTGTTTAAAACGTTATAACATATGTCCAATGTGAGAGGTGATTCTAGTCTGAGTTATTATCTAAGAAAAATATTTTTAAAGCTCATAAAAGGGCAATATGAGTTAAATTTTATTTCTAAAGGATATAACAAAAACGATGTTTCTTTATCTTAAAATCTAAATATGTTCACATTGATAAATCCTAAACTTATTACATATCATTACTGATAAGGAAAACCATGAAGTTAACCTAAGAAAAAAACTGGTGGGATAGGTGGTTTCATAACTCGAATATGCATTGTTTATTATTATTTAAGACATCAAATTATTTGATTTTATTTTAGGTAAAATTATATTATTTCAAGCAAGATTGTTAAGATTGAGGTTCACTGAGAGTGAAAAATGGTATTTTAGGGTCAAAGAGGGTTTGAAGCAAGATTTTACATTTTTAAAGGTTATTAAACATGGGAGGAAATATTTTAAGATTCAAAAGGAAGGATTTCCCCTTAGCACTCATATGATATGTCTTAGAATTTCATCAATTTTAAGAATCTTTAAATGAATTTGCCATTATATTTATCTAATAATAGATGAAAATAAAATGTCAAATGTTACTTTCATATAAACATCTCTTGATTTCTAAACAATCATATGACATAGAAAAGAACAAATTTCATTAAAAGATGTGACACAATCCTAAAATCATAGGAAAAACATATTTAAGAGAAACAAAGTTTTGATTTCTTCAATGAGAATATAAAATGGTTTTAGTTACAAAGCTCAATAATAAACAAAAAAAAAGAGAGTTGATAATGCAACATTCCTTTGATTTTCATTTTTCTTCATCCAACATTCATGATCTAACAACATTTAGTGGGCTTCTGCTATCTATTCCAATCATTTGCTATGTCAATAACGAGTTGATGATGACAAGGTATGTACCATTATTCTTCATAAATGCAACATGTCCTTGCCTTACTAACTTCCAGAATTGATAAATGAAGTTCTTGTATTTTTTAATTGAATGGTAAAAAATCTTATCGTGATACTCACATTTCATATTTTGATTATAACACCTTAGGTATGGTGATTGTATGGGATTCGACAGGATAGGAGAAATATATCTGGTACTCAAGAAATATTGGTAAGCAATGCTTAGCAGTGGAGGTATGTCAATATTAGATAAATGAACTTGAAAGGTTGATGATGTCATAAAACTCGACAGTGTTTGTGATAATTAGTAAGATATTGAGGTGTAAAATGAGAATCTCTTTTATCAATACTCTCTATTTGAAAATCATCTTCCATTTCATCATTTAGCATGATGCAAAATCTCACTGTTTAATTTCTGATATTTCTTTATTTTAGGATTTGATCAATCATTTTCATTGCAGTCACAATATCAATGAAATGGGCTGATTAATTACCAATCAAGTGTTTAAAGTATGTAGATTTAAAGGTGTAAATGAAGATGGAGTAAGCTCTTTTCCTAATAGAGGATGGTGAACTTATGTCGTCATTCCACACCATATTTGAGTATATTCTTTGATGGACTTATTATTTCTCTTCGTCATTCTTTGAAGTTCAAATTGGCTTGGAGCCATTTCTATATTAAACTTGTACTAATGCATGAATGCTTTAGTTAAATCTCTCTATTTATTGATCTTATTTTCATTCAAGTTCATATACCAAGTCAAGGTAGCACCACTCAGACTCATAGAAGAAATGAATGCGAAGCTTATAATCTTTAATTACTTCATTCATTTTATTGCAATAGATATTCAAGTGAGTCTTTGGGAATTCAACTTCAATACACTTAATAAATTCAGGCACCTTGAAATTTTATGGTATGACAATATCTAATACTAGAAACATTTCAAATGCTTTCATGGAACCATACAAATTCATTCCTTCAATTGCCCTTAAACACTCTTCAATTGCAAAAATTTCTCAACTTTTTGGCCCAATTATTGGCTTTAAAGCTTTTACCATAGCAAGCTCAAAAGTGGAATATTTTTTGTCTTTTGATATATCAGTGTCACCACACACAGATATGGAGATTTCAAGGGCTAAGCATTAAATATCACTCATAGAAATTCTAGATTAAATGACCTAGCAGTATTGTGGTCTCTTATCGGATGTTAGTAGAAATCGAGTGGTGCATCCAAAATTCTAAGATTTATAGGAATGTGTTGAGGAGCTGAGCATCAAAAGTGTTCTATTTATTGAAAGGGAGCCTTGACCTGATGTTCTTATCTTGTGAATTTGTTCAAATAATTGGGTGAGCCTATCTATCTTATTTTTCATTAAAAACTAACTTGTCTAAATAAAAATATTCAAAAAATAACAAATTAAATATTGAGTATTGATAATACCGGGAAATAACCTAATAAAGGGTTCAAAGAAGAAGAAGACGATAATTCTGATTAAAAAGATTTTGAATTGATTTTATAAATTGACTTTAATGTAATTTTTTCATATGTTGTTGCTTTACAATGAACTATTATTAACACAATTAGAAAATTAATTGTTTTGATTTTATTATTATATTATTGAACAGAATTGGTGTTACTATTTTGTTATTTTATTATATTTACAGATTGACTAGATATGAAATACAAAGACATTAGGGAAAAAATTATTGTTTTATACCAATGGAGTGTAAAATACCATTAAAATTATCGATGGACCAAGTCCCTCAAAGAGTTTGAGAAAGTTGAAAAATAATTACAGGACTTTACCACCGAAAACTTTAGACAGAATTACCAACAAACTAAGTACCTTGGAGTGCTCTAAAGAGTTAGAAAAAATTACAAGACTTTGCCACTAAAAATTACAGACAAAATTATCGATAGACTAAGAGAGTTCCAAGAAGTTGGAATACAAGACTTTGCCACTGATAATTTCAGACAATATTACAGATAGACTAAGTCACTTAGAGAGATCTAAAGAGTTACAAAACATTTGTAGGATTTTGCAACTGAAAATTCAGATAACCGATGAAACAAATTTTCATCGGAAAATCTTAGAGGGGGTTTGGAAAATTTTAGGGGGTTCTAAAAAATTTTTATTTTTAATTACCAGTAAAATTACCAATGAACTATAAAAATTATTAAATATCTCATTATCCATCAATAATAAATGATGTGTCATTATTACTGACAAAAAACTCTCTCTCTCTCTACTTCCATCAAATCCTCCATTATCCTCTCTCTTTTCTTTTCCGCAATAAATCCTTCCCTTTTCTCCTGATCCTTGTCTCTTCTACTCCCTCTCTTTATCCCCCTAGCAATATCTCTCTCTCTCTCTCTCTCTCTCTCTCTCTCTCTCTCTCTCTCTCTCTCTCTCTCTCTGTGTTTTATACTCCAATATTATGTGGTTTTTTCTTAAATGTTGTATATTTGATAGTAATTTAGTGGTTTTTTTTGAGTGAGTTTTGATTGTGATGATTTATTAATGTTTATATATGTAATGTGAATGTAGTTGATTTGATTGTTGTTGTTTTTGGAAAATTCGATTATGGAGATGATTTTAGGATGAATTTTAGATTGATTGAAAAATTATTAGAAAATCTTTCCATTGTTCTTATCTGAAAATTTTTCCATTTTAGAAAATTTTGTTCTTTCAATTTGTAACTTGTAATTGTCCACAAAGATTTCAAAATACATAAATAAAATCAAGTAGTTTAGGGATTACATGAGTTATTGATGCATAAATGCTGGTTTTAAAATATTATAATCAAAGTTTGAACCCATATAGTCAATAAATGCTGGTTTTAAAATTTTGGATAGTCTCTCGTATAAGGGAGGTGCTACCAATGTTTTTTAAAATAGAATATAGTGTTAATGTTATTACTTATCAAATTTATTTAGATGATGAAGAAAAGATCATTAGAGAGTAAGACAGACATGAGTATTGTTGGTTCTTCTAACAATATTTTTTATGACCGTGAGCCGTTAAATGTCGATCATGACTAGGCATCTCAGGCACAAGCACCCTCTCTTAATGTAGACTCGTCGAGAGTAAGGGCAACCCGTAGAAAGGGTGTCCTTACTGAGCATGATGTATACATTGGGAAATATATTGCTTAATGGAAGTCTGACCACAACATACAAGTTTGTTTTCCTTTCCAGGATGATAAAAAATTAAACAACTATAAATGAATTTTTTAATAATTAATTTCAATAAACGAATGGAATTTTAGGTTTATAAATATAAAGGTTTCTCTCATGATAACATGGACGATGAAATCATCGATGGAAATGCTTTTGTTTTAGTAGAGTTAGATTTCCAAAAAATCTTGAATGAAGCTTGTGATTGATACTTGGTTTGGAGAGTTCAAGATTAGTATATACATAAAAAAAAAATAATTAATTTGGTTAGTTTTTAATTTTAATAAACTAATTAGTTTATGAAATTGATGTGTAATGAAAAATTTTATTGAGAGGAGGTTGACAACATCATTGCCAGGAAAATATGGAGGAATCACAACGTCATTAAGTAAGATTGAATTCAAATTGTGATATTTTTTTAAATGTTAAAATTTATTTTTTATAATCTTAACTGATAATATTTTTTTACAAACCAGGTTGCATGATTTTTAATACAAGGCCCAGAAAAAATCAAATAATTATGCAAAAGATAAAGGTCTTTTAGGCTAGGAAGATGTGGCTGTGTGGAGGGATTTTAGACATCTATACATTTCAGAGGGTGTATCTAGAACACTTATATCAATTTTTTAAACTTATTATTTGTTTTGCTAATTTTTTCGTAGGAAACATATAGACCCGATTACATGAGAGATATGTGGACGATCCTTCGAACCATCCAAAATTCGATTTGGATTTGTGGTTGAAGACCAGATCTACTAGTGGACCCGATAGAAATTAAGTTTACGGTATCTTCAACATTATGACCGAGGATAGCTGGGGGGACATAGTGTATTGATCATTGGGACCTCGCAATAGGGATCGAGTCAATAATCTTTGGTCATCCAAGCTATTTTATGAGAATTGATTCAAGCTTAGACAACCCAACTTAGTACTGAGACAGCCCATTTTAGAACAGAGACGGTCGAACTGAGGGATAAAGTGAATGTTCTTGGGCAGCTATTGGCAGCCCTCACTGGTACTTGTGGTCAAGGTCATCGCCCTTCTGGTTTCGATGAAGATTTGCCTCCACCTCCTCCTCCAGCTTTTATCCACTAGATAAATTATATTCAACAATATTTTTAAATTAATAATAAAAAATTATTTTTTTATTTTTTGGTATTGTTTATTTAATTTTTTTAAAAAAAATTTAAATACAATACTAACAAGATTACCGATAAAATTTGAATCACTAACAGAATGACCAACCGATTAAATCTCTCAGAGAGTTCAAGAGAGTTGAAAAAAAATTATAGGACTCTTCATTGTTAGATATAATTCTTTAACAGTTTAATTTTGTCGATAATATGTATATGATTACTAATGGACTAAACAACAGTTTATTATTATATTAGCAGTATTTCATAATCACCGATAAATTTATTGAAAGAATTAGTGTTGGTGAATTTTTTTTTTTGGTGTACTATTTATATTTATAAATCTATCCGTAATTATATGATCAACGGAATAAAAATCATTGATGATTCCTTTTCTAACAATTTATTTTCTTTAAATTATATACAATATTCTGGCAGTGGATTAACTTTCTAGTTGAGCAAAACTAAGTCTCTTTATAAATGATTTTATGAGCGCACCACCAACATCAGCTGATACACTTAAAAAATTATTAACTTTTCCTAGATATTAGCTTCAAAGTTTGAACCCATATAGTCAATAAATGAGCATATCTCCTTTACCACGAGACCAATCTTTTAAAGTTTATACCACTTAAATATCCAATCAAAATTCATAACATGGTTTAAACATAGAATTATATATTTACATATAAGGCTGACAGAAATTGAATCATCTTACTTGTTGATCGAAACCAAATCTCTTTTTTTTCTGTGTGTGAATCGAGGCTTAACACCCTAAGAAATTAAATTAAATGGGGCAGAGCAGTCTCAATCAAGCCATGACACAAATCCACAGGTAGGTCATGAATAATCCAATCATGTCTATCCATTGCTTCTTTACCTAACCTAAAACTCGTCAGCCTGTCTGCTGCAAAGTTCCCTTCTCTGAATGTATGTTGCACATGAACTTCTCACTCCCTGGCTAGAATCTCTCGAGCTCTAATAATCAGTGCATAGTTGGCGTCAACTTTGACCGCCTATTTCATTATATGGCTTATGACTAATACTGAATCAGACTCCAATATAAGTAGACAAAATCCTACATCCCAAGCGAGTTCCTAAACCAGTAATAGCTCCCCAAAGTTCTGTTCGGACTGAAGAACAAAAACTGGTGTTTATTACAAACCCCTTGATCAGTCCGCCTGCTCCTGCTAAACCCGAGTCTCCTTTGTTTAACGCTCTATCAAAAGGTATTTCCAACCTACCAACCTCACCTGCTTTGTGTCTATTAACGCTAGCTCTACTCCCATCATCCATAGCATGTTCAATGTCAGCTGCCGTATTTTTAATGGTTTGCACAATGCTAGACTTAGACTGAAACTGCTGCCGAAAAATCCTGCTATTGCGTGACCTCCATAAGCTCCACATTGTTACCCTAAGAACCACACTCCAATGGCAGCCCTCCTTTGTGACCGTGTTACTTCCTAGATTGCATAACAACCATGGATGTAACACCGCAACAAAAAAGTCCCTTGAATCTCTAGTTACAATAAGCTCCATACTATCCCAAATTAGAGATCGAGCTACGTGGTTAATTTTATCCCAAATTAGAGATCGAGCTACGTGGTTAATTTTATCCCAAATTAGAGATCGAGCTACGTGGTTAATTTTATAGTAGTTATTTTAGTTTTATGACTGGTGATGTAATAAGTTTAGTGGGTTAACTTTGTTGATTTAAGTTTTTTTTTTAATTGGATTATTTTTTTCATTTTTATTCTTCAATATTATGTTGATTAGGAGTTAGGCTTCATGATTTATTTCAATCTATTTTTTATAAGGTTATTTCAATTTTATTATTCAGATTATGAGTTTTGCAAGTTGACTTAAGTTGAATCGGGTCATTTATAATTTTTTTAATTTTTTTTCAATTTTACTCTTCAACAATGAGTTGATAGTAAATTGTGTTTCATAATTTATTTTGATTTACTTTATATAGGGTTATCTTAGTTATGACCCGAGTTACGGGTTTGACAGAGTCGTAATCAAGGTTGAGAGTGATTATTTTTTTGGTTTTCTATCTTTGATTTTATCTTAGTCTCTTGACCCCGAACATGGATTTGGTGGATTAACCCGGGTTAATTAAAGTTGTTTTTTGTGTCCTTTTTTAATTGATTTTTTGTAAGTTTTATCCTTCAACATTAGGTTGGTTGAGAATTGGGCTTCATAATTTATTTTGATTTACTTTTTATGAGGTTATCTTGGTCTTATAACTCAGGTTGTGGATTTGAAAAGCTAACTCCGGTTGACCAGTGTCGTTTTTTTTCTTTTTTCATCGATTTTTTCTTCAATTTCATCATTTAACATTTGGTTCATTAGTAATTGAGCTTTATAATTCAAGTTATCATGGTCTCATGACCAAGTTTGTGAATTTGACAAGTGAACCCAAGTTGACCCGGGTCGATTCAATATATTATCGTCTTAATTATTTATTTTTTAAATGTTGTCTTGGATTTGTTTTAGTCAAACTATGTTTTTATTAGTTGTCAGGGTTGTCTTTGAACCTATTAAGTCAATCAGATCATATTAGATCAACCCCACATGATAAAAAAAATGTACTAGAAAAAAGTTAGCAATGCTTAAATATTTTTTTTACATTAAAAAAAATGATATGACCTACAATATAGCACAAGCCAACAATATAGTGTTGAACTAAGTGGAAAATTGATACAAATTGATGTGTGGCATTGACTCTTTTTATTTTTCACTAATCATATAACATTTTATCAAATCTTACATTTCACCATTTATCATTTAACATTAAGTTTACATGAAAATTAAATATAATTTGTTAATATACATAATATTTGTCTATACATTGATAAATTAAAGTTAATAAACTTGGAACTTGACCGAGTTAGATATGAAGTATTTCATAAATTAAGAAAGATAAAGTGACTAATATAACTTACTTCCTCCGGTACTAGTGACTAATCAAAATATGGGGTGCTCAGCGACGCAAGTCTTATGGTGTTACAATATACATTATTAAAAAAATATTAAAGGAGAGCGTTTACTCTGGAGGCAAATACATTATATTGTTTATTTGAACAATAAGATTATGATTTTGCTTTTCATATAAAAAATTAATCAACTGGATATTGAAGATAATACGATTTTTTTTTATGATCTATTTATTATTATTATATACATTTGAGGCAACTTGGTATTTTTAAATTTTGTAAGCATGATAAAATATATAACTAAATTACCCTTAAAAAACAAGATTTATTTAGTTTGCGTGCATGGGTTTTTTTTTCATATTTGCATCCTGTTTTTTTATTTATAATCAAGTTGATTAAGAAACAATTTGATATTTTAATAAATATAAAATATAATTTAAAAAACAATTGATTGGTGCATGCAGAGCATAAGCCAATGAGTTAGAGATACTCTTGCTCTTCGAACTATATATCAGGTGTCTCATGGCAGCCAAACTTTGCCTTTTTATGATGATGTTGGAAGCATCATGACATTCTTTTCCTAGTGGTTAGGTGGATGAACATGGTAGCGCAATATTTAGGCTCTAGTGACCATTTTTTCATCTCCTTCCTCTTTTATCTCTCTTATCCTTGGTTCTGCATTGGCCTGTCAAAATATAAAGGTGTATTTTTTTTAATTTGATTTTTATTCTTTTAATTGTTATTTATTTTATTTTTATCTTTTTTAATTGATTTGTTTTTTCAATTTTGTCACTTATCTTTTTGTTTCATTTAATTTCTATATCAAATTTGGTTCTTATTCTTTTAATTGTTTTTTTAATTCTTTTTTAATTGAATTTTTTTGTCAATTTCATCCCTCAATATTTTATTTTAAATTATTAATATGTCAAATCTGGTTCTCATTCTTTTTATTACTATTTTTTTATTTTGGATCCTTTTTTATCGCATTTTTTGTTTCATTTCATCCCTCAACAATTAATTAATTGAGGATTTTGCTTTGTATTTTTTAAATATTTTTCTTTATGGGTTAGTCTCAGACTCATGAACAAGGTCATGAATTTTAAAAATTAACACGGGTTGACTTTAGTCTTTTTTAGGTCATTTATAAAAAAAAATTCAATTTCATCCTTCAATATTTGATTGATTAGGGATTGGTCTTTGTGATTTTTTCTTCACTTTTCTTTCTATGAGGTTATCTTAATCTTATACCCATGGTCGCGTATTTAGCGAGTTAACTCGAGTTTTTTTTTCTTATGCTTTTAAAAGAAAAATGATTGTTTTTTAGTTTTTGCTTTCAACATTAAAGTTGTTTGATAATTGAGTTTTATTGTTTTATTCGATTTACTTTTGACAGGGTTACCCTGATATTACAACTAGATCTCATACTTGGCATGCAAACCTAGATAGACTCGAGTTGTGTTTTTACTTTTTTAAAAATATTTGTTTTCTTCAATTTGTCCTTCAACATTTTCTTTGCTAGAAATTGAGCGTTGACTTTTTTTCATTTTGCTCTCACTTCATTTTTTTTCTTCATTATCAAATAAAATAATGGATACCTTTTTTATGTGGTGTTGGCAAACCTTTATATTTTTAGTTAATCATTATCTTTTTTTATTAATTTATTTTATGTTGTTGCATTCTTTTTTATTCATATTATTAAATTATCCAAATTTATTAAACTTAATCATATCAATTACCTAAGTCTCGTAATTTTATTTTATTTTTCAGAAATACATGTGTCGTTTTAGCATCTTTTTTCATGTTGGGGAAAATTTAAATCAACCTATGGTATAACATGAGTCACCTATCTAGCATCAATTAATAGAAATATGGGATGATTTTTTGTATAATAACTGCTTTTAAACTATATTATCTTTATTCGGTTATTTATTTATTTATTTTGGATTGGATACAATAGTTTTAAAACAATTAGCATTTCTCTTTATTTTAATACAAAATAAATTATAATTAATTGACTAATATTATCTTAGTATAATTAATTTATAATAAATTTCACAAAGAAAATAACATATTTAAAACTTCAAATAATCCATAGTAAACCAAATAACACAGAAAAATCTATATATGAACCTGAGATTTCTAATTTTCAGTAAATTAATTTGAGGATTATAGAAGTTAAGTTCATTATCTTTATCGATCAAAACAAATTAATTAAATAAAGTCTTGTCTGAAAATAAAATGCCAATATTGTAATATTGGACCCCTCTCTTATATTTCTCTCTTTTATTGTTGGTTTCAAATTAATTTTTTTAATTAAAAAAATACAAAAGATGACAATGAAAGGCAACAAAAGAATTGCCCCACTTTTCTTACGTGTGACTACCTCTCTGTTTCAAACTCAATAACACTTTTATTTTCGATATTCATTACAGTTTTTTTTTAATCAAACTATATACTTCATAATACAATAAATAAAATAGATAAATAAAAAGAAGTTTGTTGAAGCTTGGTTGGCCAAGACTTAACCAAGTTACCCTCCTCTCTTTTACTTTTCTTGACTACGCTCAACCAAGCTTCACAAAGCTTGGTTAAACCAAGGCTCAATCTAGTTGAGCTCTTGTCTGAACGAGTTATTTTTTATTTACTTTGATTTATTATTCATTAATAGTAATATGTATAATGGTATTTATAAATATATTTTTTTATCAGTATTTCTCTAGATATTTTTCTAGATATTTTTCATATATTTTCAAGTTTTAAAAGATAAGAAAAGGTTGATTCATCTGAACAACACTACACTACACTAGACACTTCTCCACTACGAAACACACTCAACAACATAGAAAACACACATCCATTCTCTACACACACAAAAATTCATTTTCATCTTCTTGAATTTTTACATACTTATCACTTAGAAAACACTCAAATACTAACTTAAGCATAGAAGTGTCTCTCATTCTACAATGAACTTGTTTTATAGGTATAACTCAGACCTAGAACACATCAGCCAAAAAAAGTTTATACTATTCTATAAATTTTTTTGCATGACTTCATTAGTAGTGTTGTCTCTAAAAAGCTGAACAAAAAGCATGTCATTCCCTTCTAACTTCTATATAAAAAAAATCATGGTTAACGAGATTCTAGTATATGGGAGAGTAATTGGTTTCCCTACAAGGACTTTAGTTTCCCTAGGTTTCCAACAAGTCTTTTAATAAGTGCAAAGACTCAACAAAATTGTTCTAGTCATACAGGAACAACTTTATTCTCTTTAATACAACAAATAGAAAAATCAACATGCATCACTAGATACAAAAAGACAATCCCAATTTAAAGAAAGACTTGCATAAAACAACATGTCAAGTATACATAATACTATACTCCAACTATCCAAATGAGTCAACACTCCCCAATAAATTTAAAACATAAACATTGTTATTTCCATTAATCTTCTTCTGAGTCTCAATCTTCTTATTCGCGTACTCTTCATCATAAAAAAAAAAATATATAGGCATGATATGCATGAGATGAAGCCAATCTCAACTCCTGCATATCATTCCTACCAAGTAGAATAGTCTCCACTTTCTTACAAAGTGTTACACACTCACCTCACAAATGATTCTATCACTGTTAAAGCCAACTTATACAATTATGATGGTCTTACAAACCATAAGGAGCATGTGCAAAATGTCAGAGGCATCCTAGAGCTAGTGACAATAGAAAGTGATGTCATATGCAAGATTTTCCCTACAACTTTTCACGGATCTACTAGGGTGTGATATCACAGCTGTAAAACTAGCTCTATCCTAAGTCTTTATGATCTCTGTGTGAAGCTCATCTCTTATTTTAGCACTAGTATTCCTATCAAAAAGTTCACTAAATTTTTTAAACCACTTTTTTTTAATTTGCTTTTTCAAGTTTATCCCTAATTATTTTGGTTGGTTGAGAATTTTACGTTGTTATTTTTTTTTTTTTAGTTTGCATTTTATGTTATGATTCGGTCTTATGATTTGTGTTACAAGTTTTGAATGTTGAACCGAGTTGGCTTCAATTATTTTTAAAAAAATTCATTCATCATCATTAAATTCGTTAGAAATTGGTATTCTTTTTTATTATAATTCTTTTGTAAATTTGATTTTTCTTTTAAACTTTGCCCTTCAATTTAATATTTGATGATATTTAAGATTTGGTCCTCAATGTTTTGATTTCTAATTTCAATTCTTATTCTTTTTATCAAATTTTAATTTTTTTCAATTTAATCCTTAGATCCATAATCTTAATTTTTTTTTTTTTAAGATTGGTTCTCATTCTCTTGATTTTTATTTTTTATTTTGGATTCATTTGTTAATTTGAGTTTTTTTTCAATTTTATCCTTCAATTCAAAACTTTTGTTTATCCTCTCAATTTTGTTTTTCAAATGAGGTCCTTATTCTCCTAATTACTATTTTTTATCATTTATTTATTCTTTTTATTTTATCATATGAAATTTATTTATTAAGATTTGGTCTCCTTGGTTTTTTTTCATTGTTTCTAGGCCCTACCCAAGAGTCAATCTAGGATAATATTCAAGTCACGGGTTAAAAAGGTTGATTCGAGTTAACCCAAGTCTACTAATTTTTTTTGTTTTATAAAAAAAAATCAAAATGATAAAGAAAAAAATAGGAAAATAGTCAACGAGTTTTGACTCTGTTTTGACTAGATTTTCCCGGGGTTATCCAAACATGGTTCAACCCGGGTTTCTGTCATTTTACACTTGATTAATTCTCCCCCAATTTCTTTTGAAACTCAGCCCAGTCTAAGCCAAGAATCACTTGGGTCATGGGTCAACCTGTTGGGTCGAGCCAAGTTTTAAAATAGTTGCTTTCAAGATGCGATGTTTCGACTTTAGTCACTACCTAGGATCATGGGTTTGAAAAGTTAACACGGGTTGACGTCAATTTCTTTCCCGATTACATTCTTCGAAGTTGTTTGTTTTAAAAAATGAATTTGGTTATTTTCTTCAATTTTCTTTTCAGTCAAGTTATCAATATCTCATGATCTAGGTGAGAGGTTTATTTGGGTGGACCAGTTTTTTTATGTCGCTTTTTTATCCGTTTTTATTTTGTCCAACAAATTTTGATTCTTTTTAAAATCCCACTTTGTTTTCTGTTTTTCTTATATTGAGTTATCATGTCTGTATAATCCTACTCGTGGGTTTTGACAATTTCATTTGATTTTTCTTATGCTTTGTTTTCTTATACTTTTCTTTTCATTGAATTTTTTTCCTGATTTTATTCTTTTATATTTTTATTCATGGGATTGAGGATCATTACTTTTTTAGATCTTTTTCTATGATGTCGAGTCATGAATTTATTTATTTTTTTGTTCTTTAAAATACAATGACAGTGCTTAAGCATCGCTTTTTTAAGCTACAATAAAATTAGCTCAGCCCGCAACAAAACTCGGGCCATCTATCTAGTATATCACTAAATAACACAAAACCGTAGAACACAATAATTCCAAACATACTCTAATACTCTAATATTTATACAGAATTATTTGGTTGCTTTGTTTCACAATAAGTTTTGTTTTTTTTTAAAAAAAAAAGTATGTCTTATAAAATCCGATCAAGCTAGCTCCTTCTCTTTATCCTTTTCATCATCCTTGGTCTTTTATCCATTTTCATTTATAGGCATTAAAACAGAGGAAACAATGTAGGTTACATATTATAGATGCATATTCCAATTAACCATCCTATTATATGATTACTCTTCCTGGATTCCTTTTCCTCCTTGGATAATTAAATACTATATAAATTGAATAAAATATCAATTAAACTAATACCCAAAATACACTCGGCTCGTTCCCGCCCATTTAAAACCAGCTTACACCCACTAATAACAATTTTTACAAACGTTGGTTGTAGTCCCTGTAATTTTTCAAAAAAGTTATTTTGATACTTGAAATTATTTTTTTACAAAAAGTCTTCAAATTAATTTTTTTGTGATCCTCATAATAATAATAATAAATAAATAAATAAATAAGTAAGCATTTCACTCGTTGTCTTAAGACTTTTTCCAATCAATTTTTTATGTTAAAATTAAGGTGTTTTTTCCTTAAATTAG
>Ga0325400_1001161_pt1 | contig 21463 bp, 21 predicted proteins | sample PopdelMetagenome_2_FD_205662 | JGI IMG/M metagenome (GOLD analysis project Ga0325400, IMG submission 205662) | Populus deltoides microbial communities from Bellville, Georgia, United States - Xylem-PdKOR-R1 | ecosystem: Host-associated > Plants > Phyllosphere > Stem > Wood/Secondary xylem...
ATCCCCCATTTCCACTGTCAGCTCTGACCGACCCCCCTCAGCCGCAGTGTCCCTCTCCTAGCCATCAACAGCACTGCCATTACTGGAGGCCCAGCAGCTTACAGATCCTGTCTATTCCCTCACCGTCGACCACAAGGACGGAGCAGCCACAACCCCCCGGCCCTTACAGGTCTCCACCAACAGACCCCACGGAAGACAGTAGCAAGGGAACACCGCCGCCCCCCGACACAGGAGGCCGGCCCCACAGCCGTTCCCTTCTTCCTCAGGCCGAACACAGCGACAGCCCTGCTGTCCTCTTCCTAGTCTCCTTTCAGTTCCACCGCGACAACGACAGCAACAACCCAGCAGCGCCCACAGATCGGCAGTCCTTGGTCATGCCACCGGCCACCTGAAACAGAAGAAGAGGAAACAAAAAAAACTTGCAGAGATGCAGCAGATATGAAAAGGAGAAGGAAGAGGAGCCGATCTGAAAACGAAATTAAAACAGACTTGCTTGTTGCGTTTTGGGTGTTTTGCAGGTAACGGCGTCGCTCACAGCCGACAGGAGGGTGAAGAGGGAAGGAAGCCATTACGGATCTCCCAACGCCCTCTGGATTTCGCGGCAGAGCATGAACCCACGCGCCGCCAGTGGCGGTGGCGCGTGGAGGAGACGCGCCGCCACTGTTCCAGCACCCAGAAACCTTCCAGCCACTGTTTCTGCAGATTCCAAAGGGCTTCCCCGCAGTTTCCTGTTATGTTTTAGGAGTGGGTTCTGTAATTTTGAAATGTTAAGGGTTTGTTTGGTTAATTTTGATTTTTTTATTTTACTTTGTAAACATATAATTATGGGTGAGAAAATAGTAAAAAGGGATGTGTGTGTTTGTACCTTTTTTATTTATGTTATTGAATTATAAAATAAAAAAAGACAAAAATAATTAATTGTTTAATTTGAATATGATTAAATATCTCAAGGATAAATAAAATCATGTTATATTTTCCATGAGAGTGTAAGAACATGTTTCTACACATATTCGGGGATTTAATAACTGATTTATTAAAACCTTAGAATTTAATTAACATTTTGAATTTTCAAATCACATCAAATCGCAAAGCAGCTTACCTTAGGTAGGGTGCGCTAGGAATGTTAATACCTTCTCTAGCCACAATCAGTCCCTAACTCTCGAATCTCTGACGACGACCAGTAAATCCGGGTTTCCTAGTAACCCTCAATCCAATACTAGGTGGCGACTCCTAAAGAACAAATTCAGCAAACTTAACAAAAAATTGCCACATCGCCACGTGGGGGACGTGCGACAAGATATATTAAAGTCTATTTTATTGTGAGCACCATTGAAACACAGAATAACTTATTGTATGGTCATTGGGATTCCCAAGTTCTGCAAGGTATTTAGTTCTTGGTGAACTACATTATTCATTTCTTGGAATGTTATGAGGCTTGTAAGGTTGTCCTTCAGTGGGTAGCAACCAATGGCCTTGAGGCTTGAATTTGAGAGGATGCTCCTTTTTAAGAAATTGCATTGTGGGGATTTTGGAGGATTCACTTGTGAAAAAAATAGGGAGGTTTCTTGATATAATATCAAAGGTAAAATTGTTTCTATTAGATCGAAGTGCATTTATTTTATTATTTAAAAAATACTTCAAAATATAGCTCAATTTATTTATCCAATGAATATTTCTAATAGGTTTAGTCAATCGAATATCTGTTATTGCAGATGATCTGGTCGTTTTGTCAAACACCAAGGGGTAAGTAAACCAATAACTTTGCAAATTCAAATATGCAATGGGAATAACAGCTTGTCTCTGACGAGTTTGAAAATTTTTTCAAAGTAGTCACCGAACAAAGTTTTTATCTCTGAATCCCCTTCACCACATTCAATAAAAGTCAGCATCTTAAGAGTCCTTTCTAACTTTGTTGATTCATCCATATTGAGGACTATCTTGGAAAATGCAGCTGCGTGATTGAGCACATATCGAGCCACAACAAATTGGCCTTCTTCTTGTTTCAATTTCAAAACGAGCCAAAGATTCAATTTGTCATCCAATGTAAACAACTGAAAATCTAGCTCTTGCTTCAAAACCATAATCTAGAGCGGCAATAAAAATAGTCAAGACATCACATATGCTTCATGTCATGATGATACCTAGCTAGTATAGTTTTCAAGAAACCCAAGGTTTCTTTAAAGTTTTTGTTAGGTGACGCTTCAAGTTCTTCCATAATGTCTTTAACTCCGCTAGATATATTGAAGTCTATCTTCTTGTGATCACCATTGAAACACATAATAACTTATTGTATGGTCATTGGGATTCTCAAGTTCTATAAGGTATTTAGTTCTTGGTGAATTACATTATTCATTTCTTGAAATGTTATGAGGGTTTGAAGGTTGACCTTTAGTGGGTAGCAACCCATGGCCTTGAAGGCTCTGATCTTGAATTTGAAAGGATGCTCCCTTTCAAGGAATTGCATTGTATGGATTTTGGAGGTTTCATTTGTGAAAAAATAGGGAGGTTTCTTGATATAATATCAAAGGGGAAATTGTTTCTATTAGATCAAAGTGCATTTATTTTAGTATTTAAAAAATACTTTAAAATATATCTCAATTTATTTATCCAAAAAATATTTCTAAAAGGTTTAGTGAATCGAATATCTGTTCTTGTAGATGATCTGGTAGTTTTGTCAAACACCAAAGGGTAAGTAAACCAGTAACTTTGCAAATTCCAATATGCAATGAGAATAACAACTTGTCTCTAACAAGTTTGAAAATTTTTTCAAGGTAGTCACTGAATAAAGTTGTCATCTCTGGATCCCCTTCACCACATTCAATAAAAGTCAAATCTTAAGAGTCCTTTCTAACTTTATTGATTCATCCATATTGAGGACTATCTTGGAAAATGCAGCTGCGTGATTGAGCACATATCGAGCCACAACAAATTGGCCTTCTTCTTATTTGAATTTCAAGACGAGCCAAAGATTCAATTTGTCATCCAATGTAAACAACTGAAAATTTAGCTCTTGCTTCAAAACCATAATCTAGAGTGGCGATAAAAATAGTCAAGACATCCCATATGCTTCATGTCATGATGATACCTGGCTAGTATAGTTTTCAAGAAACTCAAGGTTTCTTTAAAGTTTTTGTTAGGTGACGCTTCAAGTTCTTCCATATTGGCTTTAACTCCACTAGATATATTGAAGTCTATTTTATTGTGAGCACCATTGAAACACATAATAACTTATTGTATGGTCATTGGGATTCCCAAGTTCTACAAGGTATTTAGTTCTTGGTGAACTACATTATTCATTTCTTGAAATGTTCTGAGAGTTTGAAGGTTGACCTTTAGTGGGTAGCAACCCATGGAAAGAGGGAGGTTTCTTGATATAATATCAGATGCAAAATTATTTCTGTTAGATCGAAGTGCATTTATTTTATTATTTAAAAAAAATACTTAAAAATATATCTTAATTTATTTATCCAAAAAATATTACTAACAGTTTTAGTGAATCGAATATCTGTTCTTGCAGGTGATCTGGTAGCTTTGTCAAACATGAAGGGGTAAATAAAATAGTAATTTTGCATATTCTAATATGTAATTGGAATAAAAATTTGTCTCTGAGGAGTTTGAAAAAATATTCAAGCTAGTTACCGACCACAGTTGCCATCTCTGGATCCCCTTCACCACATTCAATAAAAGCCAACTTCTGAAGAGTCCTTTCTAACTTTATTGATTCATTCGCATTGAGGACTATCTTGTAAAATACAGCTAGGTGATTGATCACATATCGAGCCACAAGAAATTGTCCTTCTTCTTGTTTGAATTTCAAGACGATCCAAAGATTCAATTTCTCATCCATTGTAAACAACTGAAAATTTAGCTCCTACTTCAAACCATAATCTAGAGTGGCGATAAAAATAGTCAAGACATCCCATATGCTTCATGTCATGATGATACCTGGCTAGTATAGTTTTCAAGAAACCCAAAGTTTCTTCAAAGTTTTTGTTAGTTGGCACTTCAAGTTCTTCCATATTGGCTTGAACTCTGTTGGATATATTGAAGTCTATTTTATTGTGATCATCATTGAAACACAGAATAACATCTAATATGGTCATTGGGATTCCCAAGTTCTGCAAGGTATTTAGTTCTTAATGAACTACATTATTCATTTCTTGGAATGTTATGAGGCTTGGAAGGTTGTCCTCTAGAGGGTAGCAACCAATGGCCTTGAGGCTTGAATTTGAGAGAATGATCCCTTTCAAGGAATTGCATTGTGGGGATTTTTTAGGATTCATTTGTGAAAAAAGAGGGAGGTTTCTTGATATAATATCAGAGGCAAAATTGTTTCTTTTAGATCGAAGTGCATTTATTTTATTATTTAAAAAAATACTTAAAAATATATCTCAATTTATTTATCCAATAAATATTTCTAACAGGTTTAGTCAATCGAATATCTGTTCTTGCTGATGATCTGGTGGTTTTGTCAAACACCAAGGGGTAAGTAAACCAGTAACTTTGCAAATTCAAATGTGCAATGGGAATAACAGCTTGTCTCTGAGGAGTTTGAAAAAAATTTCAAGGTAGTCACCGAACAAAGTTGTCATCTCTGGATCCCATTCACCACATTCAATAAAAGTCAGCATCTTAAGAGTCCTTTCTAACTTTATTGATTCATTCGTATTGAGGACTATCTTGGAAAATGCAGCTGGGTGATTGAGCACATATCGAGCCACAACAAATTAGCCTTCTTCTTATTTGAATTTCAAGACGAGCCAAAGACTCAATTTGTCAACCAATATAAATAACTGAAAATATGGCTCCTCCTTAAAACCATAATCTAGAGCGGCGATCAAAATAGTCAAGACAACTCATATGTTTCATGTCATGATGATACCTGGCTAGTATAATTTTCAAGAAACCGGAGGTTTCTTTAAAGTTTTTGTTAGTTGGCGCTTGAAGTTCTATTATAGTGGCTTTAACTCTGCTGGATATTTTGAAGTCTATCTTCTTCTGATCACCATTGAAACATAAAATAACTTCTTGAATGGTCATTGGGATTCCCATGCTCTGCAAGGTATTTAGTTCTTGGTGAACTACATTATTCATTTCTTGGAATTTTATGAGGCTTGGAAAGTTGACATTCAGTGGGTAGCAACCCAATGCCTTAATGGTTCTGATCTTGAATTCGAGAGAATGCTCGATTTCAAGGAATTGTATTGTAGAGATTTTGAAGCATTCTTTTATGAAAAAAGGTTTCTTGATATAATATCAGAGGCAAAATTGTTTGTGTTAGAACAAAGTTCTTTTATTTTATCTAAAAAAAATAGTTTAAAATATATCTCAATTTATTATCGAAAAGGTATGGGCATTCTTAACTTTTGTTTTTACCACCAAGAAAAACTATAAATGCAAATAGTATTTCAAATGCTTATAGGGTTTTGGATTTTGAAACTAATGTGATTGTTCTATATAAACCTTCAAGGCAAGATTAGTTGCCAAGGGTTTTACTCAAAAGCATGGTATTGATTATTTTGACTCTTATTTTCCGGTGGCAAGAATTACATCAATTAGAGTTTTATTTGCATTAACATCAATTTATAAATCACATGTTCATCAAATGAATGTAAAGACAACTTTCCTAAATGGAGATTTAAAGGAGGAAAGGTATATAGAGCAACCTGAGAGTTTTTTACTTCCCAAAAATAAAAAACAAAAGTCTGTAAATTGGTAAAGTCTAGATATGGATTAAAACAATCTCCGAAATAATGGTATGAAAATTTTGACAAGGCAATTTTGTTGAATGGTTTTCATCACAATGGCGCTGATAAGTGTATGTATTTCAAATTTACAAAAGATTTTGGTGTGATTATTTGTCTCTACGTAGATGACATGTTAATATTTAGCACCAATATGATTGGAATAGTTGAAACCAAAAGGTATCTCACTTCTATTTTTAAAATAAAAGATTTTTATAAAGTAGATATAATTTTAGGTATTAAAGTTAAAAAACATATGAGCGGCTATGCACTTAATCAATCATATTATATTGAGAAAATGCTTGATAAATTTAAGCATCTCAATATAAAAAAGGCTAACACCCCATTTGACTCTAGCATGAAGTTGAATGATTATTATGATAAAGCAGTAGCACAACTAGAATATGATAGTGTCATTAAAAGTCTTATGTATGTTATGCATTGTACAAGATCAAATATAGCTTTTATTATATGCAAGTTATCAAAATATACAAGCAAGCCGAATACAGATCATTAGAAGGCTATTGCAAGAGTCTTTGGTTACCTAATAGGAATGATCAATTTAGGCTTGTTTTATTCTGATTTTCCAGCTATGATAGAAGAATATAGTGATGCAAGTTGAATGACTAGTTCAAGTGATAATCAGTCCATATCATGATGGATTTTCTCACTTGAAAGATGTGCAATATCTTAGGCATTTAAGAAACAAATGTGCAACTCTCATTCTACCATGGAATCAGAATTTATTGATATAGCTACTGTAGGTAAAGAAGCAAAATGGCTAAGAAATATGTTGTTTGATATTAAGTTTTGGCCACAACCTATGTCAATTATTTCTTTATACTACGATAGTGAAGCAACTATGTCTCGAGCTTATAGTAACATTTACAATGGTAAGTCAAGACATATAAGCATTCGACATGGATATATTCGAGAGTTGATTACAAATGGGGTAATCACCATTGTCTATGTGAAGTCTGTAAATAATTTAGCGGATCCGCTCACAAAAGGGTTATCTATAGACATGGTACGGAAAACAACTAATGGAATGGAGTTGAAACCCGTTATTAAAGATACCGGTAATAGGAACCCAACTTCAGATCAGCAAGAAGCTTATCTCTAAATTTAATGGGTAATAACAAGTTATTGTTTAGTATATGTTGGACACTGATAATTAATTTGAGACCCTATTCTAATAGTATTTAGTATGTTCTATGACGTAAAGGAGGATGAGCGTAGGTTTTTAATAGCATTTAAAGTTCGTGTTTAATGTAATAGAGACATGTATAATTCCACTTATATGAATATAAAAATGGTGCCGCTTTTGACAAGAGTTAGGGTTTTGTCTTGTAAATATTCATGAAAAATAAGATTTTAACACATGGCCATAATAATGTTAAACAGTTGTAAACCTTTTTAAGAGTTTGGATAGTATTATGTGTGTAGTATTTTTATTCTACAACAAAAGTTTTGGTTTAATCTATGGACACCAATAACTTTAGTAGGATTCAAGTTCTTACACTAATTGAAGGTTTAAATTGCAAAATACCTTCCTGTAAGCATAATTCTATCTAATGAAAAGACATTCATTACAAACTAGTGGGGGATTGTTAGTGTAGTTTGTAAATGAATAAAGAAAGAAAAGTTGTTTATCCCACATTGGAAAGAAACATTATCTCCTAATGTTTATAAGTGTGGGTTTATATTGTATAATAAATTAAGCCATGATGAAACGACTCTCCTAGTGGGCTTCCTGATACTATTATATGGATATTTATAATATCAAAAGATGACAATTGGACACTTGAAACTTAGAACTTAATATGTTAGTGAGATTAATTCATCCTTGAATTAGATTTTATAATTAATTTTGATATTTGTATCTGTTGAGATAAAACTGAATATCAACTATTCAGTTTAATTTAAAGTATAACTATTTCATTAGCAGTCATATCAACAGTCATAATATTAAAGACACAATGTTTCATTGTGATATTTCAATTCTATTAAAAATTGTTGCTACACAGAAAACAAATAGACAATAATAAATGTATTTTCTTTTCTTTATCTTATCTTCTCATTGTTTAAGAGGTTTAGAGGGGTTAGTTGTATCCTGGAGGTGTTGTATCTGTGTGAGATAAACAAACACCTTAAAGACAGTGTTTTCAAGCCCCTAAGCCAGCTCCTTATTTATTTCAATCTTAAAATATTTCTAACAGGTTCAATAAATCAAATATTTGTTCTTGCAGATGATGTGGCAGCTTTGTCAAACACCAAGGGGGAAGTAAACCAGTAACTTTGCATAGTCCAATATACAATGAGAATAACAGCTTGTCTTTGACGAGTTTGAAAAAATCTTCAAGGTAGTCACCAATCAAAGTGATCATCTCTAGATCCCCTTCACCACATTCAACAAAAGCCAGCATTTTAAGAGTCTTTTCTAACTTTATTGATTTATTAGCATTGAGGACTATCTTTTAAAATGCAGCTGGGTGATTGAGCACATATCTAGCCACAACAAATTAGCCTTCTTCTTGTTTGAGTTTCAAGACTAGCCCAAGATTCAATTTGTCAGCCAATGTAAACAACTGAAAATATGGTTCCTCGTGCTTAAAACTGTAATCCAGGGTGGCGATAAAAATAACCAAGACAATCATATGTTTCACTTTATGATGATATTTGGCCAGTATAGTTTTCAAGAAACCCAAGGTTTCTTGAAAGTCTTTGTTATTGGCTCTTCAAGTTCTTCCATATTAGCTGTAACTCCGCTGGATATATTGAAGTCTATCTTCTTCTGATCACCGTTGAAACACGGAATAACTTCTTGTATGGTCATTGGGGTTTCCAAGTTCTGCAAGGTAATTATTTCTTGGTGAACTACATTATTCATTTCTTGAAATGTTATGAGGCTTGGAAGGTTGGCCTTCAATGGGTAACAACTCATGGCCTTGAGGGCTCTCATCTTGAATTCGAGAGGATGCTCGCTTTCAAGGAATTGCATTATGGAGATTTTGAAGGTTTCTTTTATGAAAAACAGGTTTCTTGATATAATGTCAGAGACAAAATTGTTTGTGTTAAAACAAAGTACTTTTATTTTATTTAAAAAAATATTTAAAAATATATCTCAATTTATTTATCCAAAAGGTGGGGGCATTCTTAACTCTCTTTTTTTTCTATCACCAAGGAAAACTATAAATGCAAATTAAAAAATTTATATATATATTTAATAAAATTAATTAAGAATTATATATGTCAATAAATAATAATAATTTTTTATTTTAATAAAAAAATTAAGTCAGATAATTAAGAAAAAATAATATTTTTTAGAAGAAAATAAAGAGGCTAAATATTTTTTTAGTTTGAAACTAAGTCTCTAAAATTTTAATTAGTTTAAATTAATAAATTAAAATTTTATTTTATTAAATTTAACTCAGCTTTAAAATTTTTTATTAAATATTTGTTAGCGGTGTGTTACAGACACACCAGGCACTCTTCCTATACTCGTTCAATCTAGTTGCTGATTTGGCCAAAATGTTGTCATTTCACTTTTGGTGCTGTTTTTTCCCCTTCCCCAGCCGCAAAGAGAATGGATGACTCATTGAGTTAAAGGGTCTGGTAATGTCATTCGTTGATTTAATCGTTTGAAGTCCTTCAAGCAGCATAAGGCATTGATAGGACCTTTTTTCCCCAAATTATTCGGCATTCCTTGTGTCATTGGATTCGGGAAACAATTTTTTGACGCCTGTGTAGATGGGAAGTCTCCGATGTAGCTCAAATTACCTGTTTTTTCCCGTTTGCAAGTGTTGTGTCATTCCCGTTTGGCCCAATAAATCCTCCGACTGGGCTTCTTCTAGGGCACCCAGTTGCGCTTTGGCGTTTATAACTTCTGTACTGTCTTTAAAACTTTTCGGTGCACATCTCAGTAGTTTGTTTCTCCTCCTCTTAGCTCTGGTGCGTGCGTGATGCCTGGATAAGGTTACCCTTGTGAGACGACATGAGCCCTATCTCGAATGCTTCATATGTTGTGGTTCTGCAGTTGTGGCTACAGCATGAAACTTATACTTGTGTGCGGGAATGATCACAGTAGTGTTTGTCATCCTTAAGTTTTCTTCACCTAAAACTATAGATTAAGTCATTTGATGATTAATTCATTGGATGAGGACTAAAATTGGGGGTAGCAGGGAGATTGATTGGCCCTCAGAGACGCTTATGCTGAATTCTAAAGCATCCAATAGAGAATACAAATGCAAATCCATGACAAAAAAAATGACAAACCATTTCATTTCATATTTATTCCTTTCATCCGGTAGGAGGAGATCACCCTATTACATTATTGTTCACTTTCTCCTCTCAAATCGGAATTGTCTTTGCCTTGGGTTAAGAGGTATTTTTATTCTTTTATTTTAGATTTTTTTTTGTTGTTATCGAGCTAGACTAGTGGTAGTTTTTTATTTTTGCATAGATAAGAAATTATTTAATATGAAAAAAAGGGTTGAGTGTGGGGCTAACACAAGCGCGTGTCGGTTCTCTTATTATTTTCAAACAACGCTTTTGATGCCTTAAAGAGGCCAAACTCCAGCTTTCATGATGGCATTTCAATCTTCATGGCTTGACCTCTATTCCCGGGTAGCACATGTGACTAAAATATATTGGGTTCTGCACTGGTGGCTATTTTTTTCATTTTTTCTTACCTCTCTCCTTCTCGGTTTCAGAGCCAACCTTGCATATCTTCAAAGTAGCCATTCAATTTATTTTTCTTTTAAGTTTTATTCATATTTTTTTAATACTATTTGTTTTATTTTAGAGTATCCATAGAATTTGAAATTTTTTCAATTTATTTCTCCTTTAATTTTTTCACTTTTTAGATTTGGTCCTTTTTCTTTTGATTTTGATTTTTTTTAATTATTTTCTTAATTACATTATCTTTTCAATTGCATTTCTCAATATTTTATATCATTTTATTAATTGGATAAATTTTTAAATTGCATCCCTCAATATTTTTATATCATTCTCTTAATTTATTTTTTTAAATTGCTTCCCTAAATATTTTATATTATTTCTTTAATTGAATTTTGTCTTCAATTGCATCCCTCAATATTTTAGTTCATCTTATTTTATGTCATATTTGATCTTTATTTTTTTTATTGCTATTTGTTTTGTTTTTAATCCTCTTTTATCAGAACTTTCATTTTTTATTTTAACCCTCAACATTTTATTGACCGGGTTTTGTTAAACTTTCAGGTCACTGGTTTGAAAAATTGAGCCCGATTGACTTAGATTTTTTTTAGATCTTTTTTTACAAATGATTTTTGTTGATATTATCATTCTATAATATTATCACTATCTCATATATCAGGCCACAAGTTTCATGTGTTAACCCAATTTTGACCCGGACAATACTTTTTTAAATTTATTTGTTGTTGTTTTGACCCGGACAATACTTTTTAAATTTATTTATTATTATTGTTGTTACTACTATTAATGACATAATGATATTGTCGATGACAAAAATCACATTAGTGTAATTTATTTGGTAGAGAAGTTATTTTAGGTACATGCCTTGGCTTATCTCTCTTTTGTTTTAGATAACTCACTTGTAAGGAATTTGTTTTATATAAAATATTTTTAAAAAATATTTTTCTATGTTTTTTTAATATTTTATAATTAATTTTTAGATTTAGTTCATTCATAAAAAGAATTTCAACTCTTAAAATATTTCACAAGATAATAATAATAATAATAATAATAATAATAATAATAATAATAATTTAAAAACCTCCATCATCATCATCGTCATAATTGTTATTGCCATCAACTATATCATTATGTCACCACCCCACGCTCATCTTATATGTACCATCAATTTTATTTTATCATTATAACATATTATCATTAATATTATTTTATTTTTTTACATTATTATTTATTAAATATCACAAAATATTTTTATATGTGCAAATATTTTACTCAAAATAATAAAATATTTTTGCATACGTAAAATACTTTACTCAAAATAAACAAATACTTTACTCAAAACAAACATCCCCTTAGCGATTGAAATTTTTGTCTTCTAAGAATACACCAATATTTCTTGTTTCGACACAAACGTATGTATGTTAAAACTAAATTTAAAATTGATTTTTTTATTGAAATAATATTTCTTTTGTTAATCTAATCAATGTCAATATGTTATTGATTTATAATTTTTTTTTTAAATCTGCGAAAAGTTATTTATAGATTTTGTTTGAAATTTTACGTCAAGTAATAGTGAAGACATCGACTATCAATTGCAAAAAATCATTAAATTTAAAGATAGTCAAAATGATAGTTATTCCAACGGTTTCTATTTATCGTTTTCATCATAGCACAATGCTTTTTCCACATTCCGAGCTGTTAGAATTTCTTATTTTCTAGATGTAATAGAGTTGCTCAACATGAAAGTTCCTGTGCTGCAAAAAATTATCACCCATAATCGCTAACACACATTGATGGTACCCAAAAAATTCCTGTACTCTTTTTCAGCTATGAGGAGTCATAATAGGGCACCTTTTATTAATAAATTTTTTGTGGCTTGTTTGATTTTGACATCCAGGGAATGTCATCTTGAAGCTCCGCAGTAAAACAACCAATTAAAAAACTCTCAAGCAAGCCATCAACTTGGTGGGAGAGCTTTTCAAAAGCTTCTTGATAAGCTAACACGATAGTGTTTTGTATAAGACGAGTCAGAGATTCTGATAGGTTGTCATAGTCGATTGAGTTGCGTAGACTTGGTGAATTCATCCTATGTGAGTGGTCCATGAGATTTTGGATTCATCCCTTGATAAACTCAAAGTATTATTCTGCCTTGTAGATCTGCCCAGTTAAATCATCTCCATTGAATTTTAAGAAGGATAACTTGAGGTGTTGATGGGAATGGTTATTAACAGGATTCAATTGAGTTGCATTTTGGGGCAAAGACTCTTCATGAGCAAAAAGGTTGATTTTAGAGGGGCTAGCGTTTGGGTTGTGTGTGGTTCGGAGAGCTTGAAGCTCTGTCAACACTGCTTGTAAGGCAACGTTCACCTTATCAAAGCTTGATTTATGTTGTGCCAAGATTTTATTGACTTCATTGTTGAACTCCATATTTGTTTTGCCATGAGTGTCCATGATTGGAACTAGGCATTGATGCCACTGTTACATGAGAATTTAAGATAATAATAAGAAGAAGAAGAAGAAGAATTCATAGATGGAGAAAGGAAGTTGTTTCGGTGATTTAATTCTCCATATCTTACTGAACTCATTTTGGCCATATATATAGCCTTCCACTTGATAGGAAATAACAGAAAGATCATGAATGCTGGAAAATAAGAAAAAGACCCATCATGCCACCTCTAAGCTTATTTAATAACAACGCAACAAATTAGACCAAATCTTATATAACTAGCTCAACAAATCAAGAATAACAAACTAGACCAAGTCACACGATGTCTTCAAGCCCAGGTTTTTCATGACTCCATCACACACACATAAGAGCCAGGATAAAAAGGCAAGAGTGTGGTAAAGAATAAAGGGCAATCTCATCCAAGCATTGCCCTTTTAATCTTAGCTGGTGCAATTGTTTCTTGTTCTTGGTGCAGTCAGGGTTAAGGATTTGATTGGATCTATCTGTTGGGTTGGTTGTCATTAATGTGCAACAACCATTGACAATTGCAGCAGCTGCAGCTGGAGTTACACCAACCATGTGCACATATCCAAGATGTCAAAGGTTGGCAGCCACCTTTGTTAAAGAAGAGCTGGAGCTGGTGGCACCATTCTTGCCTATAAATAGATACCGAGAAAGAGAGCAAAATTGAGTGAGAAAGTGCAGAATGTGAGAGACCAAGAGAGAGAGTGAGGGGCTACCAAGGGTAGCAACCCTGCTGTCATGTGCAGCAGTGTGAGAGAGCTGGGAGTAAAGTTTGAGTGAAATGATCCTCCTCCTCCATGTATGTTGTAATCCTTTCTCTATCTGTCTCTAATAATATTGACTTCTCCAGTGGATGTAGACAATTTTGCTGAACCACGTTAAATATTGTGTCTCAGTGTACTTAGCTTTCAATAGATAAATATTAGAAGATCACCGGTCGGAATTTCCACCACTATCTAAACTCTAAATGATGAGGCAAGTAAATGAGAGGCCATGTGTAATACACATAAACAAGTTTATTTACAATGCTCGATTAACTAATATAATTGCAGATTAGATCCATAACTGCGGGAACAGATTTCAAATCCGTGATTAATAATACATGTGTGTGTATCTACACATGATACGTGCAGCATATACACTGGTTAAAAAAAAAACCAGAGAGTTTAGACCCTCAATGCAATGTCTAGTGGGGTTCCATGGAACTGAACTAATGATGATGTGTCTCGATTGAAACTTTTTTTGAGGATGAAGTCAATGTGTTGGTTGATCGGTTGAAGAGAATTTATGATGCGTGAGTTTCAATCTCAGAGTTTTGAAAGTTGAAGACTGTTGATTTACGTGGTGTTAAATGGAGAACATAAAGGTCAGAGCAAGTTGCCTGACTGCGAGATCACTATCTTCTCAACGTCACTTGCTGATATCTTTATCAGATTCACGGCACTTCTGGCTGGCTTCCCTTCTTTAGAGCCCTTGTTTTTCATTCTAAATCTCTGCTTTCGGTTTAAAAGGGCCCAAATTTGAAATGGTCCTATGTCTATTCTATGGGCTCGATGTTTGTCCAACCCAGCAGTAAATGCTTGGGTCCTCAAGAACTCTGTTGGCAAGTCGAAATCTTGGCCGACAATGCAACATTTGCCGAACAAAATCAATTCGGTAGAGTAAGAGATTAGTTGAGCTGTGTAAGAAAAACTCAACGCATTCAGGTAGTTGAAACAAAGAATGTGATCATGGCATACCAAACTCAATGTGACAGAGCCCAAAAAAAAAACGATGGCAGGTATCTTCTTTACATGCCATGGCACCTACTAATTGTGCAGAAACCAAAAAAAGCAATACCATGGCTCGAGGGCAGGGCATAAGGATTCTAAAATCATCATTTACTGGCCACATTTTGTTGAAACAGATCAAGGGTGGATGGTGCTAAACCCTTTTTTTGGGTCCACTTGAAAACAATGTCGAATAAATAGACAAGGCCCATGACAACGTGTGCCTGGATATCCAACTTGTACACAGGAAAGCAACTACCAGGGGACAAAGTTGACGGGCCTTCCATTGTCTTCCGTGCAGAAGCACTGCATAGCTGCATCTGCTATGGGTAATGAGCATGGTCCCATATTCAACGGTCTCGGGTCCCGTTGTCAGATTAAACAATCTGGTTGATGGCTCGAAACTCTGTTGCAGGAGGGAAGCAGTCATTGTCTAGCCTGGAATTTCAACTATCGCTGTGAACCTTCGCTATCTAGCAAGTCTTGAGCGTTAACGCGGTTGTAGCCGGTTTTTAAAAAAATTTAAAATTTAATTTTTTATATATTTTTTATATTTTTAATATGTTGATTTTAAAAATAATTTTTAAAAAATAAAAAAAATTTATTTTAATATATTTCGATAAAAAAAAACTTTAAAAAATAATTTTATATACGCGTGCTTTTAGACACCTTACTGTTTGAGTTGCGCTTGCTTCTTGTACAAATAACTGAGATTAAATACCCACCCAAAAATAATGATTATAAATTGAATAATTGCATCGTCGGCAAGCGTTTGACATTTCATCTCCTAGCAAATTCTACCATGCTCCGTCGGATTATTCGGAGAGCAATTGAATTATTTTCGAATTGTTTACGCATTTTCAACACAGATCTTGCAAAGATTTTGAATCAACACACGAAAACTCGCTCACAAGTTATGGATAATTTTTTAAACAAGATATTGCATTTTTCACTATTTCTGGAATAGATATTTCGACACCCATTGTATAGTTTTTCAAGCCATGACAGAATGGAGCTGTGCTATAAAACATGAATAAATAAATAACGAATTTCTCAACGAATACACTCAAATAGCAGATCTTTGATATTACCAAACTCCCATGGCTTATACTTTTCCCACAATCGTGACTGTGTTCACTGTGTTTATCATTTCTCGACCGAATGTTTCTAGTTGTTGCTGAATGTGTTAACTTCTAGTCATGCCATGACCGACAGACACCACAGATGCCATCGACCAGTTTAAAAATTTGAATTCAGCCAAGGGATCTTGGCCCCATAAAGGGCCATTGGTATTACTGTGGCGCTCCTTCCTTGAATCAATACAGTACAACTCGTATAACTCCGGTGGCATGTAAAACTCACGATTTTTCTCCTATGAACATTAATGTTTACCCAGGGGGACCCTGGCCCCCACTGTTCCTTGTCCACTGATTCTGTTGGCAAGAGATACCCCTCTGGAAAACGTAATATACAAAAATCGCCTCCATTGGCCTCCAAATTTACAAGCCAGCCAATCTTTGCCAGCAAGTTTTTGAATAAACTGTAGCTGCTCCTATTGGACCTTCACGAATTACTAAATGACGTTAGCTGATCTGAGGTGCAAAAAAACCATATCATAGGAGTGACAATGATTCAAAGAAATAAAGAATGTCCATGGCGGGAAAATTATGTTAGATACAACACAAATAATTGGATATTCGAACATATTAATGATTTGTGTCTAAAATGCTAAACCAAGTAGGAGCGATGATGCATGCGTTTTTATTTTCTCTTATGGTCCGAATATCCTTCCTCACCCCACATTTATTCAATGGAAATCGTTTTTGCGTAATTTTACTTTAGATTACAGCGATACGATCGAGAGATGAAACTAACTTGATGGCTACATGAGCCGAATATAGAAGGAATAAATGAAGTAGTGTTGGGAGAAGAGAGAATCGATTTTCGCTCTATTGCTTAAGCGACCTGTGCGACCTGCCTGCTTAAAATAGGGCTGAAGCAGCAGTCTGTAAGATATTTGGGGCTATGAATAGCTAAAATCCAAGACTGGCAGGTGGAAATAACTTGTGTTTCTGGCAAGAAACGTCTGCCATTTTCGGTGCATTCACGTGGTATTGTAAGCTTTCTCCGTAGAAAGCAAAAAAAGTTTCTGGCGATCCAATACTTCTGGATAAATCCCACTTAACAATTTTTCTAGTTCAAGCTCTATTTACCTACCCAAATAAAACATGTATGCTAATGGGAAAGTTGTGTTGAAATATTGATAGCTTCGTATTAAATCTTATTTAAGCAATCCTATGAGCCTTCGAGGGGGCATCGATCCGAGAATGTATTAGGTGATATGTTACATTGACACTCACGTTCGACCTGGTTAAGACAAATGATGTAGGATTCGGTTGAAATTCATGAGAATTTCTTGATTTAATTTGTGCTCTACGTAAAGGCCTCATTGGCCATGGTCAACAGAAAGTTTGTTGAAACTTGTAACCAACCTCGGATGGCATCCCCAGGTTGTCTCAACTAAGTTCGACGGTACCATTCTGAATCTTTGTTCCAAATTAAGGAACTTCGAAACAAAGAGATTCATAAGTTTTCCAGTCCTAATGATTTTCTCAAGATGGAGACTTGGGTTCTAAAGGGTTCTGTGCTCATTTTTTGCACTGCAAGCACCCACTAACAAGCATGTTCTGCAGTGATTCGAATGGTTCGTTGACTTCAACTTTCGAATTCAAGCTTCATTTTTCTTTGACTTCCATGCACGATGCTCGCTCTAATAATTCCTCCTTCTAGACTGCAAGTTAGCCAGAGTGCTAATTTATTGCTAATTAATCAATTAACATACAACCTTTGACCAAAGGCTGGAGATCTTGGTGATAACACCGAGTTGAATATGGTAATATTTAGTTTATAAATATGAAAATAAAATTTTTCCAGTTTATTCTATCAAGAACAGACACCGTGGATGCACAAACCACTGGATATATCTATAATTGTATCTCTAAGAAAGTTGATAATTATAAGGTGTCACGAGTGTCTAGGATGAATTGAATATCTCATATCATGCATGCCAAAGGAGGGGGCATAATCCCAAGGTAGTTGACATAATCTTTTCATATTCTACAGTCAAAATACATGCTTTGCTATGACGCATACCAGAATATAGAATACAAGGATTGTTACTGTTCATAATCTTTCAAGATCAAGAACACGTAAATATAAAAAGACTTTTACAATATTTAATTTTATTATTGTTTGACTTGGTTTTGCCATAATAAACCATGCACATGCTTGGTTAATCATGAGTTCTCTGTAGATTTTGCTAGTATTTTATAGAACCAGCTCCACTTTACACTTATATAGATAATTTCACTAAAAAAATAAATATTATTTATATAGAATATGCTTTTATTTAATTTTTAATCGCAGACTAGCATTATTTTTAAATTACTGAAAAAAAACTTGTTTTATAATGTAGAGTCGCAAATAACTTTGTTATAATTCAAAACTCTCAAAAGTTAATAATATCATAAATATAAATATGAAAAGACTTTTAAAATATTTAATTTTATTCCTTGATATTTTTTACTTTATCAAAAAGCTATTACAATCTTTTATAAAAAAAAATTCTAATAATACTGAATAAAAAAATAAAGTAAAAAAAATATTTTATTCAAATAAAAAAATCATCATAATAATAAAAACAATAAAAATAAAATTAACTAATAAAAATATCTATTTAAAAAAAAAAAACTTTTACATCACCATCCCATGATGCGACGAAGTTTGGCATTGATGAAATATAAAAGCATGAATTATTATATGCATCCAATCTTGTTCTACAAGGGAAGAGAAAAAAAAGACCAGCAGTTAGCTGAAAGACATAACCAGAGAACAAACAAGTTGCAATCACGCCAGCCATTAATCCACTTCTTGTAATCTCTCCTCCTAATTTCATATCAAAGTATGAATGCACCTTTTAATACAAAATTAAATCGTGTCCTTTTCAACTTAGGGATTGGGTTTTGTCTCGTATTTTATTTTATTTTATTTTTTTTTTTTTGCTTCCCTTCGGATTCGGTTGGAGTTGAATTGAGTATTGTATATAACTCTGTAATTTGTTGGATCAAAAACTGTGTCCTATTTTGAAAAATATTTTTATACGAAATTTTTGTTTTTAAAATTTTTTATATATATTTTTAAATTATTTTGATATGGTAATATTAAAAATAAATATATTATTTAATGTATTTTCAAATAAAAAATATTTAAAAAAATAATTACTATCATAATACAACTAGGCTCTTAATTAATATATTGGATTTAAGGTATGTTTGTTTTTGCTGAAGCACTGTTTTTTTTAAATGAAATTTATTTTTATTTTAAATTAATTTTTTTATATTTTTAAGATTATTTAGATGTGCTGTATGAAAATAGATTTTAAAAAATAAAAAATATAATTTTGATGTTTTTTTAAAAAAAATAATTAGAAAAAACTAAAAAAGCTCATGAAAATACTGTATATTTATTTATTTTTACTGTGAATTCTAATAGTGTTTTTCGTTCTAAAGCTCTTTTTCTCGCAGGTTTTCTCACGTGTTGTTTTAACTCTCATTTCTTTTGTTTTTCTTAACTTTTGTTGCTTGAAAAGAGTTGATAGATATCTACCACGTTTATTTTTTCAACTTTGTCTCCTCTCTCTTATGCCCTCTGTTTTTGGTTCTTGAAGAGCAAAAACTCATGGTGAATGAACAAATACATCAAGCCTTGGCCCTTTTACATCAGAGAATGTAAGTTAGGAAAACACTTGGTGGACGAATAATTATAATTATTATTATAATTATAATTATATTATTATTATTATTATTATTATTATTATTATTATTATTATAACATATATTAAAAATGCTCAGTGTTTCACGGTGCAGTCCATAGTAAAACGCTGAGCTATCTTTTTTTTTGTATTTTTTATGCCTTTATGGGTTTTTTTCTTTTGCTTTTTTTCTTTGTGTTTTTTTTTCTTTTAATGAATTTTTTTGTTTAATTTAGTTTGTTAATGTTAATTTTTTTTAATTAGTTATCAGACTTTCATGACACGGATCCTGGGTTTGACAAGTTAACCTGGTTTGACGAGTTAACCCAAATTTTTTTTCTTTTTTCTTTTTTCTTTTTAATTAATTTGTTTAGTTTAGTTTGTTAATGTTAAATTTCTTTCTATTTAATTATCAGACTTTCATAACACGTATCTCAGACTTGACGGGTTAACCCAGTTAATTATGGATTAACCCGTCAATTTTTTTTTTCTATTTAGTTATCAAACTTTCATGACGCGAATCTCAGGTTTGACGGGTTAACCTGGTTTGAAGGGTTAACCCAGTTAATTCAGATTTTTTTTATTTTTCTTCATTGGTTTTTTTCTTCATGTTGGTTTTTTTTCTTTTTAATTAATCCTTTTTTTAAAATTTATTTCATTAATATTAAATCTTTTTTCTATTTAGTTATCACACTTTCATGACACGAATCTCAAGTTTGACGGGTTGACCTGATTTGGCAGGTTAACCCAGTTGATTCAGATTTTTTTTCTTTTTTCTCATTAGTTTTGTTTTTCTGATTTCATCTTTTAATATTGTATGCCTTTAGTTTTTTATTTTTTTATGCCTTTCATGGTGGACTACACAGTGCAGTCCACGATGAAAAGGCCGATGCTTTTTTTTCTTTTTAATTAATTTTTTATTATTTAGTTTGTTGATATTAAATATTTTTCTATTTAGTTATCAGACTTTCATGACACGGATCTCAGATTTGACAGGTTAACCCAGTTAATTTAGATTTTTTTCTTTTTCTTCATTAGTTTTTTTCTTCTTATAAGTTTTTTTTTTATTTTTTATATTTATTTATTTTTTTAATTTAGTTCATCAATATTAAATTTTTTTTCTATTTAGTTATCGACTGATGCCTTTAGTTTTTCTTTTTTTTCTTTTTTTTTGCTATTTTTATGCCTTTGACTGTGGACTGCGCAGTGGAGTCCACAGTGAAAAGGCTGATGCTTTTTTGTTTGTTTTTTTCTTTTTAATTAATTTTTTTCGTTTAATTTAGTTTGTTAATGTTCAATTTTTTTATTTAGTTATCAAACTTTCATGACACGGATCCCGGGTTTGATAGGTTAACCTGGTTTGACAGGTTAGCCCAGTTAATTCCATGTTAACCCGTCAAATATTTTTTTCTATTTAATTATCAAACTTTCACGACATGAATCCAAGGTTTGACGGGTTAACTCAGTTAATTCAGATTTTTTTCTTTTTCTTTTTTAGTTTTTTTTTTCCTGTTGGTTTTTTTTAATTAATCTATTTAATTATCACACTTTTATGACACGATCTTGCAGCCAGACCCACATCCAAAACTATTGGGTCTGGTATTGCAATCAGATCCACTTAAACTTGAGTAATGCAAGTTTAATGTTATTATTAATATTATAAATATTACTCTTACGTCAGGTGTTGCAGCTAAATTCAAGACTCTTGGATATAATTTTGTAAAAAAACCTAATACTTTTAAATCTTAATTTGTTTTGATATTTTTTATGCAAATAAGTTGACTTACAGCATCGCGCAGGTCATGTAACCAGTAAAATACTAATTTCTTTAACTTTTATACAATTTGCTATTCGTATAGCTATTTTTCATTAAAGTATATATAGTGAAAAAAAAACTGTATTTATACTATTTAAAATATAATTTTATAGATTCAAAATGTCATCAGTGGCATTATCGTGATAAAACCCTTTACCC
>Ga0325400_1001162_pt1 | contig 21460 bp, 12 predicted proteins | sample PopdelMetagenome_2_FD_205662 | JGI IMG/M metagenome (GOLD analysis project Ga0325400, IMG submission 205662) | Populus deltoides microbial communities from Bellville, Georgia, United States - Xylem-PdKOR-R1 | ecosystem: Host-associated > Plants > Phyllosphere > Stem > Wood/Secondary xylem...
CTCTCTCTCTCTCGTCCTGGAATTCGCTAATGACAGCCCACCTTTACTCTAGTGTCTGTTTACGAGTGTGGGTAAAATAGTTAAATTGCGTTTTGCTTTAATTGTGATTTTAAAAATATTTAGTTAATTGGTATATTTTATTATCTTATATAAGTTTTATTGGAAAAAAATTTGAAATTTTGGTTACAGATAAAATAAAATTTATAATTTTTTAAAACTATATTTTTAAATCACAATCATAAAAATTACAGCAAAGCCAAAGTTTATGCACTTCCTTGCCTCACTCATGTCACTGCTAATGGTAAGATTTTCTCAAGTGAATAAACGGTTACTTAGATACCATTTGTTTAATGCCCTGAAATAAAATAAAATAAAATAAAGTCATGCACTTCTTGTTTTCAATAAATATAAATTTATTTAAGAAATATTTTAAAAATAGATTTATTTTATATTTCTATCTTTATTTTTTAACCAAGCAGAATTTATTATATATTTATTAACAAAAAAACTAAAAGAGAATGAGAATTTTTATACCCATCCATCCAAGACACTATTCACTAAAAAAGTGTTTTGACAATTTGTTTTTTTATTAACAAAAAAAAACTAACAAGAAAGGAAGTTGTTGTACCCCTCTCTGCGAATAGTTTTTTATTCATTTTTTTAATATGTATTTTTTTAATTTTAATTTCATCATTCAATATTATATTTATTTGAGATTCAGTTTTCATTTTTTTTTTCAATTTATTTTTAATGGAATTATTCTAGGCTTATGACCTGGAACTCAGGTTTGATAGATTAATTCGATTAACTTTTTTTTATTTTTCTAATTAATTTTTTTTCAATTTCATCTTTTAACATTAAGTTGATAGGAAATTAATTTTCATGATTTATATTTAGTCTGCTTTCAACACTAAGTTGACTGAGAATTAGGCTTTATCACTTGTTTCAATTTTCTTTCTATTGGGTTATTTTAGTCTCATGACATGGATTGCAGGTTTAGCAGGTTGACTCAGTCAATGTTTTAGGTTTTTTTATTTTATTTTTCTAATTTCATCATTTAACATGTATATAAATTGAGTTTCATAATTTATTTTGATTTATTTTACATGATCTCTTAAATCGATACATTGATTGACAGATTGATTTAATTCTCCCACATGTTTGTCATCTCAATATTTATAAAAAAATCTCATTTAAAATATTTTTTAAGTCAAATTGTGTCTTCATCGGTCATTCAGGTTTTTTTGAAACCGTCAAAGAGATCAGGTCACATCATATCAATCCTTATATAGTTTAAATTTTTTTTCTATTAAAAAAACATTAACAATGCTTGAATTTTTTTTACGTTAAGACTTTTTTTATCCAACTTACATCGTAAAGCAAACAAACAATTTAGTATCTTTTATCTTGAAACAATAGATTTATTTCATATCTATGTTTATATTTTTTCAGTTAAATATTTTTTTTTATTTTTTTATCTATTATTTTTATCTTGAATTATTAACCAAACACAGCTTTTTTTATATGAAAATCATTTATATTTTATTAGATATAAAGTGTGTAAGATTATTTTGTACAGGAAAGCAAGAAATAAAAATAAATCCATTAGCCTGTCTACTATATATTTTGTCAATTCATGTTAACCAATCATATGCAAGTTACATGTTTCACTCTTATTCTTTTTTTTTTTATCTAGATAATTAACAGAGACAAAAAGGGTAGTGCTTTTACTATGGCACAAAACAATGTTCATCATTTTATGGATCATTTTAGATTGGGGTAATTATTAAAAAGAATAATAATTTTTTAAAATTTTTATTTTACATGATTGAGATTTTTTTTAGCTGAAATTAGCACTTAATTGTATGTTTTCATAGGAGAGAGGGTTGAATTACAAGACAAAGGACTAGAATGAAAATCTTAGATAACATTAGTGACGACTTTGCAAGTTGTTTGAAAAGTACATTTTAGCCCCCATCTTTTCTTTTCTTTTCTTTTCTTTTTTTGCTATTAGGAGACTAGTCCCTTTAAATTTAGAAAATTACATTCTGGTACAATACTTCGTTGTCGTCGTTTTTCAGTTCTATTTTCATGCAAGGAGAGAGAGGAGTTGTTATATTCTGGTGAAGAGAGAGAAAGCTCATTTGTTAGCTATGATTCCAACCACGAAACAAGTTAAAATGAATGTCAACGAGTTCCACTAGGTAATGAGAGTCTCGTGATGTTGTTTTAAGCCTTAATATATTTTAGAAAACCATATCCAAGTCAATAATGTAATATTTTTTTTGTTTGATTTTGTGGTTTGAACCCTTTTCAGTTTGTTAAGTTGATAAGTTGGTTTTTTGATGTTCTAGAAATATTTTGTATGGTGTTTTGTGATTGAAATATGCTGAAAATGAATCTTTTAGGTAAAAAAACTCTTAGACCTAATTTTTTTGCCACCACAATGGTGGCCAGAATCTGGACCGACAAACTACATGTCACCTGTCTAATATTGTTTTTCAAAAGATAAGGGTGAATGACAATAACAAGCCTAGGCACTCGCTTGGGCTTTAAGTTCTAAGTGCCTGAGCTTTTCATTTCTTGATATTTGTTTTTCAATTAATATATTTTTATGTTTTTTTAATTAATACCCCTCCCATGTTATTTTCTTGGACTATCTAGCATTTTTTTTAAATGGTGATTTTTTTTAATTATACTGGATGTCTTTAATTTTTAATGAAGTTAATATAATTTATCTGTAATTTTTATATAAATTACATTTATTTTCAAAAACTAAAAATGTTTTTTATGATATTTTTATTGTGTTCAACCTTGCATGTATTTTTTTTCTTTTCTTTTATTCAATAAATTTTATGTAACTGTCGATTTCTATTACAAATTAATTTTAATAAATAAATTTATTAAACACATCAAAATAAATGACCCGTGTTGCACTTTAAAATACCTTGATCTATATTTATCTCTTATTTTTTTTAATTTTATTCTTACTTATTATCAATTTTTTTATTAAGTTATCCCGATCTCATGATTTAGAACGCATGATACACACGTAATTTAAACATATTTTATGTTTAGATCATAGATTTCGAGTGTTAATTCTGTTTATCTAGGACAAAAAAATTCATTTATTTTTTTTTGTTATTGTAGTCTTAATTTTTTTATCTTATTATCAAATTAATTAAGATGTAATTTAATTATCAATTTTTTCATATTAAAAAAAAACATAATCATCTCATTTTTTTTTCGGGTTAAAAAAACTATTCTGTCACGCGGAGTCTCCAATCTAGTACAAATTAAAGTGGAAAGTCCAGCAGGCCTGCCCCCCCCCCCCCCCCCCCCTCCTTTCTTTTTCCGGAGGTTGATTTATGCGATGTTTTGACTTTCTCTCCCTAGGACAGTGATACTGGGAGATTGTTAATTATCCACGACTACCTGCAAAATATTATAATTTTATTAGCACAATAATTTCGGACACCATTTATATCTCAAAATCAGCTGTAGCCCAAAATTCAACCTCCAATTTTTAAACCCTGGAGTCTTTAAACCAATAGCCACCTAGGAGTCAATTTCTGGAATATTACTATCATACCCTATCAAAAATAAAAATCTCAAGGAATTCCAACCTCCTAAACCAATCTCTGAACTGCAATAACCACCACTTATTACAAGTGGAGGTAGCCGTGCTACAGCTGATGGGAAAAGGAGAACAGATGAGAATTTTGGCATGGGTTAGCAAAGGAAGATCAAAAGTCTTCCTGGTAAATAAGAGATTGATAGACAGTCTATGATGCCTAAATGGGTGGCATTTGGTCAAAAAAGTGGCAGGTAACTGGAAACCGCGTCGTCCTTCGTCCTAGGAGTCACGTAAATGCCGCCCTTATTCTCTACTTTTCACACACCACATTCACGTGCCCACCACCAGAAAACACTCCCAAAGCCAAGCCTGGTTCTTCTCCGTCTGATTTTGCCCTCACAGACCTTCTCCATCTGCAATAATGGAGGTCCATCTGAGGCAGCCAGGTGAGTTGAAAGGACCAAAACAACCTTGGATTGGATGTCCTTTACTAGAGTTGCTTACAACGGGTTCATCCTTGTCTCCTCTTGGCTATTGCGCGTGAACAGTACCGTGCATCTGTGCTGGCGGGGTCGGGTGAATGATTCTGATCAACTTGTGTGTGTAATTTGTACTTCGTAGGGCACTGCAATAATTAATACGTGTGCAAGAGTAGTGTTTGCAGCACAGTAAAACATATGTGGGAGTGGTGGAGCTATCGTCCGGACACAGTAGCGTGTTGGAAGCAGCTGTATTTAAGGTACGATGCATTTGGTCGGATTCTACGACTTCTGCTGCCTTTTTTTTCTCCGTGCATTTCACCTACCGTTACATATGCATATGCCATGTGAACTTTTTTTAACTTTTTTATCATGATAATTCACGATGAAGTCTGTTTGGGAGTATAGCTTAAATTATTTTTTATTTAAAAATATATTAAAATAATCTTCTCTCATTTTGATGAAAAATAAATATGAGTTTAAATCTTATTTTGTTAATTTATCATTAATTAAAAAAAAAACATGTCTTCGATTCTAGGATGATCATGCATGTATTTATTCCTGTGGATAGTTATATTATTACATCGATCTATTGATTTTCATGTGGAACACAATTATTTACGTAACAGTTGATATGTCAATGATATTTTAATTTATTGAAATATGTTGTATAAGTATTAAAGTATTACAAAATCATGTGATCATTGTCTGTGTTTATAGTTTTTTATTGTATCTGTTGTGATTACTTTTTGAGATAGATAGATCATGGTGTGACTGCAAAATTGAATTTAAATTGTTATTAATTCATATTTCTCTTTCTTTTCTTTATCTGTCCACGTAGTTAATAATAAAAACTCATTATTATTATTATTTTTAAATGATGGAATGTAATTAGATTGATCACACTCATCAAACAGGACATTAATTTTTATTGGTAAATTAAAAATATATTCTGATCCCATAAAATTAAGTTCATTGTTATCCAAAAAAAACAAATCAAACTAAGGATTTTTTAAACTTTTTACGTTTTTTAGGATAAAAAATATTTTAAAACCAGTTTAAACTTATTTGAAATTATATGCTTTTTTCAAATATATTTCATATCAACTTGATAATTCATTGAATTAGGTTCTCATAAATATTCATCTAGAAATTTAAACTCAAAAAATCAATGAAACCACGACAATTTTTACTTAAAACAACTTATTAATGTGGACTTTGATGAAGATCTAAGTAGATCAGTGACTAGATTTGTATCTTAAATAATCGATTGATGTATTGATTCTAGCAATCTGATTTATTTTTCATAGTCGTGATAGTTGGTATTTAGTAAACCAAGGTGGTCAGTAGTCGGTATCTACAAAATATCCTCTTTTGTGTATTTAGAAACTCTCTGATATTTAAGTAGATATTTTACTTGAGAGAAAATGCATTGATTTTTTTTTAAAGACTCTCAAGTAAATATGTTGTTGTTCATGGAGATTAAGTACCTTTTTCTTTTAAGGAGCCAATGAGTCTTTATAATTTATCATCTTATCTTTTGGTGAGGAGGGTGCCTCAAAAATCATCTTTTTTTGATACCATTAAAATACATCTTATGTGTCAAAGAAGAAAAATATCTCTAACTCATTTAAGAATAAATATCTTAGATTTATCATAGGAAAATATCATTGACTCATCAGAGGAGAAATGTCTCCAAATCATTAAAATCTCATAGTCTATTATGAAGCCTAATAAGATTGTCAAAGCCATTTATATTTAGGCTTGGTACTTGGCTAAATCTGAGTGTGATATGTGTAGCAGCTCGGTAGGACCATATAAGCATAGGCTTAGCACTTATCTGAGCGTAAGGGTGATGAACGTGGCCACTCACCGAACCCATAGAGGCTTAGGCTCAGCGCGGTTGAGCCCAACAATGCTAGTTCTGGTAGATCATCAAATTCATATATACTTGGGCTCAGTGCTCTGCTGAGTTCAAAGGTGTTGGGTTATCACCTCACCTCTAGTTTCTTTAAATGATGATCAAGGTAAAAATAAAACATGTTGATTCATCGGACTTATATAATATAATTTTTAGTTTATTGAAGATTATGTTAGCATAAACATATAAATATTGAAAAAAAAACTTAATAAATATATAAACCAAAAGGTATAATAAAATTAAAGTTTATAATTGATTATTAAGTAAAAAACAAAAACTCCTGGGTGTTTCCCTATAGCATAAACCTATTGTTCATCATCTCATATTTTACCGTAGACTTATTGTTTTTTTTTTTCAATTTCTCTCTTAAACCTTTTTTTTTGTGCAATTGCATCCTTTTAGCGTCAAATTCAAGGGAAATTGAATCAAATTTCTTGGCTAAGGATAAAATTGAAAGATAGGGGACTAAAGCAGAAAAAACGTCATAATGAGTGATGGTTTCAAAGCTCACGCAAAAAGTTTAATTTAGTCCCCATACTTTAAAAGCAATAAATATTCGGTACCTTAATATTTTTTAATTCAATTTTGGTATAAAAGTTTATTTTTATTATTTTTCAATTCCTAGTTTGAGAAAGGAGAGAGAGTGGCCACCAGATTCCAACGTAAAGAGAGAAAAATATTGTTGACGTCGATTTCAACCATCAAAACTGTTGATCTTTGTGTTAAATGATTTCATTTGATGAAGGGAGTTCATACTAGGTGATTTTTTTATCTTGAAATACTTATGAGATTGAGAAGTTTTTTGTATTGGGTTGATTTCAGGTTTTGTGATGGTTTTTTTGTTTTTTAAGCTATAGATAGGTTTATCACGATTTCTAATGTGTTTTATGGATGTTTTGAGTAAAAAAAACTTATGTCCCGATTTTGCGACTATAATAGTAGCAGGATTATGAGAAAATTAGATAATACGTTGTTTGATTTTTTTTATTTGAAAAAATCAAGGCTGACAACATGTCATCCTCCCGGGATGGAACAAAAAAAGGGCCAAGTTGAGTGGCTTGGCTTGCCAAGGGCAACAACACCTAGCTTTTTTTTTCTAAATTCTTTTTTTAAAAAAAATTAATGCTTATATATATAAAAATTAATATTTATTCTCTTTTTTATTTTGTTTATTGAGCATCTTGTAAATGATAATTATTTTTTGTTATTTTGTATATATTTAATTTTTTAAGAGTTTTTTCTGATTCATTTATAATTTTTTTAATCTCCTGTATAGATGAATTTTATTTTTTGAAAAAAAATATTTATTTTCAAATGATATTTCTAACATGTGCATCATTTCATAATATTTCACCCTTTTTATTTTATTTAGCCAATTTAATGTATGTGTCTATTTCTATTATCGTTTTATTGAATAAAAAAATATTTTAATTAATAAATTTAATGAATATAATTGGATAAATGTTTCGTCTTGCGAGTTTAAATATCTTGATTCATATCTATCTTTAGACTTTTCATGCTTTATTTTTTTTGTTATCGTTATGATTTGTTTTTTTATTAACACAAATAGTTCTCAATTTATTTTATTATATGTATGCATAAACTTTTTAGTTTCCATTGGAGTTTTCTTAACTGCAAAAACATGTCATAACAGGCCGTGTATATAATTGTTTTTGTTTGAAAAAATATTTTTATTTAAAATGATTTTTGTATTTGATACTATTATCCGGATTATTAAAGAAGACAACACTATGAAACAAAAAAAGGATTTAAAGGCATTTTGGATATTTATTAGTAAGCTGAAAGCATCATACAATAAAAAGAAGTTAATAAATTGCACTGTTAATTATAAAATTAAAGGTATTAAGTTACAATTTCATTTAAAATAGAAAGACTAAATTCACACCTCACCTATTTAATAATTATCATTGACATATATTAAAAAACATGGGCATTTCACTATGGTGATAAACAATTAAATGTTTTGGCCTTTTATAGTTTTATTCTCTGGATATACTGAAAGGTTTTAGCATTTCATTATAGCAATGGATAATAAAATACTTTGGCATTTTACAATTTGGTCTTTGATTTTTTTATATATACAAATTCATCATTTAACATTGGGTTTAATGGATATTAAAATTTATAATTTGTTTTTATTTATTTATTATGGAATTATCTCAGTCTTATGACACAAGTTTGCTAGGTTGACACAGGTCGACTCGACTTAATTTTTTTTTCTTTTTTGAATTGATTTTTTTTAAATTTTATCCATCAACATTGGATTGATTGAGAATTTGACTTCATGTATTTTTTTATTTGTTTTTTACGAGGTTATCACGGTCTCATGACCTATATAGGAAGTTTTGCGGGCTAGCTAAGTTGGTCCTTTTTTTTGTCCCTTTTTAATTAATTTTTTTTCAATTTCATCCTTCAATATTAAGTTTACAAGGAATTTAATTTTGTGATTTTTATTTATTTTCTTTTTATAGAGTTATCCTAATCTCATAATTCTAGTTTGGTAAGTTCAACCGGGCTGACTCGAGATTTTTTTTATTTTTTTAATTATTCTTTTCAATTTAATCCTTGAATATTAGGTTGAATGAGGATTGTGCTTCATATTTATTCTTTTTATAATTTACTTTATATGGGGTTATCATGGTTTTATAACCTAAGTTGCAGGTTAACTCGGTTACCTCGGTGCTCTTTGTTCTTTTTTAATTTTTTTTTCTCAATTTTATCCTTCAATATTAGGTTGAGTGGAAATTAGACTTTATAATTTATGTCGGTTTAATTTCTATGAAGGTATCTCAATTTTATGATCTAGATCATAAGTTTGGTCGAGTTGACTATGATGGTTTTTTCATGTCCTTTTTTTTAATTGATTTTTGTTTTTTTAATTTCATCATTCAACACTAGGTTTATTGTGGATTAAGCTTCAAAATTTGTTTCAAATTTTTTTATGTGTGATTATCCCGATCTTATGACTAGTTTTCTTAGTTTTAACCCGAGTTGGCTTGACTTATTTTTTCAACTAGATTTTGTTTTGAATTCCATCATTCGGTATTGAATTGATTGATAATTGACCTTAATGATTTTTTTTATTTTTTTATAGGGTTATCAGAGTATCATTACCTGGATTGAAGATTTAGCAGGTTAACCCGAGTTGATCAGAGTGGATCCGATTAAATCCAAGTAGATCCAACATGTTGTCTTCTTAATATTGAAAAAATAATATCATCTTGATTTTTCTAGTTATGCTATTTTTTTACCGGTTGTTCAAGTTTGTTTTTAAATCTGCAAAGTCAACTAGCATGTCTATTCAGGTCAACCTCCACATAATTTATTTACTTTTTCTATAAAATATGTTAATGACACTTAAATATTTTTTTATGTTCAACAAAAATTTAATTGGACCTGCAGTGTAGCTGCGGTTGGACAATTATCATGTATTTTTACATAAAAATACGATTGAAAAAACATGTAATGCATGAATTACAAAACAACTAAAACAAAAGGAAAACAAATTGTAGCCTCCCTCGTATTTTTCTATTCACCACTATTCACCACTATAATGTGGTGACTTTTTTGTCATTCTAAATAAAAATTACTCGCTTTTCAACTAAGGGTATTTTTATCTTTTCATACGATACATTATTCACTATGAATTTGTTTGGGGTATTTTTATCTATTTAATAAATTTATGAATAAAACAATCAAAATACCCCTAAGATAAAAAAAAAAAAACTAAAATTTTGAGCCATGAGTGTTGTTGTCTTTTTCTTTTTTAGAATACAATAAGATTATGTATATGATTTTAAAGATAAAAAAAAAATTAAGCCATTAAAAAAAGGATATTAACATCTTTTTCTCATATTTTGTTTTTGTAATTATTGGACTGGTTAAGGGTTGTAATGTAATGTACCATTTAATTTGTTATTTTTAAATGCAAAAAAGTTGCTGGAGATGCCATGTATTTTGAGCGACGCATACGGCGTCTCCCAGTGATGTAAAATGAGCTTTCGTCATGTCATTTGTTTCTTCTCTTTATCCTTTTCCTTTATTGGTGGCGGGCGGCATCTAAAAGTGGTTGGTTTGTCATCAATAACCCTTTCTTTTTCCCTTTAATTTCTCTCTCCTACCTTGGAAAATCAATTTTGATCCTTATTGTTGTTGGTGTTTCAGATTTAGTCATTTTTGTTTTGATTTTTGATTTGTGTCCTTTTTTGTTTTGAGAAAGTTTTATTTATTTTCAATTTAATCCTTCAATTCTCTCAAATCCTCCTTCGAATGAATGGGGAATTATTTGTAAATGAAAATTTTTCAATTTGGGCCTTCTACTTTTGATTCCTTATTTGTTTCCTTTGTTTTTTTTCAATGTTTTTATGGTTTTTAATTTTATCCCTCATATTAGGTTTTTTTTGTTTTTCAATAATATAATATTGATTTAAATTTTGTTATTTTTCTTTTGTTTTCTTATTTTTTTTCTTTTTTTTTTGTCAAAGTTTTTATGGTTTTTAATTTTATCCTTTAGATCAAGTTTATGTTTTTTGTTGTCTTAGTAGTAGTAGTAGTAGTAGTGAATAATTCTAAATTCTAATTTAGAATAATAAATTATAATAAATTCTAAATTATATTTTTTAATAAATTCTAAATGAATATAAATTTAAATTATATTCAAATAAAATGGAATAAAAAAATCAAATATATAAAAATATTATATAAATTAAATGTATTATATAAATCTAAATGTATTAGATGTAGTCTATTAATAAAATATATTTAATATTTTATTATAATAAGAATATATTAGATAGGTAATTGAAATATAATAGGAATGGTCCTGAAAATAATATCCGGCATTGCTATTCACATATAGGATTCAGGTAGTGTGTGTCAATATCAAGACAAAAAAAATACGAATATAGTTGAATAATAAAATTTCTCTTTGCTAAGAAGAAGACACAGTAATGGTAGCAATGTTGATGATGGTTATAATAATAATAATAACAATGGTGGTGGTGGTTGTCGTCGTCGTCGTAATAATAATAGTAGTAATAGTAGTAGTAGTAACGACACTAATAATAATAGTAATAACAATAATGATAATAATAATAAAATTGATAAAGAAAAAAACAACTAAAAAGATAGAAAGTTTCCTTGTAGCAACATGGACATCTCCTATTTACTATAATAATCAAGTGACATGTATGATCTTCCTAACAAAAAAAACACTTGCCTTGGATACATGTGTTTTTTTTTTACAAGGTTTATTAATCATGGTAGATCTAGTTAGTGGTATTTTTATCTAGTTAATATTTTCAATTACAGTAAAATAATAAAAATATCCACGAGGATAAAAGAATCAACACAACAGGGGCAAATGTGCGTTGAATCTAAAAAATGTAAGTAATTATAGTCAGGGGTATTTTGATCCGTTAGCTTTGATTGTTTTTGTTAATTCTATGTTTGACTAAGGGTGATAATGTAATTTAATATTTAAATAATATTTTTAAAATTAAAAAAACATTAGCACTTTAGGATTACTATGTACTTTAAACGGTGCATGTGATGACTATTAATGGTTAAAAATAGGTTTTTGTCGTATAATCTCTTTTTCTATTATTGGTAGAGCGAGTTGTGAAAAAAAAAATATTGGCTTAGCTTTAATTATTAGACATAATTTTTTATATCATTTTTTAATTTTATTTCAATGCATAGACATAATTTTTTTGTAAAATAAAAAATATTACAGTCCCACGGAGAAGCGCCGGGCACCAAAGCTAGTATAGAAGAAAAGAAGAACGAGGGCGGTGGCATTTTCTGTACTCCAGCTTTTGTGTTTTCTTAGCTGAACGAAACGAATCACGTGGCTAACGAAAGTACAGACCGCGTGCCCACGCACTACATAAACACGAAAACCATGCAGTGCCAGCTGTTTTAATCAGGAACGTCGTAAATTGAACATCAATCAAATCGAATCAACAGTAGTAGAAAAAAAGCAATAACAAGTGGAGTATGGTATATTTACTAGTATTTGTACACCAAGAAATACTCTACAATTTGACAGCAGGGAATCGTACGATTCCACGGAATCCGATAAGAACAAGCAGTGACATCCCATCATCACTTTCACTACAATATAGAAAACGTCCACTATCTGTACGGGCCACTTTATTTAGAAAATAGTTAAGATTACGGTAATGATGTTATTTAAATTGTTTTTTTATATATATTAAAATAATATACTTTTTTATTTTTTAAAAATTATTTTTAAAACTAGCTCAATAAAACGATTTAAAAATAAATAAATAAAAATATAACTTTTTAATTTTGTATAAAAATATTTTTAAAACATGAAAACAAATAAATTCTTGATATTAATACTCTTTGCTCCCTCCTCTTAGTTTGGGTGGGAGGTAGGATAGTTTTTTTCCAATGAAAATAATGTATATTTTACTTTTAAAATATGTGATTTGTAATTTAAAATAATTATATATTTAAAAGAAGCCACCACATCTCCCACCTAAACACACCTCAATACCTAAACACACCTCAATAAAAATAGGGAACTGACCTTTTTGTGTTCTGGAAAATTTAGCCTCTTTGATGAAGGTGTTGTATAATTCTGATGTTTAATTGCACTTTTAATTTTTGATTTTTTTGATTTTAAATATTTTTATATAGTTTTGATGTATTGATAAAAAAATAAAAATAAAAAAATATTATTTTAATATATTTTCAAACAAAAAATAATTTAAAAAACAATTTCAAAGACTTATAAATTAAATTGTAAGGAAGATAATGTTTTCTTTTTCAGTGATTTGAAATCTTCAAGTAAAAAAAAATCCGTTGGTTCAATCGTTGTTTCTGGTTCAAGTTTTTATTATTTTTTTTATTAATATGTTTTTTGCTTTAAATTAGAACTTAAATGGAAGGTCATATATATATATATTATTCCAATTATGAAATATTTTTTTTTTTTATCAATAATCATGCTTAGTGTTTTTTTTATATTAATTTTCAAATTATGAAATATTTTTTGAATTTAACTATTTTTTAAGTGCAAAATAAGATTTTTATACCGGTTAAAGCATGAAGGTGTTTGTGTCAAATCTTCATGTATCCAAACAATAGTTTCAGATGATAATCCTGAGGGATTGTTGTGATTTACTTAAAAAAAGAGAGAAAGAAAAAGCGAGGTGATGGCATGTTAATGGCCATCCATGGTTCCTTCACTTCACCATAGCTTTCGAGAGGGGGTGGTCCAACCAACCAACCACACCAGGCCTTTGAGTGGTCAGCTGGTCCAATCCCCAAGTCGGCCTAGATCGATCGTACCTAAACACCCCCACGTGCTAATAATCCATGTACGGACCCTGTATTTCGTGGATGATGAGGATTCCTTTTCAAGGCTCCTTGTTGCCAATCCCCTACTCACCCCTACCTTGGTTAATAATCTCTACGTATTAAAATTAATGGTAAATTAAAAAGACTAAGAAAATCTCCTAAACATAAAACCAAAAGTGCACAGACTTTCACAAGCACTGACCACTTATTTATTACTAGCATCTATCAATTAAAATTATGCTTACTAGACGGCACACTGGCAAAAACAAATGAGCTCTGAGCAAAACCAATCAGCCATTGATATTTGATGCTGAATTCGCAAGAGACACCTTGCTTAACACTCAACAGTACCTTTCTACGGGGTTATATTGCATCCAGTACCTTTCTGATCTAATTGGGTCGACGGACGGACTACGACGGAGGAACGATACCTCGTATGTACCTTTCTGAACACCTAAGAGAAATATCTACACCAACTTGAGCGTGGAAAACAGATTGTTGTGAAGGGGATCTGATATGTGCTCGACAAGGTTCTCAACGGGCCCTTTACCTGTCAAAGCTGCTTGGATGTAAAAGCCTAACCAGGCAACCATTGCTAGGCGCCCGTTCTTAATTTCTTTCACCTTCAACTCCTCAAAAGATACAGGGTCTTTGGAGAGGTTCAAGGGATCGAAGAGGATTCCCCCAGGGTAATTGATATCTCCTGGCAAATAAATTCCCAGAGGTTCCAAGGCCTCAATTCCACAGTATCTTGCATACTCCGGCCCAACCTGTTCACCAAAGAATTTAGATTCCAATACATTTACAATCCATCACTCATTTTGCAAGCCTGAGCCCAGAAAAGTTATGCATCACAGGTATCTTTATCATGAAATTAAAAGAGAAGGAAGCAAGGTGAGATCGAAGTGCTGCTTGCCAGAGTGGTTACCATTAGTATGGCTTGACAAAAAGCAATTACAAGCACTCCTTGGCCCCCGGCGAAGTGGAGTCCAGGGATGCCAAGGTAGTCCAGTGTATCCCCCTGGTAATAATTTGACGAAGCAAGAAGCAAAAGAAATAAATCAGCATGCTACTGCAGTGGACATACTCGCTCTTCACAAAGAGATAGTAAAGAAGTGAATGGTAGACTGACTCTTAGGATCAAAACTAACCAAGAATAGGGAATTAGGAATATCTTTAAACACGAATATCTCTTGAAGATTGATGCAAAGAGAGGGTTAATATACTAGCCTTAAGCTTTGAATAGCCAACTCGCCACCATACAGGCTCAATGAAATGAAAGACACCTGACAAATCCAATACTTCTGGAATCAGAGCACCGAGAGCAGCAAGCATAGCCCAGCGAGCATGAAGTATTTCAAAGCTGCACAAAAATGGAATCAAACTGAGCAAATGACTATTCAGTATTTGAAAAGAGAACTTTGTTTTGCTATGTTCATAAAAGAAAAAAATATTAAATACACGGTAAACATTTTAGAAACAGTTCGAACCAAATAAACCATTATAGGCATCCATATAAAGCTGAGGAATTAATTGCATATACTCAGATAACAATCTTCAGCATCAAGCTACGACGCCTTACTCCAGAAACATAAATGTTGCCCCTAGACTTGTTGTGGATGAAAATTTGACTTGAGTTTCAGATTGGCAATTGCGGAGGACATTGTCCCGTGCAATAGACCAAGAATGGCATGGCATGGCGACTAGCCCAGCATGCATATGATTGAGGATATAAAAGGACAGCAAATGGCATACTTGAAGTATCTCTGGAAAGCAACCGGATCCTCAGCTAGACCCGCAACATCAAAGCCATAATCCCCTGGCAGCTCTCCACTAAGATATGTTGGGTACTGGTACGAAATGGGACCGAGCCACCTAGGGCGCTCCTCTCCATACCAGAAGCTGAAAGTTCAAATTCTTCTTGTTGTCACATTGCAAATTCGCATTGATTGAAAATCAATTAACAGGGAACAATCAACAAAGCAAAAACATTAATCTGTACCGCATGCCTTTTAAACCTGCTACACGCAACCTATTCAATATTCTTGAAAGAAGATATTATACGAAAACCAAGTCCTGGGAAGGGAGGTGCTTTGCTGCTGCTACTACCAATAGTCAAGCAGCTCCTTGGTGGCAATTTAAGGCTGGTGGAACAAATGGTGTACAGAGGTGACTTCCAAAGTAATCAGAATACCTCGGGGATGAGAATTCTTGGGGAACAATAAATTACTTGAAGTAAATTTCCTTTCCACTATTCATCCATTTAATCTGTTCAAAGTTTATTATATTAACTTGTCTGTATTAATTATGATTAAAACAAGAAGAAGGGAAAAATGCTTACCCCGATCGAAATTACCTCTCTTTACGGGCCTTTTGGGCTAAAGCTTTGAACTTGGAAGATTGTTGAACGGCAAGTTTCTTCCTCTCTTCCAATCGCCTCTGGAGAGACTCTCCAAGTGGGCTATTGGCGATGGCTTTCACAGCCGTGAATGGAATTGCTGAGAATATCACCACTCCAGCAAGCTAATTCCAACAATTATATATAGATTCAACAACTAGATAAAAGAAATAATTATATATATCCGTGCCTAGATTGAAAGCAAAATTAATTAAGGATGTAGCATAGAGTGAGGGAAGCACGTACCTCTTGCCATGAAGCTTTGCAGATGGAAGCTGGTAGGCTGGTACTGTTACTGGAGTTGCTTCGAGATTTGGACAACAAGATGCGGGGGACTCTTTGATGGGCGAAGAAAGACGAGGAAGACGCAGAAAAGGAAGCTTGTGGATGCACTACTGCCACTGCCAGAGCCATGACCATCAGTGGTCTTTCTCCTTCAGCTCTTGCGATTGGATATTGAATCGAATGAATGGGTTATAATAGATAAAATAAAACAAAACAAAATACTAATAATGATGATGGACAGGCTTACACGTGGTCCGTGCGGAACTGGTCCACGTAGAATAATAACGAACTTGTCTTAGATACATTCTTAAATAAAAGATCCTAATAATAGAAATTAAATGCAATCATTTAGTTTCAATTAATGTCCGGTCTCACAGAACAGAGAAATGGAGCTCTAGCAGCAATAGTAGAAGAAAACCCCAGAATCGTTTCTAGTTCTTTCTGTCGCAAGCAGAGCCTCGAGCCGCTACTATACTGTAAGCACTCTCCAATCAATCTCTTTGGATTTTGCTTATATATGCGCTTTGTGATCTCCGATTCATCGAATGAATGAGCTTTGTTATTTTGGTTCAGATATAAATTATTTAGGAAGTTTAATTCGGAGAAAGACGAAAGATATTTGAAACCCCACCAGCAATTTTTGCCTTTTGTTTTTTCTTCCAGCAAATTTTATTATCGGATATCCTCAGTGCTGTTTCATTTGCTAAAAGTAGATGTCTATTTTGGACAATAAAAATAAAAATAAAAATAAAAATGGTGAAGTATGATCGGATTAACCTGTGACCGACTTGGATTGTATTGCATTGCCTTGCTAGCAACTACTATATTTGTTCATGGGGAAATATCCATGTATTAACGATGGAGGATATCGAGCTGTGTTTTCTGTTTCAGTATTTGTATGTTACAGTTGAGACAAAATGAGAAGATGGATCCGGCGAAGCTTCTGGACAGGAACTAAACCTGGAAGAGCCTTTTGACCAAAAAAAATAATGTTTTGTTGCAAGCATTTATTTACTAGCTAAAAATTGAAGGCTTAAACCCAAAACATTTCATTCACTTCCGACCTGGTGTTCATAACTTGGGTTTGTGGTCATCTAATTGGTGTTTTGGTTGCTTTCCTTTTTCGTTTTTAAGTTCCAGATTTGTACACACTTTTTGTTCACTCGTTTTTGTTTTCTTTATAGAGTGCTGGTTGTCTTCTGCCGGCTCTTCTTGAGATTGTTTTTAGAAGAGGATGTGTCCAAACTCCTCTTTGCCATTTCCATGGATCTCGAATGAAATTCTGATGAAACTGGAGAAGAAAGATTTGTCCCGGGAAAGGTTTTGTGATCTTTCATCACAGGAAATTGCCGAACTCATCTGTTTTCACAAGATGGACAGAACACTGCACATTTCATCCACCAATTCCCAAAGCTAAACCTTACAGCACATGTTCAGCCCATAATTCACACTGCGATGAGGGGTGAACCTACAGCATCACCAGACTTTCAATGGGTGGACAAGTTTCACGGATACACGGAGCCATTTTGGGATAATGATGTTGATTCTGTTCTTCATCACCAGTACTTTATGCTTAATGAGCAGTATATTGACAGGGACCACACGCTGAGTTTCACGGTGCCAATCTATGAGTATCGCCGCCTGTAGTGTCAGATAAATGGCTTGGTTCACAAACAATTTTAGTCTCTTTTAGGCATCCTATCTTGCCATAAAAGCATCTGCCTCCAACATAGTTGTTGGACCTGCAGCCTCTGCCCGTGACTGTGTTGAGAAATCCATCATATGAAGCTCTTCGTTGAGATTTTAAGCATTTTATTCCAGTGGTTCTTTGTAATACAGATGGCATTGTCAGAGTGTCATCTGTGCAGTGTATATTGCACATCTTAAAGAAATTGCAGGGAATGCTATCGTGATTAGGAGAGATTTTGGTAGAAATCTTGGCTTGCAGGTTGTTGAATTAACTGGGGAAACAAACATGAGCTTGAAGTTGCTCAAAAAAGGCTCGAGTATTCGTCAACACTCTGGCGAAATTAGATGCTTTATGCTGGAAACGGCATGAGCAACCAAGTATATTCATCAATTTAGTCTTTTTATCATCGGGGTCAAGGCAGCCTTCTTGGAGGTTATTGTCTCTAGGACGCAATACATTGCTAGTCGTATAGAGAACAAGATACAAATTGTGCCTTTGTCGTCTTCTCTTGCAAATGCCAATGATCTTGGGGAATGAATAAGAGCTACATTCCATTGTCTTTTCAATTTTCCTCTGAAAATAAACATTCAGGGTGTGGACATTGCCAATTTTGACCCAAGGTGTCAGCTATGATGAAACTGACATATTCTTCTATAGTCCATCATGCACAGAATGGAAAAAAATGTCGAGAGAAGCCAGAAAGCATTTACAACTCATTGCTGTAGATCTGATGGCATACTCGAGTGTGGGTGGTGGAGAGAAGCCGGCTTTTCTGCTGCGGTCTACTGAGGTATTAGAGCCTTTCATTCAAAAAATTCAGGAAGAAATGTTGAGAGCCACTTTGTACATAGAGTTGGCTACTTGCATGAGGGCTTGAGCAGCTTGGATCAAGTAGTTGTTTCCAACTGTTTAAAGCTGGGTGGATTCAGTTTTCTGTCATGTGTAGTTCAATGTGTTGGGTAGCGACTTTCTCGGCGCATTTGGTGGTTGTGATGGGAACTCGATGCTGTTACAAATCTTCTTCAGATGACAAGTCATGCTAGCAAGCTCTTCAAGATATCCCGGGAAAATGTGTCATCCTTCGCCACAAACCTCGTAGAGAATTCCACAAGAAATTCTTACATGAAGCGTTTCCACAGGAAACGCATTCGCACCATTTCCTACATGATAATTTTAATGCTGAAGTTATTGAGCACAAGCAGGATGCTATAGAGTTATGTCAGAGTCACCGGATGCTGTGTATATAGGAGGCTCACTCAGAATTCAAACTGCTAAAATCTCCTGGTAGGTAGTTAGAGGCATGTTTCTGATCACCTTTCGAAGCTTATTGAGAACACATGGAGTGATCTAGGAGCCGAGTAAATGCGTTGCTATCGGACCTCCTTTCTCCTCTGAACCATGGTAGGATAGCATCTTATTATTAAATCAGTTTTACTTGCTATTTAATGATAGAATCATGGCCGAAAATGCTTTTGCTTTATTAATACCACTACTATTTGTTTTCACGACACTCGTTAGTGGTTTTACTAGCGGCATCATGATCGAGTAGTATTCATCGATGAAGCTTGTAGTAGCTACGACAAAACCATCCTCGTAAACAAGATAAAGATAGTGATAGTAATAGCACAAATATAACTTTATTATTGTAAAAAAGTTGTTGCTGACTTAGCTTTTTGCAGCGGAGATGGGGGTTGTAATTTACAAGGAGGGGATCAGGGTAGTAATCAAGAAAGAGAGGCAAAACACTCGTATAGTTATTACAAAGCATACAACTACTTGAGAGAGAGAAGAGAAAAGTGATGATCGAGTCGGAGCTGATGAAGGTGGTGCTGGTGAGACGTAGCTGCATATATAATCAATCTTCGTAGATGCGACACTCGTGAGTCTCAGGATTGTCTTGACAATAATACTCGAGAGGATCCTGCTTCTCCAACCTGAGCCTGAAATCGGCCTTTGCTTGGCTCACCTCTTCCACCTCGTCCCATGCTACCTTGCACGCCACTGATGTCGCGTCTCCCTTGCATGCTTCCTTCGCTTCTATCACCTTTTTCTCTATCATCTCTGTCAGCAGCTGGTTCCTCACCAGCGTCCCTTTGAACCTTGCCACGCCTCCTCCGCCCCCTCCTATGCTTGCTTTCACCCTCATCGCTCTCATAGCCCTCTTACTAGTGTCCCTCCCAGTAGTCCTTATAGCAACAGGTCTTCTACTCAACAATTTGTCGCCAAAAGCATCAGATCTTAATGAGAAATTAGATGAAGACAGGATCAAGGAAAGAGATGCCATCTGTTAATTTCTCCTTCTTCTCCTCTCTAGCAAACAGAGCAGTCCTTATCCACCACGACTTCAAAACTAGAAAAAAAAAATTTAACAATATGAATGATTAGGGATATGAATGTAATTTCGTGCTTGATAGTTGATGATATACTTGGAGTCTTGGATATGCTTTTCATTGTTGAATTACCAAAACAGCCCTCCCTGCACCTGCACGACGCCCACCACTCTCGGTGGTCATTAATAATGGTCTCCGTCTCACTTTCCACGAGCGGCGTGGATTGCATGAGGGCCTTTTTGCCTAGCTTGAAGATCAAGTAAGGTGGCAGGATTTGCTTTTCCAAGCGCGTGAACGGTATAGATTTATTTGGAGATCTCAAGAAAGCATTCATTGTTTTGCTCGCCTTATGACGCGACATTCAGCAAGTAGCTCTCAGACATTATCCACAGCCAACCAACTTCTTCATGGAGTGATAAGTACAGGGAAAACAAAAATGCCCATCTCTCTTGTATTTGCTGTTATCACCATTCATGGAGTGATAATTAGTACAAGAAGAAGAAGAAACAGAGTCCATCTCTTGTCTTTTCTGTTATCACCACTTCACAGTATGCTTGCGATTGTTAGTTATTTGAAGTGAAACATGTTTTATGTTTTTTTAATAAATAAGTGAGAATAATATAAATATCTTGAAATAATATAAATTTACTTTAAAAACTATTTTTTCTAAAATTATGAAACGCCATGTAAAGTTTAAATGAACTCCATGATGCATCGTCCAACCCGTGAGAACGCTCCCCCTCTTTTAAATTTCCGGGGCGCCTATGCCCAAAAACTCCCTTCGGTATCATTAAATTATATATATAAATAATAATAAAAAAAACTAAAAGGTCTCGGTGTTTTCGTGCGAGCAGAAATACTGTGTATTCAGATAGTGTATTATCGATTATTTTATCATTTACTGCACTTAACAATTGACCTGGGAACATAGGCAAGGTCGTTTTCGCAAGGAGATCCAAATGTTATTTGTTAATTCATTGAGGATAATTTAATCGTTTATTGTTTTTTTATGTATGGTAAAAATATTATGTTACAGCTACAAAAATAGGTGTATTTGTGTATTTTCCCATTTATTTGCAGCACTTTGCAGCCTTAAAAGCTAAAAATTGTTTTCTTTACACTTTTTTTTTTAACAAGTTCGCTTTAATAATTTGTATTGTTAAATTATTAATAAATCAATACGTCGCTTCATTGTTTTCCACGCTATTCTAGAGACGTGTGAGGGGTATTTCAGTAGTGTCACAACTGTTGAAGCGACGTGTTTAGTTAGGCTGGCAGAGATGAATTTCTTTCATTTTTCTATTTTTTTCTCTCTTTCAGGCCTTAGTATTCATGCCCAACCTTTAAAATTTTAGTTGTGTCATTCAATTTGTATTTATTTTGAATTTAGTCATTATTATTTTGAGTTCTATTCGTTTTGATTTTAAAGC
>Ga0325400_1001163_pt1 | contig 21448 bp, 11 predicted proteins | sample PopdelMetagenome_2_FD_205662 | JGI IMG/M metagenome (GOLD analysis project Ga0325400, IMG submission 205662) | Populus deltoides microbial communities from Bellville, Georgia, United States - Xylem-PdKOR-R1 | ecosystem: Host-associated > Plants > Phyllosphere > Stem > Wood/Secondary xylem...
ATATACTAGATAAGATTTAACAAGAACTCTATATAATAAACCAAAGCTTGATTCAAAAACTAAAATCATCAAACCCTCTGTTGATTGACCAAGGTAATTATAAAATCACTATCCTGAGAATGAATTGAAAAGCAAAACATGATCTCTCTTTCCTGGTTATGCAATTCTCTATGCTGAATTGTCATGTGAAATTTATTTAGGAGCTATAAGATTATATTCTATGTACTTTAAATAATGAAATCTTCGTTTAAATTTGTTTTCTTAGAAGAAGGATGGAGGGGAGGAAGCTGTTTTCTGATCTCAAGCCTTCACCTCAGGATACAAAAAACATAACAACCATATCACATAAACCTCGTCTTCCAGCACTGATATTTTCCTTTGCAAGATTTAATTGAGCAAGTTAAGCATCACTGGTAAAGTTCGCGCACATATTGTACCTCTAAACACAAATCTGTGTATCCAACAACCCTAGAAGATCCTACATAATGATTTCATAATACATGCAACACTTACACGCATAATCTAATAGTAAAACACGTGATTTAAAGAACATAAATGTTAGCATAGATTTTTATCAGTGCATCTTCTAGGCACAAAAGCTGATAAATAATAAACATATATGAAATATATTCAACATAAATATTTAATAAAAATAAAAAAAAGAAAAACTTTGTTTGAAATTCCAGTATTAAATTATATGTGCAAGTCTGCTTCTGCTCTATCTCAAAAGCTACTTCTCCCAATATAGTTCCAACTGATGAAGAGATTAAGTTCATAAGTGATAAGCTAGGGACTTCCTGTGTACATGAGCTGCTTACGCATTTACATAGTAGATATTGGCAAGCTAAAGTATACCTGCTTTCTCATCCACTCTTGAACACTCGAACCATCCTGAGCCTCAACATATGCCTGCCCACCAACCATTGCAGGCAGGAGCCCAATTGCAAACTTCACTTTCTCTGGCCAAGTCAACATTTCATTGTTCTTCAAAATGGCCAATATCCCTGCCAATACATTTACAGCAGTTATTAGGTAAATCTGGAGGGAAAAAAAAGATATGGAGCACTGTTGAAGAAATTCAACATGAATATTATGATGTGATAAGAATAAACATCTTTTTGATGTGAAGTACAGTCACTCAATATAAGGATTATGATTCACCTACCCATACCATGTAAAAAGTGGAATGGTTTAACAACACAGAAAACAAGCATAAAATGCATTGATTGTAATACTTCTAGCAGGTTGCCCCAATCACTATTGGATTATAAGGCATATTCCCTAGAATAGGTGTTTTATTCTTAAAATTGGTAATGAAGCATCCACATGGAATCTACTTGGAATGAATACTTGGCAAGGACAATTAGGAAAATTGATTTTTAACACTATTTTGAAAGTCCGAAGGGTGTATGGAGATTCCTAAGTAAAAGGAGGAAGGATTTGCATAAATGTCTATTCCTAAACAAAAGGAGGAAGGATTGTGCATACGAATTCCTAAAAAACAAGAATTGAAAAGAAGAATGAGAAAAAAAATGAAACAAAAGGGTATCTAGCTAAGGTTGGACAAGAATCTAACCTCACTAAAAAGGGAATTATTTTGTGTTATGTTTGGTCACAATGCTCTAGGAAGGAAGCTTGAGCTACTAGTTAAACTTGAGCTCTTTTCAGTCTTTTGATCATCTTTAGGAATTAGACATCTATGGCTTTCCAATGATTTATTACAATTCAAAAATATCATCCTTGTGAGAGATTTATAGCTGTTTGAAGACCCTTGCATGCAGAAGTTGAAGTAAGGAACACGCCCAAAACATATCCCATTTGGCTGGCCATCACACTTGTAAGCCCTCAATTAGTTGGACGACTACCTTAGTAGGCAAACAATAGTTTCTTTTATTCCCCTTTCCGACAAGTTTTCCTATTACTAATATGATTTGGACTTCATTTTATTGACTTTTTACTTATTTCTAATCAACTTTTATTTTGAGAGATTTTTTAACTCTTGGACCATCAAGGTACCTTTAAACCTCCTATTGACTCTCAAGCCTCTATAAATAAGTCCTCTAGGGGTTCAAATTGGGATCTATCCAAACACACAATTTTGCACAGGAATTTGGCTTGGAAAACCTTCTTTTTTATATATATTTTGAAGCAATTCTTTCTTGTTTTAACTCCTTTAAAACCCTAAACCTTCGAAAACCAGACCTCTCATCTTTCTACCAATTCATCTTATTTTAAATGTGCTGATTATGAGAACATGATGATTTTATTGAGGTTGGCTAGCACCAACCATCTGCTAAGAAGTCCTTTTCATCATAAAAGCTTCACTGATTCAAGAAATTCACAATGCATTCTTTGTCCGTCTTACCTTTTGCTACTAAACAAGTAACCTCAATATTTGAAGAAACAATATCAAACATAACAGGTTTACAAAAGATGTTTTAATTCTTTATTTTCACAGATAAGTTGTTTACCATTTAATGGTGCAGGGAGAATTTCAAGAAAATCAAATCGACTGAATTCTCCTGGCTTATTTGGCATTGCAAATATCATAGAATGCTCCTTCCACTGCAACCTATCATTGATACCAAGTTCACCAAAAAGGTTCTGCACATTTGGATATGCCCCAACTTACAAGCAACAAAATAAAGAATTAGTAAGAGCAGCAATAAAATCATCAAAGGTACACCTATAACGAAAAAGAAAGAAACAGCTTCATGAAGCATCAAAATCAACAACTAGATTACAATAGCCAGATTAGATGCAGAAAAACCATAAAAAAGGGAGATGTTTAAAACTTTCCATGAAGACACGTTACGGAGCAAATAAGATAATGATGAATGGAAACAACATTATAAAATTAACATTAAGCATAACTCATAAAGGAATTCGAACCTATGTTACCTAATGAACAGGTATATGAAGTAACAGAAAAAAAGTGAACTTAAAATTATGTCCCCAGTTTCCTTTTACTAGTAATAAGAACTTACAGAATCTATGCAAGCCTATCTCGTACCAGTCTCCATCGTCATCTTTCCATGCAGCCACCTTCCAAAAAATAGGCTAAACATTAGTGGATAAAAATAACAAAGAGATAGATCTAATGAACAAAGTAACCTACTTCGTTACTAAAACCTACTGTACATTATTTAAATGTGCATGAGCATCCATCTTAAAATCCTAAGCAATTATACAAAGAGACTCATAATTGTAACAAGACCATATCAGACATTAGACAAAACCAATACAAGATTATTCAGCACTGCCCTCATATTGACTGTACACTAAACCACTTGGCACACGATGCTAGACCCAATAAAAAAATAAATGATATTAACACGTTTATACATAATTACAACAAAAGCACAAAAAACCAATAGCTTTTGGATAATATGTGACAACGTCTTGCCAAAGGTTTAAGATACTAATGTGAAACAACCGATGAAATACAAACAAGAAGATTTCTCCTTCCATGGCACAGCTTATTGTTCTTTTTATGATGGTAGCTCTAGGTTACCATTTATTATTGGCATGATCAAATCCTTCTACTGGAATATAATTCTCTCAGCACCAGAGACAGAATGATTATGAATTTCTCTGGTCCAAAAAGTTGTTCCTCTGACTAAGAAAGACAAATTTACTAAGATCATATTTTTCACTAAAAAATCTACTTTGAGTATATTACAAAAGCCATTCCCCTCCAACCAACATGGCAATTCTGCCATTCACTGTACTTGCATCTTACAATAATAATCCCTCCAACAAAAATTTGTTTTAATCAAGGAAACAAAACAAATAGCCCTAACATAAAAGGTCAAGGGACATTGTGTGCTCTTAGCTTCAAGAAGCATCGGCCTGAGTTGAAACTTCTGGACAACCTGTTTGGTGTTCACAAGAGATATCTACACAATTACCTTGTGTGGAGTGGACAGAGGGACAACAAATCTCAGAGTTTTTCCAGGTACTTTAAAAGCACTTTAAAAGCTATAAGTCAAATCTAAAAGTTAATCTAATCAGCATAAAAAAGTTGACAACCACATATTGAGTGCAAGAACACGGCGTGTTTCTTCAGATTATTAACATTTGCATCATCAAGCTCAACAAGAAACCATGAATTATATGATGATGACAATGATGACAGGACAAGAAAAATAAGAAAATTAACAAATGAATAGAAAAATCAGCAAGCACAGGTATGTTGCTAACAGGCTAAAAATTGAGCAGAATAGAAACCTTTCCACCTAGAACATCTTTTGCTTCAAACAATACAGGCTTATGGCCTGCATCTGCCAAATATTTTGCAGTAGATAAACCAGCCAAACCTGAAACAATAAGGAAATTTCTTAATCACACATTAACGATAAACATTTTTTTTATTCTAGAACTGCACAATCTCTTAAGAGTATATATACAAAATTTCTGAAATTACGAGCTTCAATATTATTAAATACGAGGAGAATATGTCAATGAAATTTTTTTTATATAAATCTAAGTCTAAATTATTAACCCATAAAGTTTTCTCATCCAAAGAGAAGGATAGAGTTTCATCACTTTCACCAGCAATGACAACCTTCAATGGTTTAGATGGACGTGGAGAAGAGCGAAAGGATGAAGATAACAAGGCAGCTTCTAAGAAATTCACCGAGATATCAAGGTCCGATCTTGGGTAGTTCACACAGACAACATGCGAAATAGGCAATAGATCACATCACCCCAAATTTATATAAACAATACAAAACTACATAATACCCTATAGTGTAGAAAACTACGCACCTGCAAAGAAGGGTGGATATGATTCATCAGTCTTCTTCTAGCAGAAGTATTTTCAAAAGGGATTTTCAATGCATGGCCCATTAACTCACTACCTCTAAAAGCTAGTGCATTAGCTTGGTGAGAAAAAGCAGGATAAGCGCCACATCTCAAGACAGTTTGAGAATCAAATGATTTACAATGCCAGCCCAAGTTCAATGCACTCATTTCTCCAAAACCAAATTCAACAGTAACAACAACCCTGCAAACAAACAGAAAAAAAGATGAAAAAAGATGGTGGGACAACAAAAGCAATAAATTTAAGAAAGTCAAGAAATGAAACCCATAATCCATGTTCTTTCCTTTTTTTTTTCTTTCTTGATGGAAGAAGCTCAAAATTCAATTTTTCATGCAGTTTGAAACTAACTATGAAGAAAGAGATTCTTTGTATACCCAGTTTTGCTATAGCAAATTAAGAAGGCAGAGAGAGAGAGAGAGAGAGAGAGGTAGAGAGAAGTGGCAATTCCACTTACCCTTTGAAATTGAAATAAATTGGTCCAGACAAGAGTGAGAGGGAGAGTTGGGGAAGCAACTAGATAGACAGTACCTGGTGAAGCTAAAAAACAGTTGATGTACTTTTTGTCCGTAAAATATTTAAGGTTTTGTTTGGTATGGTAGTGACTTTTGGAGTCACTTGTGATAGAAGGGGAGGGGAGAATTTCTTTCTTCTTTATATTTGGATAAATAAGAAGGAAAATGGATGGAAAATAAAGTTGTTTTTCAAATGTAGAAAATCATATTTTCTAGAAAAATATCTTAAAAAAATGAAATGAATTAATTTTTTATATCTTTATGAATAAAGAAAGGGAAAATCTTTATGGAAACTTGAAGCGTTTTACAAAGAAATTCCAAAAACATCTCTGAATTTTTTACTATTGTTTTTTATTGTCAAAAGGACCAATTTAGAATAAGATTGTAGATTACATAAAATCTCAATTTATAGCATGATTTTTTATTGCTAAATGTTTTCAAAATAACTCTAATATTAACATCAATAGTTAATAGGAAAAAAAAAAGCAACATCGTACTAGAGTACCGATTGGGAACGCGGTCTAACCCGCGTTTCTAAAAAATTTGAATTTTTTTTAATTAATATTTTTTTAGTGTTTTTGAATCGTTTTGATGTGCTGATATCAAGTTTTAAACTTCCAAACACAACCCTCGATCATCAACCACTAGCGGTTTTTTGTTCCTCACTTGATTTGATTTGGTGGATATACTGGGAAATTTAAAACTTGAAAACCAATTTAGGTCAGGTTTTTATTTGAACTAAGAATATATTAACTTGGTTAAAATTGGTTGTTTTAGTGTGTATTTGGTATTATGGTATAGAGTGCTTCTCACTTAAAAATATATCAAAATAATTTATTTTATTTTTTATATCAATATATGAAAATTATTAAAAAAACACTAAAAAACATTAATTTGATATATTTTTTTCAAGGTCAAGTGCACTTCTAAAAAGCACCTAAATGTGGAAGCCACCACAGATCAATTTGATATTTTAAGTTTTTTTTTAGAAAATAAATTGACTATGATTGATTTAAAAGGTATTTGAAAGTGTGGTAACGATTATTTTTTAAAGTTTTTTGTACTTGGAAATATATCAAAATAATATTTTTTATTTTTTAAAAATTATTTTTGATATCAATATATCAAAATAATTTTAAAAAATAATTTGAAAAATATAAAAATAAACATGATCTTGCTGATTAACAGATTAAATCATCAATCTAGGAAAAAATCGGTCCCACTGTAAAATAAATTGCGAGGTAGCAAAATTAGAGAGACTTCTGTCAGGTTTCAGAATTGAGGATTTGTTTGGTCACCGTTAGGAATATTCTGTTACGGGAGGCTGGAAATGTTAGGACACAACAGTCCATCTCTACTACCTTTTCTTACGAAATACGAACTCTCTTTAGGGACGCGTTTGGATATTGGGACTGTTTTTTTTTTTTTTTACTTGGATATCCTCGTATCTTTTTAAAATGTGAGACTACTTCCGTTTGAAGTTCGTGGTTGCCCCTTCTAATAAGTGCGTTTTCTAGGGATCGAACTTGTATTCTCAACCTTACAGAGATAAAATAATACCTTAATCACTATATCAACATTTTAGATTTTTTTCTTTTTACAGCATTTTGCATTTATTTTTGGGTTGTTGAGATTAGTTTAGAGAATTAAAATATAAAATCATTTTTAAATAAGATTTGTTTAAAATTAATTTTAATTCTCTGAATTTGGCCAAATATTATACTTGGAAAGAAAATCTCGCTTGAGTATTTGGACTAATCAAATAAAAAAAAATTATATGAAAATCCTCCATCAAATTGCACTCATAAGGTTGTGATAAAAGATCTCATACTATTATTGTTTTCAAAAAATAGTATTTAAATGAAAAGTTAATTTCGAGAGTGCTTGTAATTTTTGCTAGCATTATTCTATAAATTCACTTTGAAAAGCGAAATAGATAAATGATGAAATGAGAAAATTGTATACATATCCATTAAAAATGATAAAAAAAAATATATTTATCTAGCTCAAAAATATATATTTTTTATTTTCTCTGTTTTTCTTACTCAGAAATATTTACCAAGCTCAAAAATGATAACAAAACCATATATTTAACGCGTGTTTGAGAGTGTAGTTGTAGTTACTGTTCAAAGTGTTTTTATTTGAAAATATATCAAAATAATATTTTTTATTTTTAAAAAATTATTTTTAACATCAGCGTATTAAAATGATTTTAAAACACCAAAAAAATATTAATTTCAAGAGTGCTTGTAAGTAATTTTTACTAGCATTATTCTACAAAATTCACTTTGAAAAGCGAAATAGATAAATGATGAAAAGAGAGAATTGTATATATACCCTTTAAAAATGATAAAATAAAAGTTTACCTAGCTCAATTTTTTTTTTTTATTGTCTCTGTTTCTCTTGCTCAAAAATATTTACCAAGCTAAAAAATGATAACAAAACCATGCATCTTCACAGAATGCTATAAAATATAAGCTCATACAAAATGCAGTTGATGTAATTACAAATAACTAATAGCTTTTTTTGTATTTTAAAAATGTTTTGAAAAAAAATTATTTTTTTTTGTTATAGATTAATTGTTTTATGTTTTTAGATTGTTTTAATGTGCTAATATAAAAAATAAATTAAAAAAATTAAAAATATATATATTATTTTAATATATTTTCAAATAAAAAACACTTTAAAAAACAATATTTAATCTTATAATTTGTTTGGTATTGTGATGTAAAATATTTTTTCCTTAAAAATATATTAGCATAAATATTTTTCAGATTAATTTTTTTATTTTTAACATCAATATATCAAAATAATAAAAATACCTAAAAATATATTAATTTAATATTTTTTCTTGCGAAATACATTTTTGAAATTCACCTTTATGCAAAAAAGTGAAGAACAAACGGCCTTTACATGGATTCCTTCATGTACTGTGGATTCAAATGCCAACTAATAATATCTTACCATGTATTAACAAAAACTAAAACATAAATGTGTCTCATTAAAAAAAAAAAAACCTGTAAACGAAAAAATTTGAATCATAATTTCTTATAATATAGTTATTTTTATTTTCTTACAATTAAATTAATTAAAAACTCATGTCATAAACTTTAGTTTTAGATATATATTAAATATTTTTTTGTTAAGGCGTGAGAGGATGAAAATAATGATGTTTTCCATATATAAAGCTCGAATTTAAAATCTTGTTTAAAAAAAATAAATACCGAATCACTTGAATTAACCATCATTAATTATGTTAATTATGTGTTAACCATCGTTAATTATGTTAATTATGTGTTATTTGTTTTGTCCATTCCTCCTGTTAAGTGTTTATGCCTTGTTAAAAATGTTCATGGACTTCAAACACTGAACGTCATAATTAAATTACATTCAAGCTGCACTTGCAAGTTCATGAACAGATCCTAGCAGAGTTTTAGCTCATGCTTGGGAAGTGAAGATGCCAGAAAAATAAGCCAAACCAAGCTAGCTCCAATTAGAGGCTGCAAGCAGCAGCTTTGTTTTCCCAATCCCCAAATTTCTTAACCTCCAAAAGGCTCGTTGTGTTAAGACCAGAAGTTCAGCTTACAAGGGAGCAAAGCTGCCCAAGTTGCAAATGAATAAGCTGAAGAAAGTCACCAAACAAGCTAGCAGGACTCTTTTCTCAATTCCAATGTTTCTCTAACCTTTAGAAGTTCAGTGCGTTTAGACCAGGAGGACGGCCTTTGCTTTCCTGTTTCTCCAAAATATGATCAGTAATTACACCCAATATTCTATCCTCTGACACCAGCTTTTGGAACATCAAAGCAACCTAGAAATATGAAAAAGGCTTTTCTTTCTAGATAAAAGCTGAGACTGAGAAAATCTAGGTGAAGCCCACTTCTAATATATTAATCTGTGACGTTCCCATTCTACTTGAACTTCGTAGCCACTACCATTGTGTGAGGGCGGGCGCAAAGGCCAAAACTTTTCTGGCTCAAAAGTAGTAATCTGCAAATATCACTGTACACGTAACCCAAGGATAGGAATTTGACACGGCCCATATTGAAAGAAGATCACTACTTGTTTGTCTACGCGGTGAAAACTGCAGTTGAAGCGCTTGAAACTATGCAGCAAACCGTGTAAACAAACAGCAACTGATTGCTTGCATCTGCAATAAAAAAAGACTGCAGTCAGATGCATGCAGACACTTTGCCGCCCCAAACAGGCAAGCGAAGAGAAAAGAACTTTTAAGAAAACGAGGAATGCAGTCAATAAATGAAAGAGAACAGTCAAGTGTTGCTAAAGAGTATCGTTTCCTATGAAATCAGTATAGTAAATTGATACTGAACAAAATAGAGTGATTAAGGGAAGTGTAAAAACCCAGAAATCCACTAGACCACCCTTGAAATCCATAAGAAATTAAGGCTCTGGAAATCCCCAAACAAGGGCCAGGAAGAGACCACAGCAGTCCCTTTTGCAGGGCTCTTGTTTTTCTCAAGAAGACTGCTCCTATATTCTTGTTCTTCCTCATTTTAACAGTGGTTTCAATTGAAAAAATAGGCTAATTGTAGTATAATAAAAATGGAGGGAATTAAGGGAAAGGAGATTCTTGAAATTTAAAACAATTAAGCAAAGGTTTCACGCGTTAATTGGGCCTCGTCAGATTTCTTGGACTTCATCCTGCACTTTCAAGACTTGTAATCAAGACCTTGAACTCTGTAATAACATACAATAGGGAAACGTATCACTTTATAAAACTATATATATATATATATAAATTCATTATAAAACTACCTGTAGAGAGATTTATTTTATATTTATCTCTTTCAATAAAACAAATATCTTCTCTACAATTTGTTTTTATCCCAAGACATTTACCAGTTACAAGTTCACAAAAACCAAAGTAATTCCATTCATTTAAGAATTTAAACAAATATTTTCAATGTATTAATTAGCCATATGATAGAAAAGAAGAACCGACTCTAAAATGGAAGTCTTTAGACTCTTTACTGCGTTGACTTCCATTTCTGAAAACAGAAAGAAGAAAAAAAGGAAAAAGTCTATCGATCAGAGGCCACTTTATCTCTGAAAAGCAGCTAAGCTCGAAGGAAAACATGCATGCCTGTATATGTGTGTGCGCGCCTTCGCAATACATCATTGGCTTGGAATGGATTGGACTGGACTTCAGTAGGTTGAAGAATGACTGAGCCCTTTTCTTTTCGACCTAGATGGATGCCTGCACTATTGGTGGCGGGTTTACTTTTTATATTCATAAAAATATTGTAAAAATTTATAATATAAAAAATAATATTTTTTTGATATTAATAATAATATTTTTTCAAATTTATTAATTATTTTATTAATAATATTTATAACACAAATGATAATATTTTTAATATTCATCCTATTAATTATAATAAAAATAATAATATTTGTAACATAAATAATAATATTTTTGATATAAACACTTTGAATTATAAGATAAATAATAATATTCATAACACATTATTATATTAAGAAACAGATATGAGGTTGGGCGTGGACGTGTCCAGGTCCAACATGGGATTGGGCAAATTGGACGCGGTCACATCCAGACCCGACCATGTTCAGGGCCAACATGGGGTTGGGCATGCGTCCAGTGCCAACATGGGGTTGGGCAGGGATCTAACATGTGATTGGGCTCAGTCGCATCCTAACCCAACATGTAGTTGGACACGGTCCATACCTGACATGGAGATGGGCGTGGAGCTATGGATGCGTCTAGGTCCAACATGTGGTTGGACGCAAACGTGTCAGGCCCAACGTGGGGTTGGGCGTGAACGCTTCCAGGTCCAACATATTATTACCACCAAAGAAAAACCATATAGTTGATTTGAATGATAAAATTATTATTATTATTATTATTATTATTATTATTATTATTATTATTATTATTTGTGCCATAAATATTATCATTTTTATTATACTTGAAGGTATTAATATTAAAAATATTATTATTTGTGTTATAAATATTACTATTTCTATTATAATTCAAAGCATTAATATCAAAAATATTATTATTTGCGGTACAAATATTTTTATTTTTATTATAATTGAAAGTAATAATATTTATTTTTATTGTAGTTCAAAGTATTAATATCAAAAACATTATTATTTGTGGTACAAAGATTATTATTTTTATTATCATTGAAAGTATTGATACTAAAAAATATTATTATTTGTGGCCCCAAAGCATAGGCAGGGCAGCCCAAGCGCTAGGTCTCGCCATGTGGCGCGCGGGTTCGACTGCGCGCCCTAAGCAAGGCAGCCCAAGCACCAGGTGTCCTCACGTGGAGGTGTGAGCCTGACAGCCAAGCACCAGGTGTCCGCAGCCCCAGTACAGAACAATACAATCCACAATGAATTTACTCACAATGCACAATAGCCCACGCTACAGTGAAGCACTGATAAATTTTAGTTATAGTTAATATAAAGGCCGAAAAACTAATCTTGAATTATGCAAAGCGGTCCACTCTAAGTAATACTTTGAGACTTATCCTAGTGTGAAAACAATGGGCAATGATGAAGAGTATGTTTTATTTTTAGTTTTAAAAGTGTTTTTGAAAAAGAAATCGATTTTTTTTGTTTTAAATTAATATTTTTTTTTAATGTTTTCAAATATTTTGATGTAATGATGTCAAAAATAATTTTTAAAAAATAAAAAAATATTATTTTAATGTATTTTTAATAAAAAAATACTTTAAAAAGTAACCACTACCACATTTTCAAATGTCTTCGATATATTATACGGTAATGACAAGTGCTTCACTAGGCTGGAGGTTTTTTATATATATATTTCAATCATGAAACACTGAAATTGAACTTTATATGTGCATTTTCGTTATAAATGGACGCATTTTGGTATAAAATGTTCTTTTTTATATATATTTTATGTTTAATCTGAGAGATTTTATGTCAAAACATCAAGTTTTTTTAATAATTTATATATAAATTTCTAGGATATTTTAATAGGGAGTTTGGTATGCGTATTCTTAAATGAATGCCTGTTGGGAACAAATAAAATTGCGTGATTGCTAGAAATATGTTTGTTGGGAACATGATTTTATTTTTATTATGTTGAAAGTGAAAAATCCTAGTAATTAATGTGTTATTAATTATTACGTTAAACAACAACACGATATCGTTTTAATATTTTGGTTTGAGATCTGCACATTAAGTCTCGAGTTCGAGTCAGGACGTGTATTTCTTGTAAGAGCCTGGGACAGCCAGGATTTTACTCCCTCACCTAGGCCCACAAAGTGCACTTTCCGAGAAATAAGATTTCCTCAAATCCCAAAAAAAAAAAGTTAAACAATAACACGATATGTTTTAATATTCTGGTTGAGCATGAAGTAAGTAAGTTTATTTATTTATTTATTTTTATTATCTCTTAAAAATTTATTTACATTTTGCTACAACGACGAGCATGGGCACCAACCCCAAGCAACCAAGAAGGGAAAAGTCAACATTTATAAAATAAAATACGTGGCAGCCTTGAGGGACTCCACTCGCTTTCCTCCCTTATTATTATTTTTTTACTCTACCATTTTTTCTCAGCTCTTGTGCAGGCAAGCTAGGAAGAGGTGACTTTAGTATTAGACTAATATATATATATATATATATATATATATATATATATTAAGTATACCAGGAGAGCAGGGAGGGTTGCCGACTTGTCGGCTATATGCTTCCATGTAACAATGATCATCTTAACCTTAACCCCTACGTAATATTCCCATGCAAAGGACGGACAGCCCTCCCTCGTCTTCTTTATTGTTTTAATATATTAATTCCATGAAAAGAAATTATTTATTCAAGTTACAGTTATGCACAATCCATGTCTCCTCCTCCTCCTCCTCCTCCTCCTCCGTGGTTTTGCTTCGACTAATTAAAAAATAAATAAAGCATGCAGAAGACATTAGGGTGGAAAAGTCGGTTGCTATTGGACGAATCGGACGATTAATGTATAAAGAAATGATTAATCAACACAGCAGCAAGAAATATCACACTTTTGGATTTCACAATTCTGATCTGCGACTTATAATTATAATTATTGATGTAGTGTTGTATACCGTGATATCACTTTAATTAAAAAAAATTAAAAAAAAAATTAGATTTTATGATAAGTCACACTTTAAAAGTATAATATGTTTAGATAGTATAGTTCTAAAACACAACATGTTTAGATATCACTTATCTGAAACACGATAATTATAAAACATCAATTTGAAATTTACTCGTTGGTTATTATTAACATTTGTTCTGGGGTAAGGTGATTTTTTTACCATGACATAAATATCTTTTGAAGATTGTACGAGGTTGTTTTGGTGATTGCATTTTGTTATACATAGTAAATTTACTAACATAATCCTTGAATAAAATAATTTACTGCCTTCTACAAGGGTATTTTTGTATTTTTATATTTTATATAACAGTTGAATTGCTACATTACCCTTACAATTTAAATTTTTTAACCTTGGCTTTAAGGCTTCTTTGTAATTTCGTCATGGTTTGTGTTGTTAATATTGTTTAGTCATGAGGGAATTTTTTTTTGCACAAAAAAATAAAAAAGTTGTTGACGTCTGCCTCGCACACGTCAATCACTCCGTCGCATTCTAACAGTGCATGCAGCTTGCTCCAATGGTTGGAACCGTAATTCCAACATATTATTTGATTTATCCCGGTGTTCTTTTCCTTTCTGGGAGGCACGTGTATGGTGATTCAGTGTGGTTTGACCCAAAATTGTTTTTCTTTTCTTTCTTTCTTTTCCTTCCTTTTCTTTCTTAGATTGCGTGCTGGCCATGCAAAAATTCATGTCAACCCTTCAATTTATTTTTTCTTTTGATTTAGTCCGTCTTCTCTTATTTTCACTTGTTTTATTTGCATTGATTATTTTTAATTGGATTTTATTTTTTATTTCATCCATGGTTATTTGATTTTTTTTAATTTATTTGCAAATTTGGTCCTCATTTTTTTAATTTTTATTTATTTTGTTTTGAATCATTTTCTTGATTAATTTTTTTATCCAATTCCACCCCGAGGCATTTATTTTCATTTAATTTCTATGTCAAATTTGGTCCTAAATCCTTTAATTGTTATTTTTTTAATCATTTTCTTAATGGATTTATTTTTTACAATTCCATCCCTAAACATTTAATTTCATTTAATTTTCATGTCAAATTTATTCCTAATTCTTTTAATTGTCATTTTTTGTTTTCACTGATTTTTTTCTCAATTTCATCCCTCAAATATTTGTTTGATTAAGAATTTTGCTTCTTTAATTTTTACAGGTTTACCTTTAATGGGTCATATTAGTCTCATGAATTGAGTAATAAATCTAAAAAATTAGCTTGGGTTGATCTTTATTTTTTTAAAAGCAATTTTTTTATTTTTTTTTCCGGTGTTCTTTCACTTTTCTATTTATAAGGTCATTCTTGTTGACCCGGGTTGATTGATGGGTAATTTGCTTGAGACTTTTTTTGTTATTTTTTTCTTTAACAAGTTTTTTAAATCTATATTTTTAAATTGGTTTATAATAAACTTCTTGATAGGACTCAAATCCAAGGTTCTATGGGTTGTAAACTTTTTAAGAATTGATCATGTTTAGGATGTTTGTCTGGGTTTTCTTAGTTTTTATAGATGTTTTTAATTTCACCACCTTTGATTTTTTTTATGTTTAAAATTTGATCCTTATTCTTTTAATTGATATTTATTTATTTGAGATTATTTATTTATTTTTTTCATTGAATTGCGTCCTCCTTGGGTTTTTTCTATCAAATTTTATCATCTTTTATTTTTTTGCTTTTCTAGGTTTTTTTTATTAATACTTTTCAACCAATCTCATCATTTAAAATTAAATTGATAAAAGATTTTATGGGATGCGACTTTTAGAAATTTGACTAGGTTTAATAGGTTTGCTATGTTTTTTTCTTAATTGATGTTGTCTTATTTTTTATCTTTTTTTAAACTTTTGTTTTGTTATTTTCTTCTGTCGGTAAAATTCCTCGGTGATTCCGTCGGTAAACTGTGAACATTGTTCATCATGTCAATTACAAAGGAAATCATCGACGGAATTTTCTGTCGGTATTTTCCAGAGAGTGTTATTTGGCGGTTTTCTGAAAAAATTCAATTAATTTAAAATTTTCATTTAAATATTACAGACGGAATCACCGACGGATTGAAAAACCGTTGGTAATTGTTGGCGGTTGCTGAAAAAATTTTACGAAATTGAAAATTTAAATTAAATATTACCGATGGAATAATTAAAAAATATTAATATTCAATTATCCGTCGGTAAATCCGTCGGTAACGCGCCCCAATAAAAAGCCTGAATCCCCTTATTTCCCAAGAGACAGACTCATTTCTTCTCCTTATTATTCTTCTTCTTGTTCTTCTTGTTCTTCTTCTTCTTCACTATATGTAAAAAACATCAATATATATTTCTTTCTCTTCTTTTCTCTCCTCATCTCCTTTTCTTTTCCTCCATGCTTGGGTATGTCTTCTTCTTCTTCTTTCTTGTTTTATCCTCTTAGTTTTTTTTTAATTAATATGCTTAACGAAATTTTTTCTTTCTCCGTAGCTTCACTTGCAGCTACATTAAGGTAAGATTTTTTTTTCTTTTTTCATGATTTTTTTCACTATATTTGTTTTTTATTTTATTTTTAATTGTTTTTGTTCTTAATAATTGTATAAATGTTGTTGTGAGATTTGTTTGTCATATGAGATCAATTTTTAGTTGATTTATTTATAGGATTTTTAAATTTTTAGCAATTGCAACTTTATTTTTTTCATATGAATTTTTTTAGTTGAATTTATTTTTTTGTTTTATTTATTTGTTGCAAATTTGTTTGAGTTGATTTTCTTATTCTTTTTTCCAAGCATTTTTTAGTATATATTATGCAGTGTTAATTTATGCTAATTTAATTATTTTATAATTTTATAAAATGAATTTTTTAAAATGTTTTTAAATAATTACCGATAGAATTTCCATCTCCGTCGGTAATAAAAAAATATTATTACCGAAGGATATACCGACGAAATGGAGCGGATAAATTTATTTTTTTTATTACCAATGAATTTACCGACGGAAAAAAAAATTACCAATGAAAGATTCACCGACGAAGCATTTTCGTCGGTGATTCCGTCGGTAAATTAATTACCGACAGAATATGTGTCTTACACCGACAGAAAAATTCCGTCAGTAAAACTGTTAAATCTTGTAGTGTTTGCTTGAGACTTTTTTTGTTATTTTTTTTCTTTAACAAGTTTTTTAAATCTATATTTTTAAATTGGTTTATAATAAACTTCTTGATATGACTCAAATCCAAGGTTCTATGGGTTGTAAACTTTTTAAGATTTGATCATGTTTAGGATGTTTGTCTGGGTTTTCTTAGTTTTTACAGATGTTTTTAATTTCACCACCTTTGATTTTTTTTATGTTTAAAATTTGATCCTTATTCTTTTAATTGATATTTATTTATTTGAGATTATTTATTTATTTTTTTTCATTGAATTGCATCCTCCTTGGGTTTTTTCTATCAAATTTTATTATCTTTTATTTTTTTGCCTTTCTAGGTTTTTTTTATTAATACTTTTCAACCAATCTCATCATTTAAAATTAAATTGATAAAAGATTTCATGGGATGCGACTTTTAGAAATTTGACTAGGTTTAATAGGTTTGCTTTGTTTTTTTCTTAATTGATGTTGTCTTATTTTTTATCCTTTTTTTTTAACTTTTGTTTTGTTATTTTCTTCAATTTAACTATATTGAGTTAGCCCTCAACAATTTTTTTTCTCTATTTCACCCTATCATTTTTTAATATATAAATAATCTATCATGTTACAAATAATTTTTAATTTTGCCCCCTATAATTTTTTTAATCTTTCAAGTTAGATCCTAATTCTTTTAATTGTATTTTTTTTGTTTGTGATAATTTTTTTATAGAATTCATTCTCATTAAGTTTTTTCATGTCAGATTTTAGCCCTGTTTTTTTATTGTTCCTTTTATTTTACAAGTTTTTTATTAATTTTTTTTGCAACGATTATATCCTTCAAAATTAAATCAGATTATATTTAAGTTTTGATTGAACTCGGGTTCATGATTTAACGAGTTACAAGTTTTTTAGATCAGACTAGGTTTAAAGGATTCATTTAGGTTTGCTTGGTCCCCCTTCTTTTTTTATGCTAATGTTTTCTTTTTTTTATTTGAAATTTGGCTCTCTTTTTTTTTATTCAATTAGGTTAGTATTTGATTGTTTAATTATCCAATTAGGCTCGAGTGTGTTTTTTTTATTGTTTTTTTGTTAGTTTATTTTTTTATTTTGTTTTTCATAAATATTTAAATTACTAATTTAACTAGTGGCGTGAGATTTGAATTTTTCTTAATCTACCACTTTTTTTGTATTGAAAACGGACCTCGGCAACCACATGTCTAGTAATTTTCTACCCATCATTAACCATCCTGCCCCATATGATTTCTTTCAAGCTTTGGTTGGAAGAGACTTCCTCAGACAGAATTAACTAACATTAAACCTAGCACAAACGATAAATTTCAACTGCAAAGTGTCAGATATATTAGTTTTTATTGGGGATTAAAAAAAACTTCATCTCGAAACTTGAACCCATTGACCAATTGAGAAGCAAAACTTGGCCCCGAGGAGTATTAAAATTGTGGTCAAAATAGTAGAAGAAGATGCATATGAATGTGTGTCCTCAATGATTGAAGGTCACGTTAGTTCTAAGAGGTGTGAAATTTTATTCAGCCTCCCTTGCCGACATTGAGAAGCATCTCTCGTGTTTCAAAGAATTGATACTTGTATTTTATGAATTATTAGAGAGATACTTTGATCGAGTGTTGTGTTGTTTGTCTTCAATTTTCTTTTGTTTAAGTGTTATCTTCCATGGTTGCATTCATTGATGAATCAAGAGTTAAAAGTTATTTGGGAGCTAGAATTTAGAGGTCTTTTCAAAGATATTTTGTGAGGATCCCTTGAAAATTAGTTTTAAAAATTCGAGAAGAATTTTAAATATTAATAAATTAAGACTACCCAGTAATTTTTAAAGCATAATTGTTAAACCCAGTTCAAAGATATTTTGTAAGAAGAATTGAAAACTAATTTTAAGAGTTCAAGAAGAATTTTAATTGTTTAAAATATTTGTATATTAAGACTATTCTCTATAACATAGTTGTCAGATTCGGTTCAAAAATTGATTCAAAAAAATCTGTGTTGTTCGTGGATCACCAGGTTAACACAAGTTAATTATTTTTATTTACAATAATGTTATTTTATTAAAATCTTTTTGAGTGACCAAGTCGAGTTTAAGCCGAGTTTAGTTAAGTTAATTTGTTTGGATCAATCAGTTTTTATCTAGTCAATTTTTTTTTTATTCAACTTGAAACTTGATATGAATCAGACTTCAGATTAAAAACTTTCTGAATCAACTCGTTAAATCAAACTAAACTTAACAACCATATTCTAGAGTTGTGGTTACATTTGATAGTGTTTTACCATGAATAAAAAAAAGGTAGGAATATAGCACCAATTAGGTGGTAGCTACATTTCAGTCCTTCCTTGGATCCAAAAAAAGAAAAAGAAAATAACTTTTTCTTCTTCTTTTCCCACCCTTTTAGAAGGGAAAAAAAGGTTTAATTGTAACAAATAAGGTTTAAGCGAAATTGAACATGATGAGCTTTTCTTTTTTATTTTTGATTAAATTACTCAATGCATTCATTATTTCTCTCCTTACCAAAAGCAACCAAAATTGATTTCCCATCATTTTAGAAAATTCAAATGATTTTATCAATTATATAATAAGCAGATAAAAGAATATCTTAACGAATGAGAAAGATAATGTAGTCAAGTCTTTAAACTTCATGCAAAAATATAATATTTTATTCAACTTATCCATAAGATATTCCAATTGGCCAAAACAATAGGCACAAGATGCATTCTTTCAATGATTTTGAGTTAAAATTATACATTGCTAGCATAACTTGTTATTATTGTTATTAAATTGATGAATGCTTTAGAGCTAGCTAAGTAGCTTTTGGATGATATGTCTAGAAGGATTAACTAAATTGGTCTTTTCATGAGCTACCTCTTAGGCTAAAGTGTGCAGACTTTTTCTTTAGGCTTCATGTTTCTTACAACACAAGTTCCTTGTTAGAATAAAAGATTCTCTGATGCTTAAATCAGTAAATATATGAGAAGAAAATAATGTACATAAAGATAAATAATGTGAGGAGTAGGAAAAAAATACGTATAAGGAGTAAGAGTAATATGAGTTGTGAATGACTTTTACTTATCCAACTTAACTTTTTTATTTTACTGTGACTAAAAGTATTTATAGATCTTGATCACGCCATCTTATCTCATGGTGAATGGTGTTGCAGATACCTTGTGGTATGTAGAGTGCTCGTTGTGCCTGTGTAAAGAATTTGTGTGTTCAAGGAGCGTGCGCGTTAATGGAGGTGATAGTTGTGCTTGTACAGAGAATTTGTATGCTTGAGATGTGCGTGCATCGGTTAGTGGTGTGCAATTCCTTAGAACTCGAAAAAAATACATTGAGGTGTGTGCCCAAAGCAAACACCGAACAACCCAAGATGATTTACGAGTGGACGAGGGAGAGATCATTTAGGCCGGGTCGGAATGGCCAAAATACAAGCCATATGGGCATGTCCAAAATCGCTAGAGTTTTTTTTTTAGTTAATTTTTGTGCACTGTCGCTTTGCACCCCTCAGGAGGAAAAGAAATTGTCAAAGCAATGCATCCTTTTGATTAAGAAAGAAGAAAGAAAGAAAGAAAAGGGAAAATCCCTAAAAAAGATAGCAATATTTAAAATTATTCTAGATCTGAAGACTACCATCCTTTCACATTAGATCCAAACAACTCCTAACAACCACAGAGAGAACAAAAATAATAAAGATATCACCTAAAGTAATCAATCATAATTAATCACCCAGACATAAAAGCATATAAAAAAAACCTCTTCCATCCCTTTTCCCTCTGCATTAATCATTGGTGATTAACACCCTAAGGACAACAAAACAGTGGAGGTGTTCTGTGCCAGCGGAAAGCCACACCCACCTTCCTCTGTGCAGCATAGAAACCAAGGCTTTTTGTTGCTCTCCCTCGCTCAAATCTCCTTTGAGGTGAGTTTTACTCGGACAAAAACATTGAAAATTCAATAAATAGATGACAGGCAATGCCTAGCTTGACGTTCGAGGCCCAGCATTCCCACCTCCCCTACTGTCTTCTATGGAGTTCTAGCCAGAGCACGCAGACTGGATTTCAATTCAAGAGATAATAATGTCAGCATCTTACATCTAATATATGACAAAAACCATGAACGTGCTCAAATAAATAGTAATATTTACCATCACTGTACTTTTTTTTTTCCATAATGGGTGCATGGTAAAACATCTAATATAGACCCAGCTTGATTTCTAACCCAATTCAAGACTCAAATCCAGAGTTATGCCGGTTAATTCACGGGTTAGCAAGTGTTTATCGGGGTTTTGAATACTTCTTTTTAAAGATATTGTTTTGTTTTTACAACATTATTTCAGTAAAAAGAAAAATTCAAAATAATATTTGGTATTATGGTATAGAATATTTTTTGCTTGAATATACAATAAGATTTTTTTATTTTTAAAATCAACACATCAAAATCATTAAAAAAAACTATAAAATTTAATTTAATATTTTTTCAACTAATACATGTTTTTAAAATACATAAAAAAACATAAATTCGATCCATATAAATAGGACTTGAACTAGGTTTATAGTGGACAGGCATGTTTGTTTTTACATTTCAAAAGCGTTTTTGAAAGAATTTGAATTTTTTTTTTTTTTTTTGCTTCAAATTAATATTTTTTAATGTTTTTAGATCATTTTCATGTGCTAATATCAAAAATAATTTTTAAAAATTTAAAAGATATTATTTTAATATATTTTTAAATAATAAATACTTTAAGAAATAACCAAACTTACGTTATTAACGTATGTATCGTATCTATGCTTTAAGAAATACAGTAACCTTGAAATCATAATGTTTTCAATAATTTCTTCTTTTTTATATAGAAAAAAGGT
>Ga0325400_1001164_pt1 | contig 21447 bp, 25 predicted proteins | sample PopdelMetagenome_2_FD_205662 | JGI IMG/M metagenome (GOLD analysis project Ga0325400, IMG submission 205662) | Populus deltoides microbial communities from Bellville, Georgia, United States - Xylem-PdKOR-R1 | ecosystem: Host-associated > Plants > Phyllosphere > Stem > Wood/Secondary xylem...
TGCTGGGCGACATCCCGGTGCTCGGCAACCTGTTCAGGTCCAAGGCGCGACAACGGGCCAAGACCAACCTGATGGTCTTCATCCGCCCGACCATCCTCAGGACCGCCGCCGATAGCCGCCGGGTCACCGAGCAGCGCTACGGCTACCTCCGCCAGCTCCAGGGTTACGCCAACCCGGAGGCGGAACCGTCGATCGACCAGCTCGTGCGCGACTACATGAACGCCGCCCCCCCGATCCCCGCCGCGCCGATGCCCGGCAACATCGAGGACCCGCGCATCAAGGTGCCGGTGCAGGCGGCGCCGGCGGAGCCGTCGGCGGGGAGCGGCGGGCGGTGATGATCCGGCTCGGCAAGGATGCCGACGATGCGGTGCTGGCGGCGGACGAGGCTGCGGGCGAGGTGCTGCTGGACCGGGCGGTGCCGACGATTGAGCTGCCGCTGCCGACCGTGCCCTACCTGTTCGCACGGAAGTTCGGGGTGGTGGTGCGCCCGGACGCGCCGGTGGCGTTGCGCGATGGGGCCGATCCGCGCGCGCTGATCGAGGTGCGCCGCCATCTCGGCCGCGCCTTCGACGTCGAGGTGGTGGAGGCGGCCGCCTTCGATCGGCTGTTGTCCGACGCCTACGCCATGTCGGGGCAGGCGACCGCGGCGGCGGCGGTAGGGATGGGCGACGAGCTCGACAGCCTGGCCGAGGGCATCCCCACCGCAGAGGACCTGCTCGACACGGCGGACGACGCGCCGGCGATCCGGCTGATCAACGGCATCATCGCCGACGCGGCGCGGAACGGCGTGTCCGACATCCACATCGAGCCGTACGAGACCGGGCTGGTCGTCCGCATGCGGATCGACGGGGTGCTGCGCGAGACGCTGAGGATGCCGGCCCACGTCGCACCCGTCGTGGTCAGCCGCGTCAAGGTGATGGCGCGGCTCGACATCGCGGAGCGGCGGGTGCCGCAGGACGGGCGCATGGGGCTGGCGCTGGGGGGCAAGCTGCTCGACGTGCGCGTCTCGACGCTGCCGAGCCGTGCCGGGGAACGCGTGGTGCTGCGCATCCTCGACAAGGAGAATGCGGGCATCGACCTGGAGGCGCTGGGACTGACGCCTTCGACCTACCGGCTGATGCAGGAGGTGGTGGCCGAGCCCAACGGCATCGTGCTGGTCACCGGGCCGACCGGATCGGGCAAGACCACGACGCTCTACGCGGCGCTCAGGCTCCTCAACGACGGCAGCCGCAACATCCTGACGGTCGAGGACCCGGTCGAGTACGCGGTGGACGGCGTGGGCCAGACCCAGGTCAACGCCAAGGTGGGGCTGAGCTTCGCGGCCGGGTTGCGCGCGATCCTGCGCCAGGACCCCGACGTGGTGATGGTGGGCGAGATCCGCGACCGCGAGACCGCCGAGATCGCGGTGCAGGCGTCGCTGACCGGGCATCTGGTGCTGTCGACGGTCCACACCAACGACGCGGTGGGGGCGATCACCCGGTTGCGCGACATGAAGGTGGAGCCGTTCCTGATCGCCTCCACGCTGCGCGCGGTGCTGGCGCAGCGGCTGGTGCGGCGGCTGTGCCCCGACTGCCGCAAGCCGGTGGCGGCGCGCGAGACGGTGGCGCCGCTGCTGGGGATCGAGCCCGAGGCGACGGTATATGTGGCCGGAGGCTGCGAGGCGTGCGGCGGGTCCGGCTATCGCGGGCGCGTCGGGGTGTTCGAGGCGATCCGCGTCGACGAGACGATCCGGCGGCTGATCAACGAGGGCGGCGACGAGGCGGCGATCGCGGCGCACGCGTTCGCGAGAGGACCAACGCTTGCGCAGGCGGCCAAGGCGATGGTGCTGGACGGCGGGACGACCGCGGACGAGGCGGTGCGCGTGTCGCGGCGGGACGCGGCGGACCCGGTGGTCGAGGCGGTGCCGCTGCATGAATAAGCGCTGTCACCCTCACCCTTCCCTCTCGGCTGTGCCGGGTGGGCCTTTTCCCTCTCCCAGCGGGAGAGGGTGGGAGGCGCGTAGTGCCGAAAGGGTGAGGGCGATCCACCGCCGTGGCTGACTTCGACTATCTCGCGATCGACACCCGCGGGGCCGAGCGGCGGGGGCATGTCGCCGCCGACGACCTCGATGCCGCGCGCGCGAAGCTCGACCGGCAGCGGCTCTACGTCGTGCGCATCGAGGCGGGGTCGGCGCCCGCCGCCAAGGGCAGGCCGCTGTTCGGCCTCCAGCTCGGTCGCGCCAAGCTGTCGGGCAAGCAGCTGACCCTGTTCACCCGCCAGCTCGCGACGCTGGGGCGAGTGGCGCCGCTGGAGGAGAGCCTGCGCACCATCACCCGGCAGAGCGAGCAGGAAAGCGTGTCGGCGATCGTCGGCTCGGTCCATGCCGGGGTGGTCGAGGGGCGGCGGCTGGCCGACGCGATGGCGCGCGAGCCCCGGAGCTTTCCGCCGCTCTACCGTGCCATGGTCGCGGCGGGGGAGGCGTCGGGGACGCTGCCGTCGATCCTCGACCGGCTCGCCAACCTCCTCGAGCGCCAGGCGGAAATCCGCGGCAAGCTGGTCACCGCGCTCGCCTACCCGGCGATCCTGGCGGTGGTGGCGCTGGGGGTCGTCGCGGCGCTGATGATCTTCGTGGTGCCGCAGGTGGTGGAACAGTTCGACACGGTGGGGCAGGCGCTGCCGCTGCTCACCCGCATCGTCATCGCCATCTCGGCGCTGCTGTCGGGATGGTGGTGGGTGATGCTGCTGGTCGCGGCGCTGATCGGCATCGGCTTCTGGCAGGCGCTGAAGCAGCCCGCGATCAGGCTGTCCTTCGACGGCTGGCTGCTGCGGCTGCCGCTGCTGGGGCGGCTGATCCGCGATCTCCACGCCGCGCGCATGGCGCGGACGCTGGGGACCATGGTGGCCAGCCGGCTGCCGCTGCTCGACGGGCTGACGCTGACCGCAGGCACCGTCCACAACCGGCGGCTGCGCGCGGCCTCCGACGAGATCGTGGAGGCGATCCGCGGCGGCGGCAGCCTGTCGACGGCGATGCGGCGCGCGGGCGTGTTCCCGCCGCTCCTCACCTATCTGGCGGCCAGCGGCGAGGCGGCGGGGCGCCTTGACGAGATGCTGGAGCGCGCCGCCGATTACCTGGAACGCGAGTTCGACCGGTTCACCGCGACCGCCCTGTCGCTGCTGGAGCCCGCGATCATCGTCGTGATGGGAGGCATCGTCGCCACCATCGTGCTATCGATCCTGCTGCCGATCCTCCAGCTCAACACGCTGGCGAGCGGCGGGTGAGTTTTCCCATGAGGTCGACCATGTTCCAGTTCCGTCATCGCCGCGCCGGCAGCCACCCGGCGGATCCCCGTCGCAAGAACGGCGAGGAGGGGTTCACGCTGGTGGAGTTGATGGTGGTGATCGTCATCATCGGCCTGCTCGCCACCATCGTCGCGCTCAACGTGCTGCCGTCGGGGGACACCGCCCGGGTGGAGAAGGCCAAGGCAGACATCGCCCAGATCGAGGGCGCGCTGGAACTCTATAAGCTCCAGAACCTGACCTATCCGACGACGTCGCAGGGGCTGGCGGCTCTGACCAGCGCGCCCGCCGGGCTGGCCGATCCGTCGCGGTACCAGCGCGGGGGGTATCTGAAGCGGCTGCCCGACGACCCATGGGGACGACCGTACCTCTATGCGTCGCCCGGCACGCACGGCGAGGCGGACGTCTTCACCCAGGGTGCCGATGGGCGCGAGGGAGGCGAGGGGATCGATGCCGACATCGGCAGCTGGCAGTAACGCCTTCACGCCGCGAGCAACGGGTGGAGCGCCCGGGAGGCGCGCCGCCGAGCACGGCCTCACGCCCGTGCGGCGTTCCGCCGAACACGGCTTCACGTCCGTGAGGAGTTCCGCCGAGCAGGGGTTCACGTCCGTGAGGAGTTCCGCCGAGCACGGCTTCACGCTGGTCGAGCTGATGGTGGTCGTGACCGTCATCGGGCTGGCGTCCGGGATCGCCCTGTGGTCGCTTCCCGATCCGCGCGGACGCGTGGTGGAGGAGGCGACGCTGATGGCCGCGCGGGCCCGGGCCGCGCACGACCTAGCGATCGTCGACTCGCGGCCGGTCAGCCTTTGGGTCACCGGCGGCGGTTACGGCTTCGACCAGCGGATCGCCGGGCGTTGGGTACCGCTCGCGGACAAGCCGTTCCGGGTGGCGTCGTGGGCGGAGGGGACGGTGGCGCGGCTGGCGCAGCCGCAGGTGCGGGTGACGTTCGACCCCACCGGTCTCGCCGACCGGCCGGTGGAGGTGGTGCTCGATCGCGATGGGCGCGGCGCCAGCGTGGTGATCGGCGCCGACGGGAGCGTCGCGGTCGATGCGTGAGGCGCGTGCGCCGAGCGGCGATGCCGGCGCGGGGTGCGTTCGGCCCGGTCTTCATCCATCCGAGCGGCTGAGAGAACAGGGGTTCACGCTGGTCGAGATCATGGTCGCGCTTGCCGTGTTCAGCCTGGCGGTGTTGGCGCTGCTGCGCGTCGAGACGCTGACCGTGCGCGGCGCGGCGACCGTCGACACGGCGGTGCTGGCGCGGATGGTGGCGGGCAACGTTGCCGCGGAAGCGGTCACCGATGCGGGCGCGCCCGCGGTCGGCCGGGCGACCGGCACCGAAGCCAACGGCGGGCGACGCTGGCGCTGGCAGCGCGACGTGACGGGAACGCCCGCGCCCGGCGTGGTGCGGATCGACGTGGCGGTGGCGGACGAGCGCGGAACGATCCAGGCACGCACCGTCGCGGTGCGGCGGGCGCGCCCGGGCGGATCGTGATGGGGCGGGCGGCACGGAGGCGCGGGATCGTACGCGGAAGGGCGTCCGACCAGGCGGGCTTCACCCGCGGGATCGTGCGCGGAAGGGCGTCCGACCAGGCGGGCTTCACCCTGGTGGAGGTGATGGTCGCGCTGCTCATCTTCGGGATGCTCGCCGCCGCCGGGGTGGCGGTGCTTAGCTTCAGCGTCCGCGCGCAGGGAGCCACCGGCGCCAAGTTCGACGACCTCGCGGGCATGGAGCGGACCGCGGCGATCATGGCCGCCGACCTCGGCCAAGCGCTGGCGCGGCCGGCGCGCGACGAGGCGGGAACGCTGCGGCCGGCGCTGGCCGGCGAGGCGGACGGGGTGGCACTGGTGCGCGGCGGCTGGAGCAACCTGGACGCGGCGGCGCGGCCGGGCGCGCAGAAAGTGCGATATCGGCTGAGCCCGCGTGGCTGGGAGCGGGTGGCCTATCTGCAGCTCGACGGGGCCGCGCCGCTCGACCCGGCGCTGCTGGTTCCCGGCGTCCGCGCGGCGCGGCTCCGCTACCGGTACCGGGGGGCGTGGAGCGACCGGTGGGACGGGGCGGTTGGGGTGCCGCTGCCCGATGCGGTCGAGCTTACGCTGGTCCGCGGTGGGGGGATCGCCTATCGCCAGATCTTCCTGGTGGGCACCGGCTACGCGCCGCAGCCCGCGGCGGGCACGCCGCCCGGCAACGGGGTCGCCGGTGCTGCCGGCTGAGCGCGAGCGCGGGGTCGCGCTGCTCACCGTGCTGATGCTGGTCGCCGTGGTGGCGGTGATCGCGGGCGCGTCGCTGGAGCGGCTGCGGCTGGCGACCCGGCTGGCGGGGAACGCGGGCGCGCAGGCGCAGGCGCAGAGCCATGCCCGCGCCGCCGAGGCGCTGGCGATGGTGCGCCTGGACGGCTTGCTCGCGCAGAGCCCCGACCGGGTGACGCTGGCGGGGGGATGGAGCGACCGGCCCTTTCCGCTGCCGCTTCCCGGCGGCCAGGCGGTGGCGCGGGTGCGCGACGGGGGCAATTGCTTCAACCTCAACGGCCTCGTCACCGAGGTGACCCCCGGCGTCTACCAGAGCGACCCGGTCCAGCGCGGCCGGTTCGCGCGGCTGATGCGGCTGGCGGAGGTGCCGGCGCAGGTCGCCGAGCAGGTGGCGGGCGGCGCGGCCGACTGGATCGACACGGACAACGACGTCCAGGCGGGCGGGGCGGAGGATGCGAGCTATGCCGGGCTGTCGCCCGCGTACCGCACCGCGGGAACGCTGATGGCCGATCCCAGCGAATTGCGCGCGGTCGCCGGCGTGACGCCGCAGGTCTATGCCGCGGTGGAGCCGTGGATCTGCGCGCTGCCGCAGCCCAAGCCCGCGGTCCTCAACCTCAACACGTTGCTGCCCGAACAGGCGCCGCTGGTCGCGGCGCTGCTGCCCGACACGGTCGCGACGGGAACGGTCGCCCAGGCGCTCGCGCGCCGTCCCGCGCAAGGGTGGCGCGACACCGCCGGGTTCTGGAGCGGGCTGTCGAACAGCATGGCCTCGGCCGACGCGCAGGCGGCGACGGGGGTGAAATCCGCATGGTTTGCGTTGACCGTCGACGTCGTGGTCGGGTCGGCGAGCCTGCGCGAGCGCGCGCTGGTCGACGCGACGCGCCTTCCCTCCAGGCTCGTCTCGCGGCAATGGGGGGAACCGTGAGCCGCACCCTCCTCTTCCTTCCCGATTCGGGTGCCGGTGAGGAGTGGGAGCCGCGCTGGATCGCGCTGGGCGAGGACGGGGTGACCGGGCGCGGACGCGGGCTGCCAGACGCCGAGGGCGTAGTGGCAGTGCCGCCGGCGTCGGCGGTGACGCTGCACTGGGCGCCGCTGCCGGCGCGATCGGCCGCGCAGGCGGCAGCGGCGGCACGGATCGTCGTCGCGGAGGCGAGCGCGGCGGCGGTCACCGATCTCCACGTCGCGGTGGGCGAGCCGCAGGGGTCGGCGGCGGAGGGCGAGCGGCCGATCGCGGTCGTCGGCCACGCGGCGATGGTGGACTGGTTGGCGCGGCTGTCCCGCGTCGGGATCGACCCGGTCGCGATCGTGCCCGCGCCGTTGCTGGTCGCCGCACCCGATGACGGCTTCGTCCGTGCCGAGCTGGCGGGCGACGGCGTCGTGCGAGGGGCGGCGACGGGGTTCGCCGACGAGGCGCGGTTGACCGACCTGATCACCGGCGGGATGGCGCCGCGCGCCCTGGACCGCGGCGAGGTCGAGGCGGGGCTGGCGGCGCTCGCCACCGCGCCGCTGATCGACCTCCGGCAGGGCCGATATGCCCGGCGGCGACGCCGCGGCATCGACTGGCCGGTGGTCCGCCGCAGCGTCGGGCTGGCGCTGATGGTGCTGCTGGCGACGCTGGGCATCGATCTGGTGCGGATCGCGCGCTATTCCTTGGCGGCCGACGCGCTCGACGCGCGGACGGAGACGGCGGCGCGGCAGGGGCTGCGCCGCGGCGACACGGTGGTCGATGTCGAGCGGCAGCTGGGCGAGCGCCTGGGCGAGCTGCGCGGACCCGGCCTGGGCTTCAGCGGCACGGCGGCGGCGGTATTCGCGGCGGTCCGCCGCGTGCCGGGCGCCGAGCTGACCGCGATCGACTTCCAGCCGACCGGCGATCTCAGGATCGGGGTGGCCGCGGCCCGCGAGGCCGATCCCACCGACCTGAAGCGCGCGATCGAGGGTGCGGGCTTCCGGGTCGACGCGGGCACCTTCCAGTCGGCGGGCGGACGGGTGACCGGCGAGATGACGGTGCGCGCGCCGTGACCGCGCTGCGTGCCTGGTTCGACGCGCGATCGCTGCGCGAGAAACGGCTGCTGATCGTCATGGTCGTGCTGCTGGGCCTCACCCTGGTCTGGGCGGGGCTGATCCGCCCGGTGCGCGACGGCCTGTCGAGCAGCCGCGAACGCTACGGCGCGGCGCTGACCCGGCTGGGTGAGACGGAGGCGGCGGTGGCCGCGATCCGCGGCGGCGGACCCGCCCGCCCGCTCGGAGCGCCGCTGGCCGAGGTGGTGCGGGCGCGTGCCGACCAGGCCGGATTCACGCTCGCCAGCCTGGACGAGGAAGCGGCCGGGCGGGTGCGCGCGACGATCGCGGCGGCACGGCCGCAGGCGCTGGCGCGCTGGCTCGCCGGACTGGAGGGGGCGGGGGTGCTGGTCGAGCAGGCGACCATGACCGACAAGGGCGACCGCAGCGTCTCCGCGACGCTGGTGCTGCGGGCCCGCGGCGCGTGACCCGGCTGCGGTCGAGAACCGGCCCGGCGGCGTTGTTCGGCGCGCTGCTCCTCCTCGCCTTGTTCGCGTTCCTGCCGCTCCGGCTGGTGCTAGGGCTGGTTGGCGTCGACGAGCTGGGGCTGTCGGCGCGCCGGGCAGGGGGCACGGTCTGGAGCGGAACGCTGACCGAGGCGCGCGTGGGCGCGCTCGCGCTGGGCGACCTCGATGCGCACCTGTCGCCCTGGTCGCTGCTGCTCGGGCGGGCGCGGATCGAGGTGAGGGGGCCGGGGACGCTGCCCGGTCGCGGGCTTCGCGGCGCGGTGACGGTGGCCAGGCACGGGTTCGGTGTCGACGACCTCGGCGCGGCGCTCGCGGCGGGGCCGCTGTTCCAGCCGGTGCCGGTGACCGCGCTGGACTTCGAGGGGGTCAGCGTCGCCTTCGACGACGGGCAGTGCCGCTCGGCCGACGGACGGGTGCGCGCGACGCTGGGGCCGGGACCGGCGGGGCTGGCGCTGCCGCCGCAGGTCGCGGGCGCCATCCGCTGCGAGGCGGGGGCGTTGCTGGTGCCCTTGACCGGTCAGGCCGGGGCGGAGGCGGTGACGCTCCGGGTCGAGGGCGACGGCCGCTACCGCGCCGAGTTGACCCTGCCGGCGGGGGACCCGGGCGCGGCGGAGCGGCTGGCGGCGCTGGGCTTCGTGCAGGGTCCCGGCGGCTGGCGGCTGGCGGCCGAGGGACGGTTCTAGCACGGGTTCCGCCGACCCGTTCCGTCGTCCCGGCGTCGGTCGGGACCCACGTCTCCACCGTACGGCGAACCGGTCCGGCCTGGATACCGGCCTCTGCCGGGGCGACGATGACGCCGGGCGATCGGACGTCGGGTCGGAGGCGGGCGCCCCGGCTCGCGCGAGCAGGCGGGGACGGGCCGTGGCGGCCGATGGAGCCGGCGCCGCCGGTCGCGTCCGACGTGAGGTCGTGCACGGCGACGTGTTCGGCATGACGATCGGGGCAGCCCACCATTACCGGTTGACGCCGCGCCCCGCCCCTCGCTAGGGCGCTCGCCATCGCGGCGACCGTAGTTCAATTGGTCAGAGCGCCGGCTTGTGATGCCGGAAGTTGCGGGTTCAAGTCCCGTCGGTCGCCCCATTTCCCCGGCCAAGCAGTTTTCGGCTGGCAACCGCCCGCTAACAATATTACGTGCCACCGCAAGGATGTAACCTTGTGGAGAGCGGCCGTGGCGAGCGTTTGGGACCTGCCCGATTTCGACCAGCATGAGGGCGTCCACGCCTTCACCGATCCCGCATCGGGGTTGCGCGCGGTGGTCGCGGTGCATTCCACCAAATTGGGGCCGGCGGCGGGCGGCGTCCGCTTCTGGCACTATCCGACCAGCGAGCGGGCGGTCACCGACGCGCTGCGCCTGTCGCGCGGCATGAGCTTCAAGAACGCCATGGCCGGGCTGGAACTGGGCGGCGGCAAGGGCGTGATCCTGGCGCCCGAGAGCGGCGCCACCGTCACGACGGCGCAGCTGGAGGCGTTCGGGCGTGTCGTCGAGTCGCTCGGCGGGCGGTACGTCACCGCCGAGGACGTCGGCATGTCCGAGGAGCGGATGAAGGTCATCGCCGGGCAGACCCGCTACGTGTCCGGCCTGCCGGTGGCGAGCGGTGCGGCGGGCGGCGACCCCGGACCCTACACCGCGCACGGCGTCTACCTGGGCGTCAAGGCGGCGGCGGCGCGCGGTCTGGGCGCGACCGACATGAAGGGCGTGCGGGTCGCGATCCAGGGGGTCGGGTCGGTAGGCGGCGGGCTCGCCTGGCTGCTGGCGAAGGACGGCGCGGTGCTGACGCTCGCCGACGTGGACGCCGGCCGTGCCAAGGCGCTGGCGGAGGAACTGGGCGGTGCCTGCGTCGCGGCTGGTGCGATCCTGGGGGTCGAGGCCGATATCTTCAGTCCCAACGCGCTGGGCGCGGTGCTGACCGAGGCGACCATCCCGACGCTGGCGGTCAAGGTCGTCGCGGGCGGCGCCAACAACCAGCTGGCGACCAGGGCCGATTACGACCGGCTGCACGCGCGCGGCATCCTCTACGCGCCCGACTACGTCATCAACGCGGGCGGGATCATCAATGTCGGGCTGGAGTATCTGGGCCAGGGCGACGAGGCCGAGGTGATGGCGCGGATCGCGCGCATTCCCGACCGGCTGGACGAGGTGTGGGACGAGAGCGACCGCACCGGCAGGCCGGCCGCGGAGGTGGCGGACACCATCGCCCGGCGGCTGATCGGCAGGGGCTGAGGACGGTACCCGGTCCGGGCGGCCCGGAGGCGCCGCCCTACAGCCGGTGCCAGAACAGGAAGGCGCGGATGCGGCCGCCGCCACCGGGCGCCTCGCCGATGTTGAGCGATTCGGCACCGCCTCGCCACGGCAGCTGGACGGTCGACAGCCCGGTCGCGGTGCCGGGCGACCAGCCGCCCTCGTCGGGGCCGAGGTGGAAGTTGGCGTCGGGCGAGGCGGGCGGGGCGTCCGCGGCGGCGAGCGTCACACGCCACGCCGCCCAGTCCCGCCCGGGCAGCAGCAGCACGAGGCGCGCGGCATCGTCGCGGCCGGCGATGCGTTCGGCATGTTCCACCGTGGCGGCCGCCGGAATCGTCACACCGATTTCCGCCGCGACTGCCCGTGCATCCGCCATCGCCGACCTCCCGTCCTGAACCATCCCCGGCGAGGCGGGAGTCGTGCCGCATCCGGACAGCGCCAATGCGGCAGCCCTCGTCCACCAGTGTCCGCGACCCATGTCAGCGACCCTGCCGGCGGAGGATCGCCCGGTCGCCGGGCACCGCGGCCGGACCCTCCCACGCGACGTGCCGCTTGATCCTGCCGAAACAGTCGAACTCCCGCGCCAGTCCCTGCAGGTGGAACTCGCCCATGAACTCGTCGGTGACCACGATGTCGCCGATGTTGACCACCTTGCCGCCGTCCCAATTGTAGCGGTCGAAGAAATGATACTCGAAGTCGACCTCGTAGCGCAGGCCGGATTTGCCCGAGCTGATGTGGGCGACCCCCTTGCCCCAGTAGCTGTAGCCGCCGATCGCGAAGAACCAGTCGGCGCTCTCGCCCTGGTAGTTGTAGGCGCTCTCGGCCGTGCGCGAGGTGAAATGGTGGGTGCCCGGCGGCAGCGTCTGGATGAAGCGTTGCGCCTGGCGGAACTCGGCGACCAGCGCGAGCCGCGCATTGGGCACCGAGGCGATCATGTCCTCCAGATCGATCTCGAACCGTTCGCCGCTGTTGTACAGGTAGTGCAGCATGTGCGCGGTGGCGTTGCGGCCGGGATAGATGCTGGTCGGGATGCCGAGGATCGAGAGGATCGCCGCCTTTTGCGCGACGGCGGCGGCGGTGACCGGTTTCGACTTCCACAATCCGGCGCCGGCGTCGGCGCCGTGGTGGGGATCGGCGGTGCCGGTCTGGTAGAACGCATCGCGGCGGAATACGGGCGGGAGCCCCGATGCGGGCGGTGCCCTGCCGGGACGCTGGGTTGCGGTGAGCCCCATTCTCGATCCTCCAGCCTTCGGCGGTGCCGGTGCCGGCTCCTGCTAGTCTCCACGCCCACCACGCTCAAGCTGCCGTTGGTCGATCGCCGGTCGTGCGATACCCGCGTGACGCGCCCCGCCATCTGCCGTAAGGTAGGTGTCGATCGTGCCCTCCATCCACGCCCTCGCCAATCCCGCCCGGTTCCTGCAACTCGCCCGGCCGCTGACGCCGGCGCTGGTGCTGGCCGGCGTCGTGCTCACCGCCCTCGGCTGCTGGGGCGGGCTGGTGCTGACGCCGCCCGACTATCTCCAGGGCGAAACGGTGCGCATCCTCTACATCCACGTCCCCGCCGCCTGGCTGGGGATGGGCGGTTGGACCGGCATCGCGGTGTCGTCGATCGTCTATCTGGTCTGGCGACACCCGCTGGCGCAGGTCGCCGCGCGCGCGATCGCGGTGCCCGGTGCGGTGTTCGCCGCGATCTGCCTCGCGACGGGATCGATCTGGGGACGGCCGACCTGGGGGACCTGGTGGCAGTGGGACGGACGGCTGACGTCGATGCTGATCCTGTTCTTCGTCTATCTGGGCTACATGTCGCTCGCCCGTGCCGACGCGGACCGGGGCGGCGACGGACGGGTGCCCGCGCTGTTCGGGATCGCGGGCACGGTGCTGCTGCCAATCATCCGCTATTCGGTGGTCTGGTGGAACACGCTGCACCAGGGACCGTCGATCGGGCTGACCCGGTCGAGCATCGCGGGATCGATCCTGTGGCCGCTCGGGTTCACCGGGCTGGGCCTGACGCTCCTTTTCGCCGGCGTCGTGCTGATGCGGATGCGCGCGGCGCTGGCGGCCCTGAAGGCCGAGGCGCGGATGCGACGGATGGCGTCGGCATGAACCAATGGACCTTCGTGTTGGCGGCGTATGCGGTGGCGCTGGGTGCCACGGGTGGGCTGCTGCTCGCCGCCTGGCTCGCGATGTGGAAGGCGGAGAAGTGACCGCCAAGAACCAGCGGCTGGTGCTCGCGGGCCTGGCGGTCGCGGCGATCGTCGCGGCGGCGCTGCTCGCGCTGTCGGGGTTGAAGGACCAGGCGGCGTTCTTTTACGCGCCCGGCGACGTCCAGCGTGGCGGGCTGCCGCTGGGCCGCGCGGTGCGGCTCGGCGGGATGGTCGAGGCGGGGTCGGTGCGGCGGGCCGCCGACGGCGTCACCGTGCGCTTCGTCGTCGGTGACGGCCGCGCGACGGTGCCGGTGGTGTTCGCCGGGATCGTCCCCGACCTTTTCCGCGAACGGTCCGGCGTCGTCGCGGAGGGGGCGTTCCGCCGCGACGGCAGCTTCGTCGCCACCAACCTCCTCGCCAAGCACGACGAGAAGTACATGCCGCCCGAAGTGGCGGGTGCCCTCCACAAGACCGAGACGCTGGACAAGTGAGCGCGGAGGCGGGTCTCGCCGCGCTGTGGCTGGCGGCGGCGCTGGCGCTGCTCCAGCTGGCGCTCGCCACCCTGGCCGTGCGGCGCGGCGGCGACGAGTGGGAGGCGGCGATCCGCCCGGTCGCGATCGTCCAGGGCGGGCTGGCGGTGGCGGCGATGGCGATGCTGATCGCGGCGTTCCTCCGTTCCGACATGTCGGTCAGGCTGGTGGTCGAGAACAGCCATTCGATGAAGCCGTGGGTCTATCGATTCGCGGGCGCGTGGGGGAATCATGAGGGGTCGATGCTCCTCTGGGTCACCATCCTGGGCGTCGCGGGCGGGGCGGTGGCGTGGTTCGAACGGCGGCTGGACGCGCGCACCTGGGCGGCGACGCTGGGCGGGCAGGCGCTGATCGCGCTGGGCTTCTACGCCTTCCTGCTGTTCGCTTCCAACCCGTTCGACCGGATCAGCCCGGCACCCGTCGACGGGCTGGGGCTCAACCCGCTGCTCCAGGACCCCGGACTCGCCTTCCACCCGCCGACGCTGTACGCCGGCTATGTCGGGCTGTCGGTCGCCTTCTCCTTCGCGATCGGCGCGCTGGTGACCGGCGAGGTGGGGCCGGCGTTCGCGCGGGCGATGCGGCCATGGGTGCTGGGGGCGTGGGTGTTCCTGACGGTGGGGATCACCGCGGGCAGCTATTGGGCCTATTACGAGCTGGGCTGGGGCGGATGGTGGTTCTGGGACCCGGTCGAGAACGCCAGCCTGATGCCGTGGCTCGCGGCGACCGCGCTGCTCCACTCGGTCACCGTGCTGGCGACGCGCGACGGCTTGCGCGCCTGGACCGTGATGCTCGCGGTGGTCGCCTTCTCCATGTCGATGATCGGCACCTTCCTGGTCCGGTCGGGGCTGTTGACCAGCGTCCACGCCTTTGCCGTGGACCCGAGCCGGGGGTTGTTCCTCCTGGTCCTGCTCGGCCTCTACATCGGCGGGGCGCTGGCGCTGTTCGGCGCCAGGATCGGCGCGGTGCGCGCGGGCGCCACGTTCGAGCCGGTGAGCCGCGAGGGCGGGCTGGTGGTCAACAACCTGCTGTTGTCGGTGATCCTGGGCATCGTCCTGATCGGCACCTTCTACCCCCTGATCGCCGGCGGGTTCGGGGTGCAGCTGTCCGTCGGCCCGCCCTTCTTCAACAAGGCGGCGGGGCCGATCGCGCTGGCGCTGGTCGTGTTCATGGCCGCCGGGCCGCTGGTCCGGTGGCGCCGCGACCGGGCGCAGGCGGTGGTCGAGCGGCTGACCTGGCCGATCGCGGCAACGGCGTTCGCACTCGCCGGGCTGGCGGCGTTCGCGCGGATCGGGGTGCTGCCGCTGCTCGGCCTGGCGCTGGCGGCCGGGCTGGCGGTGGCGAGCGCGGTGCCGCTGGTCGGCAGGAAGCCGTGGCGGACACCGCTGTTCACCTGGGGGATGGTGGTTTCCCACCTGGGCATCGCGGTGAGCCTTGCCGGCATGGCGTGCGATGCGGCCTTCACGTCGGAGACGCTGGTGGCGATGCGGCCGGGCGAGCCGGCGCGGGTCGGGCCGTGGCGGGTGACGCTGGACGGCATCGCGCCGGTGGTGGGTGACAATTGGACCGCGCTGCAGGCGCGGCTGTCGGCGACGCGGGGTGACCAGGGGGTGACGCTGTTCCCGCAGCAGCGCTTCTTCTCCGATCCCGCGACCACCACCAGCGAGAGCGCGATCGCGACGCGGATCGACGGGCAGCTCTACACCGTGCTGGGGCAAGCTGACGCGGAAGGACGCTGGCAGGTCCGGCTGTGGTGGAAGCCGTTCGTGACGCTGATCTGGCTGGGCGGGGCGCTGGTGGCGCTCGGCGGTGCGCTGTCGCTGGTCGGGCGCGTGCGGCGGGGCAGGCACCGGTGATGGGCCGGGGCAGGACCGTGCGCTGGCTGCTCTGGGTGCCGCTGATCGCGTTCGCGACGCTGTTCGCGGTTGTCGCGACCGGTTTGTGGAAGCCCGCCGACCGCACCGTCCATTCGGCGCTCGTGGGCACGAGGTTGCCCGCGTTCGCGCTGCCGCCGATGGTCGAGGGCAGGCCGGCGCCGACCGCGCAAGGCCCGGCGCGGCTGGTCAACATCTTCGCGAGCTGGTGCGTGCCGTGCGCCGCGGAAGCGCCGCAGCTAATGCGGCTGAAGGCGATGGGCGTGCCGATCGACGGGATCGCGATCCGCGATACCGGGCCGGCGGTCCGCGGGTTCCTCGCGCGCAACGGCGATCCGTACCTGCGGATCGGCGACGACCGGAACAGCGCGGTGCAGCTGTCGCTCGGCTCGTCGGGGGTGCCGGAGACCTTTGTGGTCGCGCGCGACGGGACGATCCTGGCGCAGCATGTCGGTGACGTTCGCGCGGAGGATGTGGAGCGGCTCGCCGCGCTGGTGGGTGGCGCGCGGTGAGGCGGCTTCTCGCCCCCCTGCTCGCGCCGGTGCTGCTGGCGGCGACCCCGCCCGCGCCGCTCGCCTACACCCAGTTGCCCGACGCCGCGCAGGAGGCGCGCGCGCGGGCGCTGATGGAGACGCTGCGCTGCCTGGTCTGCCAGGGCCAGTCCATCGCCGATTCGGATGCCGACATGGCGGGCGACATGCGCGCGCTGGTCCGCCGCCGGGTGGCGCGGGGCGAGGAGCCGGATGCGATACGCGACTGGCTGGTGTCGCGGTACGGCGCCTACGTGACCTACGACCCGCCGATGGCGGCGGCGACCTGGCCGCTGTGGCTGGCGCCGCTGCTGCTGCTGGCGGTGGGCGTGGCGGTGGCGCGCGGCAGCTTCAGGCGGCGGGGCGGACGCTGATGGGCTGGGTCGCGCTGCTCGCGCTGGGAGCGCTGGCGATGGGGGCGGCGATGCTGCTCGGCCTGCCGCGGCGGCTGTGGTCGCTGGCGGGGGCGGCGCTGATGCTGGCGGGTGCCGGCTACGCGCTCCAGGGCCGACCGATGCTGGCCGCCGGCCCCGCCAGGCCGGCGGCGGCGCGGGTGGCGGGCGGCGAGGGGCTGTCGGCGCTGCGTGAGGCGATGTGGGGACGGTTCACCGCCGACGGCGATTACCTGGTGGCCGCGGAGGCGCTGGCGCGGGCGGGGGCCGACCGGGCGGCGGCGCTGGTCGCGCTACGCGGTATCCGCAAGGCGCCCGGCAGCGCGCAACTGTGGGCCGGGCTCGGGACCGCGCTGGCGGCGAACGATGGAACGCTGTCCCCACCGGCGCGGTTCGCGTTCGCACGGTCACGCCGGCTGGCGCCCGACCATCTGGCGCCACCCTTCTTCTGGGGAGTCGCGGCGGTGCGCGCGGGCGATTTCGAGGAGGCGCGGCGGCAATGGCGCGTCGCGCTGGCGCTGACGCCCGCCGGCGCGGGGTACCGCCAGGAGATTGCGGGGCGGCTGGCACTGCTTGAGCGGTTGTTGGCTAAAGCCGATCCGGCAGCGACCGTGCGGGCTCGCTGAGCGACTTTTCCGCCGTCATGCGGGCACGAGCGAGGGCTGGTACGCCGCAGGTGGACCGAGGCGAAGGACGCCGGGCGTCCCGCCCGACCAGAACGTGACGACATCAGCCCCATCCGTTCGTCCCGAGCGAAGTCGAGGGACACGCCACCGATTTCCGAACCGCTTCTCGCCTTGAAGCGCGTTCCGATCAATGAGAACGGCTCGTCCTGAGCGAAGTCGAAATGCCTACAGTGGCGCATGGCCCTCGACGTCGCTCGGTCCGAACGGGGGCAGTGCAGTTCGCATGACGTCCGGGTCTGAACGGCGGACCTGTGCGCTCGATTTCCCGCAATCCGGACCCCGGGTCGAGCCCGGGGTCCGGATTGCGGGTGGAGCCTTACTGTCCGCGGCCGGTCTTGGCCTGCAGCTCGTCGATACGCTTGGACGCGTCGGCCTTGGTCAGCGTCTCGTCGAACGTCTCGCCGGCTTCCTCCGACAGGGTCTTGAGGTAGCTCGCCTGAGCTCCGGTCATCGCCTCGCCGCCGGTGGTCCAGGTGTCCGGATCCTTTTCGGCATTGCCGACGGGGTTGCTCTTGGGATCGTCGCTGGGCTGGTCGGTCATCGCGTCAGTTCTCCTTCGCGATGACCAACACACATGTTCCTTATGCGTTCCACGCCTCAAAGGCGAGGTCGAGATCGTCGGCCACCGCCTTGTAGGCGATCTTGCCCCGGTAGACGTTGAGCCCCGCCGCGAGGTGCGGGTCGGCCTTCATCGCCGCCTCCGCGCCCTGGCCCGCGAGCTTGAGCACGAAGGGCAGCGTCGCGTTGTTGAGCGCGAACGCCGAGGTGCGGGCGACCGCCCCGGGCATGTTGGCGACGCAGTAGTGGATCACGTCGTCGACGACGAACACCGGATCCTCGTGGGTGGTGGCGTGGCTGGTCTCGAAGCAGCCGCCCTGGTCGATCGCGATGTCCACCAGCACCGACCCGCGCTTCATGGTCTTGAGCATGTCGCGGGTGACGAGCTTGGGCGCGGCCGCACCGGGGACCAGCACGGCGCCGATAACGAGGTGGGCGTTCTTCACCGCCGCCGCGATCGCCGCCTTGGACGCATAGGCGGTCTTGATCTGGCTGGAGAAGAACATGTCGAGTTCGGCCAGCCGGCTCATGTTGATGTCGTAGATGGTGACGTCGGCGCGCATGCCGACCGCCATCTGCGCGGCGTTGATCCCCGAAATGCCGCCGCCCAGGATCGCCACCTTGGCCGGGGCGACGCCGGGCACGCCGCCCAGCAGGATGCCGCGACCGCCCTGCTCCTTTTCCAGATAGTGCGCGCCGACCTGGACCGACATGCGGCCCGCGACCTCGCTCATCGGCTTGAGCAGCGGCAGCCCGCCGCCGGGCGCGGTCACCGTTTCGTAGGCGATGCAGGTCGCGCCCGACGCCATCAGCCCCTCGGCCTGCGGCTTGTCGGCGGCGAGATGGAGATAGGTGAAGAGGATGTGGCGCGGCTCCAGCATCGCGACCTCCTGCGCCTGCGGCTCCTTGACCTTCACGACCATGTCGGCGGCGGCGAACACCTCCGCGGCGGTCGGCAGGATGGCCGCACCGGCGGCGACGTAGTCCGCGTCCTCGAAGTCGATGCCCATCCCGGCCTGCGTCTCCACCACGACCTCGTGGCCGGAGGCGACGAGTTCGGCGACCGACGGCGGGGTCAGCCCGACGCGATACTCATGATTCTTGATTTCCTTGGGAACGCCGACGCGCATGATGCTCTCCTGTGTCATGCCGGCGAAGGCCAGCATCCTTGTCTTTCGCCCCGGCCGTCAACGCCTGCGGATACAAAGATGGACCCAAGCCTGAGCCGGGGTGACGGCGAGAGGATGAAGGCCGCTATACCGTCTTCGCGACGGGAGCGGCTCGCGAGTTGGTCGCGCTTGACGCGCCGAGGTGCAATCTGGTTGCGTCGATGCCGTGCCCGACGCGATCCAACGCCGCATCCTCGCGCAGCTCGCGCTCGACTCCTCGCTGACCAGTGCGGAGTTGGGGGAGAAGGTGGGGCTTTCCGCCTCCGCCGCGCACCGGCGGGTCGCGGGGCTGCGCGAGGCGGGCGTCATCGAGGGCTACCGCGCGGTGTTGTCGCGGGAGGCGCGGGGCGATCCATCGACCGTGCTGGTCAACGTCACCCTGAAGGACCAGCGCCGCGAGACCATGGCCGCGTTCGAGCGGGAGATCGCCGAATGTCCGGAGGTGACCCATTGCTTCCTGATGGGCGGGGAGGCGGATTATCTGCTGCATGTCGAGGTGCGCCGCGACGACCGCTACGAACGCATCCACCGCGAGACCCTGTCGCAACTGCCCGGCGTGGCGCGGCTCGCGTCGCATTTCGTGATCCGCGAGGTGGTGCGGCGCGGATGACCCCGGTTACCGTGCGCCATTGAGCAGCCCTCACGCCAGTGCTAGAGGCCGCCGCCTTCCCTATGGCGGACCCGTCATGACCTCCTGTTCGATGAACCCCCGGTGACCGCGGCGGATCAGGTCGCCGCGGAGGCGGCACCGCTCAACCCGGCCGGTGCCGATCACCATCCCCGTGACGGCTGGGCGCGGCTCGCGCTCGGCGCGGTGGGGGTCGTCTACGGCGACATCGGCACCAGCCCGCTCTACGCGATGAAGGAGGTGTTCGTCGGGCACCATCCCCTGACCGTGGACAGGCTCCATATCCTGGGGGTGCTCAGCCTGATCTTCTGGTCGCTGACCCTCATCGTGACGCTGAAATACGTCCTCACCATCCTGCGGGCGGACAACAACGGCGAGGGCGGCAGCCTGGCGTTGCTGGCGTTGATCCAGCGGCGATCGGGGACGGGCAAGCGCTGGGCACCGGCGCTCGTCATGCTGGGGGTGCTCGCCACCGCGCTGTTCTTCGGCGACTGCATGATCACGCCGGCGATCTCGGTGCTGTCGGCGGTGGAAGGCCTGGCGACGATCGAGCGGGGGTTCGACGCTTTCGTCATCCCGATCTCGGTCGGCATTCTGGTCGCGCTCTTCTACCTGCAATCGTCGGGAACGGCACGGGTCGGCAAGCTCTTCGCGCCGATCATGGTGATCTACTTCATCGTTCTGGCGGTGTTGGGCGTCGTGAACATCGCCGCTCGGCCCGAGGTCATCTCGGCGCTCGACCCGCGCTGGGGTTTCCGCTTCTTCGCCAATGACCCGGCGCTCGGCTTCCTGGCGCTCGGGTCGGTGGTGCTGGCGGTAACGGGGGCGGAGGCGCTCTACGCCGACATGGGGCATTTCGGACGCAAGCCGATCTCGGTCGCGTGGCTGTGGTTCGTCTTTCCCGCGCTGATGCTCAACTATCTGGGTCAGGGCGCGCTGCTGCTCGGGACGCCGTCGGCCGCGTCCAACCCGTTCTTCCTGATGGCATCGGAGGGCTGGCGGCTGCCGCTGGTCATCCTGGCGACGATGGCGACGGTGATCGCCAGCCAGGCGGTGATCACCGGCGCCTTCTCGGTCGTCCAGCAGGCGGTTCAGCTAGGGCTGATGCCGCGGCTGCGCATCGAGCATACCAGCGCGACCGAGGCGGGGCAGATCTACATCCCGGCGATCAACTGGGCGCTGATGGTGATGGTGCTGCTGCTGATCTTCGGGTTCCGCGAATCGTCCAACCTGGCCGCTGCCTACGGGATCGCGGTGACGGGCACGATGTTCATCTCCACCGTGCTGGTCGGCGTGCTGATCCGGCGGGTCTGGCGCTGGCCGCTCGCCGCGGTGCTGGTGTTCGAGGGCGTCTTCCTGACGGTCGACGGCACCTATTTCCTGTCGAACGCGACCAAGATCCCCGACGGCGGCTGGTTCCCGCTGCTGGTCGCGGTGATCGTGTTCATCCTGCTGACCACCTGGGCGAAGGGGCGGCAGCTGATGATCGACCGCCTGCGTGAGGAAGCGATGCCGATGAAGATCTTCATCGACTCGGCGGCGGCCAGCGCCAGCCGCGTGCCCGGGACGGCCGTGTTCATGACCTCCACGCCGGACGGCGTCCCCCACGCGCTGCTCCACAACCTTAAGCACAACAAGGTGCTGCACGAGCGCATCATCCTCCTGACGGTCAAGGTCGCAGACGTTCCATACTGGTCCGAGGAGCAGCGGGTCTGGATGGAGGACCTGGGCGAGGGCTTCCACCGGGCGGTGCTGAAGTTCGGCTTCATGGAGGAGGCGGACGTGCCCGCGGCCCTGAAGCTCGCGACGGGCTGCGGCGCGGCGATGAGGATGATGGATACAAGCTTCTTCCTGTCGCGCCAGACGCTGATCGCGTCCGAGCGGCCCGGCATGATGCTGTGGCGCGAGCACCTGTTCAGCTGGATGCTGCGCAACGCCGAGTCGGCGATGGAGTTCTTCCGGCTGCCGACCAACCGGGTGGTCGAGCTCGGCTCGCAGGTGGAGATCTGAGTCCCGCCCCGATCATCGTCACCGCCCTGTTCGGGCGGCGGGACCAGGGCTGGTTCGATGCCGAGCGGGCGCGCCATTTCCCGCCCGAGCGCAACCAGCTGGCGGCGCACCTGACGCTGTTCCACCACCTGCCGCCGTCGGTCGAGGACGAGCTGAAGCACCGGCTGGCCGAGGAGACGCGGGGCGTGCCGCAGCCGCAGGCGCGGGTGCGCGGGGCCATGTCGCTGGGGCGCGGGGTGGCGTACCGGATCGACGCGCCCGGTCTGGCCGCGATCCGCACCCGGCTGGTGGAGGCGTTCGCGGGATTACTGACGCCGCAGGATGCGGGCGGGTGGCGACCACACGTCACCATCCAGAACAAGGTGGAGCCGTCCGTCGCCAAGCTGCTGTGCCAGCAGATCGAGCGGGACTTCCGCGCGCGCGAGGTCGAGCTCGCGGGGCTTGCGACCTGGTGGTACCGGGGCGGGCCGTGGGAGCCGCTGTCGCGCCACATGTTCGCTTGACGGCGCCGCGGACCCGCCCCTATAGGCGCGCCTCCAATCGGTGGGGCGAAGTAGCTCAGCTGGTTAGAGCACGGGAATCATAATCCTGGGGTCGGGGGTTCAAGTCCCTCCTTCGCTACCGATTGGACAAGACGCGCGT
>Ga0325400_1001165_pt1 | contig 21446 bp, 13 predicted proteins | sample PopdelMetagenome_2_FD_205662 | JGI IMG/M metagenome (GOLD analysis project Ga0325400, IMG submission 205662) | Populus deltoides microbial communities from Bellville, Georgia, United States - Xylem-PdKOR-R1 | ecosystem: Host-associated > Plants > Phyllosphere > Stem > Wood/Secondary xylem...
TTGAATGGCATAACTTCTACGCCATTAGAGAAAAAAGAAGCAAAAGATTCCATTTCAGGCCTCTTCAAAGCCACGCCAATTTCAGTCCTTCGGTCACTTCCATTTCCAATATCCAACACTGAAAACGATCCAGTTCTATCTATGGATGTGAGCTCCACCTTCTCGACATTTCCCCATCCAAAATCCGTGTTGTAAAATTCCAATCCGGTCGATCCAGCAACACCAATGGGTTGCACTTCTGGTCCCAGACTTAACAACATCTCAAGCCTCTCTTTTGAACCTTCAAGGAGTCCCTTCTCCAATCCCTTTATGGAAGCGCTAAGCTTCTCGGCTATAATAGCCAATCCATTTTCCTGCATAAAATCTCCAGCTTTAGAAACTAAGTGATGAACCACAACAGTGTCACCAAAGTGATTTGGTGGAAGAGGAGGGTCTAAACGACTTCTACAATCCGCTGACCACACAAAATAAACCTCTCTGTCGGCATCTCCTCCTCTTGCTTTGACAAGACAGATCGATACATAAGAGCATGCCAGAACATAAGTGGAGAGATTAAGTCGTTTTGTAGGGTCTGTTGCTTCCGGGTGATAACGCAACACACTTTCTCTAAGCTTCTTAATGACTTCACTAGATAAATGAAAGGTTGCTCGAAGCAAGTTAGGTTGCACTTCAAGTTTCGGCAACGGCTTCACACTTTTTGGGTTCGAGTGTGAACCTGATTCTAACCGTTTCCCCATGGTTGCCCACAAGTTAATATACGCCTCCTCCAAACCTTTTGATCTTGGATACTTTTCCATTCAAAACTTGGGGTGATTTCTCCTGGCAATAAACGTGGGGCTTCACCTTTTTCGACAATATATTTGCATGTATAAGCCCAAGCTCTGAGGAACATAGATGCGCTTTTCCCGTCAAATAGTGCATGGTGAGTTGCCATACCAATGCAAAAGCCTTTGTTAGGAAATAATGTTACTTGTAAAGCCAATAATGGTGACCTAGTTTCAGTTGCGACTAATTGGGGAGCATAAGGATGCGATTCAACAGCTTCATGGATTCCATTGCCTATAAGGCGATCGAAATCACCATTACACTCGGCAAGTGTAACTGAAACGGAATCGTTTTTAGGATGGTAAACAAAGAAGGGTCTGGAGGATTCAGGGGGCCATGTTAGGCTGCCGGCGATAGGGAGGAAGTGGAGGAGTGCATGGGAAAGTGATTGTTTGAGACTGGGGAAAATTACAGAGTGAAAGAAGGTAGGGTTTGAATCAGTAAGTTTGAAGAAGTAGAGGCACTCAGATGGAGGAAATCTGAGATATGTCAGTTCAAAAAAAGTAGGAGAGAGTATTGTTTCGGTGGCTGACTTGGTAGAGTCATAAGCGGCAGCCACTTCGCATATATCAAGTATCTTTACAGAGTTCGGTGATGCCATAAAGATAGCTAGAGTGAGAGAATGAGAGAGAGAGATTGAGAGTGGGATATCTTTATAGAACTCGGCAACCAATAGTTGTCAGATTGATCGAAATTAGCCAATAAAAAAAGAAAAGGAAAATATATGTGCTAGCGTCCTCATCATGATGTCCGTCTTCTAGTTTTGACTGACTGGTAACTTGGTACTACTCTCCGCTCATCTATGTACCAGGAAATGAGCCATTTCTGTGCCAGGAAAAAAACAAAAGGATAGTAGGTGAGCTTGCTCCTTATCATGGTGTTCTTCTTACTGACTGGTACTTCTCCAGTCATCCATAATTCTTCTCAAAACCTCCAGTCATCCATAATTCATCCATGATAAAAATACTTAATAAAAAACTATATAAAATTATTATAATTATAATATTTTTATTATATTGAAGTGTTGTTTATAAATATTTTTAACTAATTTTCTATTAATATTAAATATTAATTAAATTTATTGAAATTAGTACAAATTATATTTTTTTTATAAGAAAAAGTTGCAGGCTTGACCTTTAGTTAACCAATCATTTTCTATTTATATGTGTAGAGCAATATATAATATTAAAGATAAAAATTATAACACTAAAGTAGTGTTTATAATATTTCCTATATATACATTTTAATGTTTATTATATATACATTCTATAATATGGGCAGAAGTTGCATTTTAAAGTTTTTTTTTCAGAAATGTATTAAAATAATATTTATTATTATTTTTTAAAAAATTTATTTTTGACATCAGCACATTAAAATCCTTAAACACTTAAAATATTAATTTTAAGTAAATTTTTTTAAAAAACAAATTAGCTTTTAGCCAAACGGCCCCTTGATCCTTATCTCTACGACTTCCCTGTATTTATATTGTTTAGATCCCTTGAAAACAAAAATATTGCTAGGAAATTTTTTATTGTTTCTTATTGATTTGTTGACTTCTAATTAATTAATTTTTTTTTTAATGTGCATGATATCTTTCCTATAATTTTCCAATTTTTTTTTAATTTCTTATCTATTTTTCATATATATTTTTTTTTTGCATAGTCTTCCATTATTTTTTAGTCCCTAATCATTTTAGACTATTTTTTTAGTTCCTATAATTTTCCAATTTTGTTTAATTTCCTCTACTTTTTTATGCTTGACTTCAATTTGGCTCCCTAAATTATTTATATTCTCTTTCTGTTATATGTATTTACCTATTCTATTACGCAAAGAAAGTAACAACAATCCAAAGTAACAACATTTTTTTTTCAGGAAAAAAATTATCTTTAAAAATACATGGAAAAGCTAGAAGTAAAAAATAAATTATCACATCTTTCTTTTGTTTTCCACAATTTTATTGTGTAATAACTTTTTTGTTATTTATAAAGCAAATCTCGAATAAATGAATCATTTAATTATTATTCAAGAATAATAACAAAATGGATAATATAAATTATTAATACACGGCTCTTTATTTTTTTTAAAACACAAAAAAAAAATTAAATGCAATTTTTCTAATTATCATAAACGGATTTATTTTTCTTTTACTCGTAGCTTCATCCTGAAGTCTCCAGTGACACTTTCCATGTCTATGTAATTATTACGAATAGTAGAAAGTACACATTGATTAACACTTTTGTTTGACAACAATCGTATTAGACTTTTATTACACATTGATTGACACATTAGTCTGTCGTCTACTTAGCATGCTGTCCCTCCTTCCATAAAAGATTCTCCATCCCCCTTCGCTAGAGGAACGACAAGACCATAGTTAGTGGTGTGATTTTGTCATGTGAATTATTCACTAGATATAAACATGCCTAAAATTGTTTTGAGCATCCAATTATGATTGGAAGATATTTGAGAGTTTATTTGATTTTATATTTTAAAAATATTTTTAAAAAAGATTAATTATTATTTTTTATTTCAAATTAATTTTTTTGATGTTTTTCAATTGTTTTGATGTGTTTATGTAAAAAATAAAAAATATGTTCTAATTATGAGAAAAAAACTTTGAAAAACAACTGTTATTACAGTCCTAAACACCCATTTAATGTTGATTAGTAACTTCACAGAGAGGGGGGTGAACATCTTCGGGTCAAGCTCTTATGTTCAGTAACGGACGTCTTCTAGATATGTTCTAATTACGTGGCCCTTGCTACATTGTAGGTCAACCTTTTATTTTCATAAAAAATATCAAAAAAATCTAAGACTCAAGAGCGTTGGGTCTGGCTACAACACCAGACCCAACAGTAAATATTTATAATATTAATAATAATATATAACTTGTCTGTCCAAGTTCTTATATTTTTTAATCTTTTTAAAAAACAAGTTATGGTTTTTCTTCAATAGTAATAATAGTTTTTTTTGTTTTTTTACTAATGATAATGACGATGATGATGATGATGATGATAATAATAATAATAATAATAATAATAATTGATTAGTGGTGGTGGTGGTGGTAATAATAAAAATTGATTAGTGGTAGTAGTAGTAGTAATAATAATAATTGATTTTAATCTTAAAATCAAATCAATGTTTTTTTAAGCGAGTCAAGTCCAAGATAGTGTGGGTCCACCACGTATGCCGAAACCACTACACTTGAACTTGGCAGCGGTCAAGTCCAAGGTAGCGTAGGTCCAATGCGCATTCTAAATCCACTACACTTAGACTCCAAGTTCACGGTACATGGACTTGGCTATTGGCCAAGTCCAAAGGACTCCTAGACTTAGTAGGCAACCAAGTCCAGGGTATCGTGGGTCTAGCACACATGCTGGACCCACTACACATGGACTTGGCAGACAGCGAAGTCGAGTTGGCAGTTGGCCAAGTCCAAGGTAGCATAATAATATTTATACCTTGGACTTGGCCAACTGCAAAGTCTTAGTACCTTGGACTTGGATGATTGCCAAGCCCATGACCACATGAGTTCAAATTTAAGTTTTTTTTCAAAGTTTTTAATTTTATCTTTGAAATCAAATTTAAGATTTTTTTTCTAATAGTAAAAATATTTTTTTAAAAAAATCATTAATAATTTTATATCTGAACGGTAAAAAGTCCCTCAACACATGCATATTCTCCCCCTTCAAGGACATGGTAGTATTTTCATTTTTTTTTGAAAAGACAAAGAAGCCCCTAACCAAACGGTTAAGAACGGATGTGAAGAAACAACATACTCTAAGATTGAAGCATGACAAATAGGTTCTTAAGATTAAGCGCAAAGTGGACAGATCTATTGAAAGGTATATGTGACTAAGGGCTTTACATAAAAGGCGGGAATCCATTATGAGGTTCGTAGACCAATTCTTACATTCGTCTCCATTAGGCTCATTCTAGCCATTGTCGCACATCTAGCTAGATCTAGAGCTCAACCAAATGTTAAAATTGAATTTCTTATTTTAATGGGGATCTTTATGAATAGATCTAAATGAACCAATCCGTCAGCTTATTGTTAATTCTAAAATAAGATTTACCATTTTTACTGCATGATGCAAGATTTAACATAATTAGAAGACAAAATACATAGAATAGTAATGTATGCTTGTTGCGATGTCGCGGTCGCACAAATTAATTATCCTATCTTCAAACACAACACACAAGATAGTATAGAGCAAGCAAGGGGTCGATCCCACGAGAAAGATTCAAGTCAGATTTTTATGCTAGATGATATGTAATTTGGGGGGAGTTGGACGATATCTAGGCTAAAGCAAAAGAAAACAGAAAACTATCAAACAAAATTTAATAAAATCAGAAAATTATCAAGAGAACAAACCTTGGTCACAAGCACATATCCACCTACAGAAATCAGAACTAATCATGGAAACGAAACATCAATTTATATTCTGAATATTTATCTCTTCTTAACATTGGTTAGTTAACGGATCTGCCGTATAACTAACCCTAACCATCAAACAATCACAGCGTCCGCACTAGTAATTTAATTCAATGGCAGCCTTAAGAACTAGATAAGTTGATTAATCAAGAAAACATAACTGTCCGCAGTCTATGTTTGATTTGATTGAATGTTCTCCCTAAGATTAATAACGTAGATCCACCACAATTATTAAACTCAATTGCTTCACAAGTTCATATACCACAACTCCGGTTTTGATATCAAACTTAGCAATAGATTGTCTACAATAATAACTTAGAGTCCGCTCTAGTAATTAAAATAAACAATCATAGGAAAAATAAGCATAGGAGAACAAACATATTCATCATATAAACTGAAAAGAAAAGATAAAATAAATCTCACAGTTCTTGAAGTCTGAAGGTTTTTGTGTCCTTGCAACCAAGAAAAAGTGTTTAGCCTTACATGTTTGTTGAACAACTAATAAAAAAGAAGGAAGAATGCATAATTTAGGGTTTCTTAGAGGAAGGGGGCATTTTTCTCTTCTTGGCTGGCTGCCCCCTTTCTTTTCTCTCTTTCTTTTTATATGCTAAGAAACCCTAGTCCCTATTTTACAAAATACTCCTCCTTTAAGTTGACAGTTTACATTTAAGTACTTCAATAACTATTTTTCTAAAAAGAAGAAATAGCCTTGCATTAAATCTTCAAGATTTGACTTAGAGGAGCTAAATTGCTGAAATAAAAACTTGGACGCCGGTTTAGATGCTTCGAAACATAATTTGGATATGTTCCTTCACGAAACCTGTTTGCTGGCAGAATTCAACTGTCATCTTTGGAAAATCATATCTCCCTCATATGACATCTTTTTTGCTGAAAGTTTGAGCGTTTATATTATTGTTGGTCAGGAATCCAACAAAATTAAGTTTGCATCAATTGGACTTCTATAGCTCCAGATATTCAAGTCGAAATGGCCGAAGGTCAACACTGGCAGATTGTGAGATTTGACTTTGAAAGCTGCGATTTCCATGATCTTCCTTATTTTATTTTCTTTCCTTATATTTCCAAAAAGGTATGGATGTTAGCTTTTTAGTGCCACTAGAATCACTTCATTTTGACCTCTAGACCTCACGCTCTGCACAAAACATCGACTGAAGGTCAAATCTGCCAATTATCTCCAATTTACTCATTTTTGCATCTTTCATCCAAAAGTGCCTTCAAAACATAAAACAAAGAATATCATGGCATTTTATATATAAAAACATTGGCAAAACACTAGTTAAGTGTGGGTGAAACTATCGAATAATATGGTTGCATTAATGCTACTGTTGTATACCAACACACTGAACAATAAAAACACTAATACAAAAGCCTCATGATTCAACAAATGTAAATGAATAAGCGCTTCCAAATTTTTTTAATACAAAAGTGAGGAATAGGATGTAGCTCTTCCAGCAACTATAGCAACATGCATGTTGCCTTGGACCTGACAATCTTGCATAATAGAAAAGGTGAATGTTATTGTGTTTATAAATTGTTGGCTTAGCCAATGTTGTCATATTGGTGGAACAATACCTTTGATTTGGTTGAAGCACTTGTCTTTTGTTTCTTTAGAGGGTCATTAGCTAATTGACTTGCTTGTGCTTGGGCAACTTTGCTTAATGGCCTGCTTGGCTGTGAAATGCAGCAAAAGGACATTCCAAGCCATATTGGTGTTAGAATAATTTATGATGGACAATTAAAATGTGTAAAGTAGCAAAAAATTAATTAAAATGATGTTTTGATTTGGAGTGGAAAAGAGACAAACCTTTGTTGAACATAATTAGAATTGAAATGAAGTTTTCTCTTTATTTTCACAACTAAACTAACATTATATGCCTGCTACATCCCAGGTGGAGTGATTGTCAATGGTGTAGTTGAGAGGCTGGATTGTTGTTCAATATTTGTTGTGGTAAGGGGATTAGATGGAGTGGTACGTGCAGTGTTTGACATAACAATCGATGTATTGGAAATTGCACCAATATTTGATGTTTGTGGTTGTTCTTGATGCATGTCTACTTGCTCAATTGGCACATCATCGAATACATTTTTCACAACAACATCACAGCAGTTTGTAATTGATTGGAATGCTCCAAATCATAATTGAAAAATATATGTTTTATTCAGCTTGCTTGCTATGGGTAGTGCGATAATTGAAGGGTCACTAAAGCCCCTATCATAAACATAGTGATGTGTTAATGATCCAAAAACATTTTATGCAACTTTACCAATCATGAGAAAGTTTGTAACATCCTTTTCAGCAGTGACAACACAATTAAGGTGAAACCTACATAAATCGTAAAAAAGGTGTGTGAAAGTTAATACGTTTGAAAACATGCCACCGTGTGTGTATGAATCATGAATTGATTAGTACTTAAAAATGCATTTTTATCAAGGTTTTATATCATCATTTTGCACTTGAAGTATCAATAATTCCTTAACTAAAGCATGTTTTATAATAACAAGTCTGATACCATAAGATACCTTTAATTTATGGTAAATGTTCATCTTAAATGCAGGCCTATCACATAAATGAAAGGATTGATTGATGAGTTCAAGTATGGAAATTGAACGGACAAAGAGAGGGTCAAACTTAGAAAAGAGATGCTGGTTCAGTCCAAACTAGAACATTGTTCGGTCATCGGGTCATATCTGGAGCTGTAGATCTTGGATTTAGGTCTGATTTATATGGATGGAAAGCTAAGACATAGGCCTAAAACTTTCATGGGAGTCCAAGATTTAAAAAGGCCGTTTTCAAGTCCAAATTGTAGCAACAACAGAGAAGTCTGAATCTGTCCTGTAGCCCAGACACTGTTCAATTTTTAGCCCATATCTCGAGTTCTAGAAGTCCAAATGATCTCTAGTTTTTTTTCTTGGAAAGCTGAGACAATTTCCTAGAACTTTCATGATTTAAGTTGGTTCAAATTATGATGTTATCAATGATGTTTTTGGCAGACAAGAAGATAAGGATAGTTACAAGTCAAGATGTGGCCACCCACTCAACAATTAGTCAACAAATCAATAGTTCTGAATTTTCACCTATAAAAGGAGGCATTTGCCATGTATTTAGGCATCTTGGTTTTCAGATCAAGATCATGCTCTTGCTCTCTCTTTATATTTTGTAATGCTTAAGTTTTGCTTATATTAATCTCTTGCTTATGCTTTTCATTTCCTTTCCTTGTTTATTTATGTTTCTCTCTTTCATTATGTTTAGCTAAGTTTATCATGTCAAGGTGAAAAGGTTACACTAATGGTGTAAGAATAAGTATAATATAAACTCAACATGGACCTTAATGTTTGATACTAACATGTTTTATATTTGTTATCTTGTTCACTTTTAATACTTTGCTTGTTAAATGGTTAATCTAGATTTATGTTGTATAACCCTTGGTACAACAAATACTTAGCACTTTCATAGCCCAATCGTATGGTATAACCGATACTTGTGTTATGAAAGAAACTTGATTTATTATTAACATAAATTATAATCATCAATGCCTGACAACATTTACAAGTATTAGCATTATTCGAATAAGATAATTAATGTAATCATGTTAACAATTTATAATCCGATTGGAACCTCCTTTGTGTGTGGTTTCCAGTTCAATAATAAGAGTTTATGCTATACTTGTTTGAAATACCATTAGTGGATCTTCTAACCTTGACAATTGTTTTTATCTTTGTTTAATCCTTATATCAATATCACATCTCAAAGCTCTCTTTATTATTACTATTACTATTACTATTGTTGTTGTTGTTGTTGTTGTTGTTTATAATTTATACAATTAAACTCCCTATGATTCGACCTCAGTCTTGCCGGGTTATTTATTACTTCGACATTCCTGCACTTGGGAGAAGACATCAATCTTTTGCTCGTGTCATTTATCAGTTAACATGAGATCGTTGCTTTATCCTGGATATGTGGAAGTTACAATCTAAATAAAAAAAATAAGTGCAGATGTTAGTTTTAAATGGATATACTTGGATAATGAACAACAAAGTAAAGTTGTGTATAGGTTACATATAATATGGAAGTCTTGAACCCTTTCATAGAGAGAGAACATGTGTAAAGTCAATGAACCTGAGGTAATATCATGACACGGCAGGAGTGAGAGGAGCAATGGTTTGGTCTTGACGTTAGACTTAAGTTCGACAACAACGTCATTTTCAATGACTATATTTGTTGATTTGTTTTCAAAGGTGTAAAGACCCTTAACTTCATAGTAGAGACCTTCAACTATTGCGCTAGTGAAATGAGCAACATCTCTTTCCTTTGATGATCCTTGAATAGCTCCACTTTTTAAAAAATAGTGGCAATTTAATGCAGAAAGAGATAAAAGTGCAATGAAAATTGAATTTGAAATAGATGACTGCATTTGCATGGTGAAAAAAACTAAACATGAAGTGAAAAAAAAGGAAGCATGAGTCAATATAAAACAAACAATAAAGTAAACATAACATTTAGTTTCAATGTTCATTGCACTTGAAAAAAACATGTATGTCAATTATTTTCTATTCTCTATATAAATAAATCATAGAAATATATGTTAATGGGAAGATAACAAAAAAAAAAATAATCATACTTGATTGTCGATGAAAAGGCAATTAAAACTGATGACTTGTTTTTGAAATTTTGCAATCCATACACAACAAACTCGTGCTCTCATCAATGGATAAAAGGTGTAGTTCTTGATATCCTTAATCGGTTATATCACTCTCTTATGACAACGTTAATAACATCTTTTTAAACAATGTTCTTTGTATAGTTAACAGGTTTTTTTTTTGTCATCAAGTGTGATTATCTTGAGTCCTTTTTTCAAAGTAACTCTTGAAAAGGCAACATAAAAATGACCATGAGTGAAAACTTGGTCTTTAAAAAAAACCTCAGCAATTTTTAATGACTGCCCTTAGCTTTTGTTTATTATCATTACATAGCATGGGCGAACAAAAAATTGTCTCCTCTTGATTATGTATGCACATTTCCCATCATTTACTGGGAATATAATTCTTGGAATGAACACATTGTTGCCAATTTTGGAACCTGTTATTATTTGCGCTCCAATGACTGTCTCGGCTAGTTGTGTAACTAAAAGCCTAGTTCCATTGCACAAACCTGGTGACGGATTTAAATTCCGTAATAACATTATTGGCGTTCCTATTTTCAAGGAAAGTTTATGTGAAGGAACGCCATTAAATTCAAGTTGATTGATAAATTCAACCGGGCACAGTAAATCAGCATTTCAGCATTGCTTGATGATATGCAGACATCGTCATTATTTAGATAAACATGCTTGCTTTCTGGTGACATGTCAAGAATAAAATCATTAGTCACAGAAACTGTAGCATTTTTTAGTGTGACTATTGCTCTCTTTTGAAAATAGACAGGATCTAGGTGATGGTTGCTGATGTAAGGGTAAACTGGAGAAACCATGGATGCAATGGGGTTGAAACCTATATCTAGAAGCAGTTCTGTTGGTATTTTGATCAAGGATGCATCATAGTCATCTTTAAATGGGATGTAAGATATTTCTTAATTACTAATCATAAGAATCCATTTGGCAACCAACTGCAGCTGTTTTTTCTCGTTATCACTTAGCCCATTTGATGAGAGTCGCATGTTTTCATTGAGCGTGAAAAGTTTAAATTTATTCCATAGTGGTGAACTGCTCAAATAAGCATGGATGACTTCTTCTCTTGTCCCTCCTGGAATAACCGGCAAGATTTGCCTAAAATCCCCACCTAATAAAATTGATTTGCACCAAATGGTTGATTTTGATTGTGTGGACCGTTGCATTATTTAATACCTCAAAGCAACATCAGTTATTCATTGGAGCTTCATCCCAAACAATAAGAGATGTCATTTCAAGGAGATGTACGTTAAAGGTTCATATTCTTTTTTATCTCACGTGATGAGGTTTCAGAAATAGTGAGTGGAATCTTGAAACGTGAGTGCACTGTTCGACCACCTAGCAACAATAATGATGTTATTGTTGAAGTATTAGAATATTTACTACTTAGTTGTTTACTTGTTCTGTTAATAATGTCCTAATTTGTAGGGCAATCAGTTGCTATTTGATTTAGTCTTATATTCACGTACACGTTCTTAGGAGTGGAATACATGGAGTTAGTTTTCTGTTAATTTCCTTTTCTTTGTAACAAGCTTGTATAAAACCATTGCTTATGCAATCAATAAATTATCTTTTCCAGCCACCAAAACTTGCAACTTTGTTATGAGATTTAACATTTGGTATCAGAGCTTCCTTACAGAGGCCTGATTGAGTTATTTTAAGAAACTGCAGTTTCTTGAGAAGGAAGCAAGAGTAAAGAGTTTAGCAACAACGAGAAGAATCAGAAACTCATGGCAACAGAGAACAACAGCAGCTTTGTTCAGCCAGCAATACCACGATTCGATGGTCATTATGACCATTGGGCCATGCTCATGGAAAACTTTCTTCGATCAAAGGAATACTGGGAATTGATAGAGAATGGGATTCCTACAACAGTGGACGGGACAGAGCTAACAGAGGTGCAACGAAAGAGCAACGACGACCAGAAACTGAAAGATTTGAAGGTCAAGAACTATCTATTCCAAGCTATAGATAGGACTATTATTGAGACCATACTCAATAAGGAAACTGCGAAGGCTATCTGGGATTCAATGCGACTGAAGTATCAAGGCTCTACCAAGGTTAAACGTGCTCAGCTACAGGCTTTGAGGAGAGAGTTCGAAATTCTTGGCATGAAGGAAGGTGAAAAAGTTAATGAGTATTTTGCCAGGACATTAACTATTGCAAATAAGATGAAGGCACATGAAGAAAGGATGGAGCAGACTATAATCATTGAAAAAATCTTAAGGTCAATGACTCTCAAGTTCAATTATGTTGTCTGTTCCATAGAAGAGTCCAATGACCTCTCTATCATGACCATAGATGAGCTTCAAAGTAGCTTGTTAGTTCATGAACAGAGGATGCAAGGCCAAAAGGAAGAAGAGCATGCTTTAAACATCATCAATTCAGAAAGAAGTGGAGGAAGATATGAACACAGAGTTGAAGGGCGAAGAAGAGCTCGTGGAGATTTCAGAGGAAGAGGTCGAGGCAAGGGTAGGCAATCCTTCAACAAAGCCTTGGTTCAGTGCTATAATTGTCAGAAACTAGGACATTTTCAATATGAATGTCCTAGTGGGGAGAGAGGTGCAAATTATACAGAATTAGACGAAGGAGAAGAGATGCTTCTGATGGCGTATGTGGAGGAAAATCAATCAACGAGGGAGAATGCATAGTTTCTCGACTCAGGTTGCAGCAACCACATGTGTGGAACCAAGGATTGGTTTTTTGATCTTGATGAAATGTTCAGACAATCGGTAAAGCTCGGAGATAATTCAAGAATGATGGCTATGGGAAAAGGACATGTCAAGCTTCATATAAATGGCTTAACTCAGGTGATAACCGAAGTCTATTTTATACCTGAATTAAGAAATAATCTCTTAAGCATTGGTCAGCTTCAAGAAAAGAATTTATCTATTCTCATCCAGGATGGCATGTGTAATATTTATCATCCTAGAAGAGGTTTAATTATACAAACACAGATGTCAGCCAACAAAATGTTTGTTGTACTTGCTTCTATAATCTCTCCAAATTCAACCTGTCTTCAAATCACATCTGAAGATAACACACAATTGTGGCACTGCCGGTATGGACACTTAAATTTTAAGGGATTGAGAACTTTGCACTATAAGGAGATGGTCAGAGGTTTGCCAATGCTCAAGGCTTCATCAAAAGTGTGTGATGACTGTATGATTGGGAAGCAACATCGAGAAGCAATACCAAAAAAAAGCTTGTGGAGGGCATCTAAGCAGCTTCAACTGATCCATGCAGATATTTGTGGACCTATCCTACCGAAATCAAACAGTGGCAAAAGGTATGTAATCACCTTCATTGATGATTACAGTAGAAAGACTTGGGCATATTTTCTATCTGAAAAATCTGAAGCATTAGCTATGTTTAAAAAGTATAAAGTATTTGTGGAGAAGGAGATTGGAGATGAGATTTGTTGTTTAAGAACCGATAGGGGTGGAGAGTTCACCTCACTTGAATTCAACAATTTCTGCAGCATGCATGGAGTTAACAGACAACTTACCACAGCTTACACCCCGCAGCAAAATGGAGTTGCCGAAAGAAAGAATCGTACCATAATGAACATGGTACGTAGCATGGTATCAGGAAAAGAAGTACCAAAAGAGTTCTGGCCAGAAGCTGTTAATTGGTCTGTCTATGTGCTAAATCGAAGCCCCACTCTAGCTGTCAAAGATGTTACTCCTGAAGAGGCTTGGAGTGGAATAAAGCCTTGTGTTGATCATTTTCGTGTATTTGGATGCGTGGCTCATGTTCATGTGCCTGACAGTCAAAGAAAGAAGCTGGATAATAAGAGTGTCAAATGTGTTCTTTTGGGTGTTAGTGAGGAATCAAAAGCATACAGGCTTTATTATCCAATTTCAAAGAAGATAGTGATTAGCAGAGATATAGTGTGCGTTGAGGATGAGAAGTGGAAATGGGGTAGAAGTGCAAAGGAGGTGAAACGTGATGTGTTAGAATGTGAAGGTGATAATGAAGATGCTGCTGTTGACGAGGATGAAGAATGTTTGGAAGATGAGCAGACTGATCAAAATGAAGAAACAGATAATTCATCACCAACTGAGTTACCTTAGGAAACACCATTGAGTTCAAATCAAGGAAGGAGCCGAAGGCAGCCAGCATGGTTGAGAGATTATGTAACCAGTAAGGGTTTATCTAATGAAGATGAGAGGCACAGTCTGGTAATGTTTACTTCAGCTGAAGATCCAGTCACATTTGAGGAAGCATTCAAGAGCATGAAATGGAGAGAGGCAATGGATATGGAGATAGGAGCTATTAACAAAAATGAGACATGGGAATTAACTGAATTACCGGCTGGAGCTAAAAGAATAGGAGTGAAATGGGTGTTTAAGACAAAGTTTAATGAAAGAGGAGATGTGGACAAGCATAAAGCCCAACTTGTAGCAAAGGGATACTCTCAAAGACAGGGGATTGATTACAATGAAGTATTTACACCGGTGGCTAGATGGGATACAATTAGAACAATTTTAGCTCTTGCAGCTCACAAAGGTTGGTGTGTTTTTCAGCTGGACGTCAAAAGCGCATTTTTGCATGGAGAATTAACTGAGGCAGTGTTCATTGATCAACCTCAAGGTTATGAAAAACCAGGAGAGGAGCACAAGGTTTATAGGCTAAAGAAGTCATTATACGGGCTGAAGCAAGTTCCTCGCGCCTGGTACAGCAAAATTGAGGCATACTTTGCCAAAGAAGGGTTCGAAAAATGTTTTTGTGAGCACACATTATTTATAAAGTCCTGTGACAAAGGAAAGCTGTTGATCGTGAGTCTCTATGTTGATGATCTTATTTTTACAGGAAATGATGAGGAGATGTTCAAGAATTTCAAGGAGTCAATGAAGAAGGAGTTCGATATGTCTGATCTTGGTAGAATGAAGTATTTTTTGGGTGTAGAGGTGGTACAAAACTCAGATGGGATTTTCATATGTCAACGTAAGTATGCTAAAGAGGTGCTTGAAAGGTTTGGCATGGAAAGGAGTAATCCTGTGAAAAATCCAATTATTCCAAGATGTAAGCTGTCAAAGCATGAAGGCAGTGCAGTGAATGTGGATGCTACAAAGTACAAGAAATTGGTTGGAAGCTTGTTGTATTTGACAGCCACAAGACCTGATCTCATGTATGTTGTTGGGTTGATCAGTAGATACATGGAAAAACCAACTGAAATGCACCTGCAAGCTGGTAAGAGAATACTAAGATACTTAAAAGGCACTATAGAGCTTGGAATTGGTTATAGAAAAGGTGGTGATGGAAGCTTAATAGCTTTTGCAGATAGTGACCATGCAGGAGACGTTAATGATCAAAAAAGTACGTCTGGGTATGTGTTTATGCTAGGAACAGGGGCTGTTTCATGGTCTTTGAAAAAAACAGCCAGTGGTGACTTTATCTACAACGGAGGCAGAGTTCATAGCAGCAGCTTCGTGTGCATGTCAAGGGGTCTGGTTAAGAAGAATTCTTGAAACACTTGGTCACGTTCAAGGTATGTGCACTACTATCTATTGTGACAATAGCTCTGCCATTAAACTTTCAAGGAATCCAGTGTTGCATGGGCGAAGTAAACATATCGACGTGAGGTTTCATTTCTTACGTGAACTTACAAGAGACGGGGTGGTAGAATTAGTGCACTGCAGTACACAAGAGCAGGTATCTGATATCATGACTAAACGTCTCAAACTAGAGGTCTTTCTGAAGCTGCGAGATAAGCTTGGCATGTGTCTAATGCCTTGAGTAAACTGAATGCACTGGTGCAGTTCAGCTTACGGGAGGATGTTGAAGTATTAGAATATTTACTACTTAGTTGTTTACTTGTTCTGTTAATAATGTCCTAGTTTGTAGGGCAATCAGTTGCTATTTGATTTAGTCTTATATTCACGTACACGTTCTTAGGAATGGAATACGTGGAGTTTGTTTTCTATTAATTTCCTTTTCTTTATAACAGGCTTGTATAAAGCCATTGCTTATGCAATCAATAAATTATCTTTTCCAGCCACCAAAACTTGCAACTTTGTTCTGAGATTTAACAGTTATTCCAGATGAAGCAACTGTAAGGACAATTAAACCTTCAGATCGTATTTTGCTTATTATAGTATGCCATAAAATTTTTTTTCCTATTTTTCCATGTCTATGAACAAATATTAGAGCTTGTTTTCTTTCTATGACAGCTATAACAACATATTCATGGACATTTCTCTGGCACTGGTTAAGCAATGGGAAATTTATTGAATGTTGTGATCTAAGATCGACAACATCATAATTAAGTTCCTCCTTTAGTAATCTATTTCTTATTTCTACAAGCAATCTTTCATCAGGCATTGAAAGCTTATGTTTCTCAAGAGATGTTGATGTTGCATTGAAAAGCAATTCAAGTTTATAAAGCACATATTTCTAAGTTGTTCATCAGACATTAAAAGATTTGGCATGTTTAAAGTTGATCTTAAACGACATACAATATCATCATGCATGGATCTCCAAAACTGAAAAAAAAAACCATTTAGGTCACCAACTTCGCAGAAAAGAACCAAACTAACAAAAAGTTATCTAATTTGTGGAGATGTTGTTGTTGCAATTGCTTTGTATAAAGCATTTGCCCATTCTTTATCATCTCCTAAAAGACCCAAAGACTTGCAAGCAAGCTGGAATGTAAGATGCACAATTCTAGAAACTTTTTTAAGGTCATCAAAACTTAATGCCTTTTTAAAAGCAATCTTAGAAAATATAACTCCTCTATTGCAGGATGAACATATGTTAGACAACCAAGACTAAACCTTTTTGGTCTTGTGGTGCACTGCTTCTGCTTGGAATCCTAAACAAATTTGTTTGGAAAATCTGTGTAATAAAGGTCTCGTGCAACTAGATCATTTTTATTGTATTCGAATCATTTTGTAAGCATTGTTTTATGAACACCAGGTCTCCTTATTACAAATATCAATGATTCACTTCTTGAGTAGACAATATTCTACTGTAATGGTAAATGAACCTGCAGACGTTCAATTAGAGGATTTCTTGAATGAATAGGAAATTCTAAGAGCCGCTAGACAACTTCATATAGGTAGATAAAACAACTATGAAGATAGGCCTTAATCTTATCGTTGTTCTCTTTTTCGACAACCATTCTACACCTATCTAGTCCTTTACTAACATATTTGAAAAGATACTTGATAAGGATTGATTGAACATACCTCAACATTGATGTGTGCATTGTATCTCAATAATAACTCTCTATTATATGGAAAATATAGTCATTGTATAGTTGTATTCCATCTTTAAGGATGAAATTATCGTGCTGATGACAACGCTTGTAGCATACAAAACCATTATCATCAGAGGTTGTTACTGTCTTGAATGGTTTCGAAAAAGATTTTTAGCATTTATCTTTTTTCATACACTTAAATTTTTGGTTTATTAGACCACATGGCTCATACATCATAAACTTTAATACAATATCATAACAAATGGGATCGTCATTCTTGTTAGGAATTTCTGATGAAACAATATAATCCATATCTTCTATATTCCGACATTTAAATTCAGCATCTAGCCAAATAAGAAGGTGGGTGTGTGGAAGTCTCCTTTTTTGAAACTCAACTGCACAAACATCTTTTTTCAAAGTAAAAAAAAGGATAAAGTCTAAAAATAACATTCAATGTATAATCTACAAACTCGAGGAACAATAAACAACAAAGTTGCAAGCACCTGTGATTGTTCTGCCAAATGGTTTGCCTGATTTTATATAGGCAATCATAGCAGTTACTTTTATTCGAAAAACTCTTGTGACAATGTCAGGCTTGTCTTCTTGCTTGTGAGGCCTATTTTTTAAAGATCTCTTTGAATTTCCAGTCAATTTGTATTGTATGTAAATGTAAAGAAAAGATCTGGATTTTTATAAGCTCTACATATAGGCATTACATCTTGATGATTATTTATCATATAACGTGGGCTACTAGTTAAGGAAGAGGGAACAATAATCTTTCCAACAACATTACCTTCAACATCTCTTAGTATTGCTTCATGTATATCTTTATAGACTCTTGATCTTAGATCACCTTGATTAGCCCTTATATAATCAAGCCAATCTTCTTCTACATTGACAAATGCATCAACTAAAAACTATTGATACATACAACCACCTTTTATAATGGTGTTTTCAATTCCTACCCTTTCATTAATCAGATAAGCATAATATGCTCTCATTGGGACTCGTGAATGTTTTTTCTGTGGCAGGTGATCTTGGTCAGCAAACATTATGTTACATTGATATCTATCATCGCCGTAAGGAAAAAGCAAGGGATATTGTAAGGACGTAAATTTTAGGTGTATCTTGGAAATTCTTTGTAAAGAACTAGAGCTGTGTTCAATGATAATATCACGTTCAGAGTGAAAGTTACCACTATCTCCAACAACCAACCCGCCAATATCATTTGATGATGGATCATCATATTGTTGTCAATCATTATCTCTTTGACCAATTAATCGTAATTTGTAACGTGTTTGGTTATCCTCGAAAAACCTTTGCTTAACACATCTAAAGACTTTCACCAGTTCATTGATTTCATCTATCATATGCATTATATCACCAATAATAGTTGCATCCAAAGAAGATTAACCACCATTAATTGTGAATGCATCCATTCAAGAGCCAATTTCATCTACTATGTCGTAGACATAGAGCTGTGCAAATTTAAATGCATCACCCTCACCTATTAAATGATGAGAACGTCCATTAATCTTAAAGACATATGGACTGCGTCCATTATTAGTGGTCAAGATTTGCTCCCATTAATGTGCAAGCAAACATAGAGTTGTACGCTCGTATATTATCTCAAAATTTTCTTGATAAAGAGCCATTTGTTGGGTTAAGAAGTTTTGGGGTGGGTTGCACATCCGCCAATGAAACCTTGCCACCAAGACAACAGAGCAAAAAAGCTAGGTTCGTCGTTGATGAACGAGCAAGACATTCTGGGAACCAAAAAAAAGCTTTATAGTGATGACAGACAAATTTCTTGTCACCAAAATCAATACAATGAAGAGAAATTTCTAAAAATGGTTAATAGTCAGAGACAATTATAAAAATTTAAACAATGAGCAAAGGTAAAGAGAAGTACCATAGAAAAAAAAAAGTGATAGAAGCCAAAGCAATAACATACCTTTTCTTTTACGCTGATATTCAACTTAACCACATGACAAAAGTGATGTTGGTTAAACATTAGAGTTGATTGCTTGTATGGGGAAAAGCATGCTCATTGACAACATATATATTGCTAAAGTCAAGCAAGTTGGATGCTGAAGCCTCTGAAATTGAATTGTCATACGAAGTTTGGGTAGTATTTGATTGTGGTGAACAATCAACATGTTCGTTGTCCATATAGTTGTGCGTAGATGCATAAAACATGGAAAATATGCTACTGCATTGCAATAGCCTCATAATTGTTACTTCGATGGCAACCAATGTTATAAAAAGTTGGTATAGACTTGTGTGATGAAGAGAGGCCAACGCCAGTGTGTTGTGATAGTTGAAGCCTTTGTCGACGGCTAGTCATTAAACTATTTGTCTATATGTAGAAAAAAATAATGAAGGAACTGAATTTATTTTTTTTTGTAAGAAAAAAGTCTAAAAAGAAAAGGAAATGAAAATCATATTGTTAACTCAAGGGAAACAAATGAGGAGCGCGCACAATATCGTTACAACTTGAAAGAAAGAGGCATGTCCATCTTACAAAGGTTAACAACTTGAAAAAATGAACCTTTTTTTTATTTACCATTTAAAAGTAATAGCATAGTGGTTCAAACTGAAATAACCAATCATAAAAAAACGACAACCATGGTTTTATTGCAACAAAACTAAACAAAATGCTATGAAAAAATGAATTGAAGAATAGTAAATGGATCCAAATGCCAGCATAAGTCATCAACAAATCAAACAATCACAAAATAAAGATACTTTAAAGCAGATATAAGTCAACAATCCATCATAATACTCATCGCAAGATTATTAACCTAGGCAAAACATTCATTGCCAGGAAATTTTAAACACTCATTGTAAACATTGGCCCCACACATCACTTAAATTGCTATAAATGTGTAAGTAAAAGATCATAAAAGTGAAAAAGTAATAATATTTTTTAAATATCATAAATGACCTTCCAAGGTCAAAAAAATATAGACAATTTCTTTTTTTTTTTTTTGATCAAATGTAAGAATATTATAGATCAAAAAGGCGCTGGATACCAGCAATACAAGGAAAAAGGAACAAAGTCCCTTGACCAAAACAAAAGCAAGACAAGCTTGCTGAATAAAAAGCAAAGGGAACAGACTCCCTTGTACAAACCACAAGCAAGACAAGCTTGCTGAATAGAAAGACTAAGAGAACAGACTCCCTGGATCATCAAAGGGAACAGACTCCCTGGATCAACCTAGAATCAAAGGGAACAGGCTCCCTTGAACAAACATCAAAGCCATAAGGCAAAACAAAATAGCATACAATGAAAACATCAGCTAGGAGACCTAAAAACAAGCAGTGAAACTCCTTCCAACCCAGCAAACAGCACGCTACAGCAGCAGCTGAGACGAGGAGCAGAGCATCAACAACAGACCCCAGCAGCAACGTGTTCTAGCACAGCAGCAAAAGCCAGCCCTAAGCTATCAAGCGGCAGTATGCCAACAACGATGCCCTATAGAGGCATGGCTTTCAGCACTCCAATGCCGCTAGGACTGTGCATCCAGGAGCGAGGAGATCAAAGCATTGGGGAGAGAGCCTCACCCGAATTGATCCCTAGTACAATCAGACAGTAACAGGGCCTACTCATCTGCTCCAGCTTCCATCAACTAGACGAGATCAAGCAATTGGGGAGAGAGCCTCACCCTGACTGATCCCCACTGGTGGATAAAGAAGCTTCAACCTTGCCACGGAGACAGCAAAACAAAATATATATAGATAAGAGGGCAAAGAAACAGAGGAACAAGCCATGCATGCATAGCTCAGCCATGTAGAGAAAACTCCAGCCAATCATGCAGAGACACAGCACCATCCCAATGACAGCCGAGAAGCTACAGCTGCTCACCCTCACAGGACCATGCACAACCCGCCCACCTTTCAGCCAGGAGGGCATCAACCATACAGAGAAGACTTAGAGCACGAGCAATCATGAAAGTACCGAAGCATGAAGCCAGAAGCCAAGCTGAGCCATGTAGATCCAGAAGCCGGCATCCCCTCATTTTATAGCAGCTTCAGCCTATCATTGCCAAAAACAGCCGCACCTGCACACAGGGACAAGGGGACCACACATCCTCCACTCAACCATGCACAGACAAAGCACCATAACAGTCAGAATCATCTCCCCATGTGTCCTCCAGTCACACCTACACCGACAACATCCAGCCTGTCCATGCAGGGGCAAGGATGACATTGGCCAAAAGCACTTGCCCAGGTAGCAGCTTAATCAATGCAGGGACAAGAAATGCTCGTCCAAGCTACCAGCCAGTCAAGGCAGGACAAC
>Ga0325400_1001166_pt1 | contig 21433 bp, 19 predicted proteins | sample PopdelMetagenome_2_FD_205662 | JGI IMG/M metagenome (GOLD analysis project Ga0325400, IMG submission 205662) | Populus deltoides microbial communities from Bellville, Georgia, United States - Xylem-PdKOR-R1 | ecosystem: Host-associated > Plants > Phyllosphere > Stem > Wood/Secondary xylem...
GGTGCCGTTACTTAGTCTAGTCGCAAAACGGAGAATTGCCTTTGATCGATCGTGCGTCCGGGGTGAACGAACGGCGGCTTGCGGAACACCGTAAGACTAACTCCGGCGTCCGCTGCCGGGTCTACTCATCGAGCGCGCACCGTCTGCTATACCCGTTTTCGCGCGCCACTGCCTCACCAGCCTGCACCCGCGGGCGGACACAAACACCTGTTTGTGTCCGCTCGACCAGCCGATCAGGCGACGGCAGGTTGTCGCCTCGGAGCGACGAGAGCCACCGTAACCCGCTGCAGGTTACGGGCGCAGAGGGCGGCGGAGGACCACCTACTCCAGCGGAGCTTGCCTGTCGGAGTGGTCGGTGCGCCGTGCGGTGGCCCGATCGAAGACTAACGCCCCAATGTAGCTTTCAGCATCAACAGTGAAAGCGAGATGCAAGCGATCATCGGCAGGAGCTAGTCAAGACCTTGCCCGCCGCAGCACGCGCGCCAGTCGTGTCCAACGCCGTCCCGCGGCGGCGGGTACCCGGTCGCAGAAGGCCGCGACGCGGCGGCGGTCGGCTTCGGCGGCACCCTGCCCCTCGTAGTAGAACCGCTGGAACGGGCCGTTCATGGCCAGCAGGTCCGAACCAGTGTCCGCGCGGGGAAGGATGCCGCGCTGCGCCAGCACCTGCTGGCGCTCTACTTGCCACCCGGGACAGTCGCGTGCCACTTGGACGGCGTAGCCGATGGCCCATGGATCACCGGCTACCTGCGGTTCGGCCCCAGCCAGCGTGAGGGGCGATAGCGCCGCGGTGCCGAGCGCGCTCATGAGGGCACGGGCGGTCACGGGCGCCTGAGAACCAATTTCCCGATCTCGGCGCTTGCCACCGGATCGACGAGATCCACGCCGACTGCTTCCGCTGCGACGATCCGCACAGCGAGGGCTTCGGTCGCAACGTGCCAATGCGTGCCCTCGACCAGGAACAAGTCGGCGGGCGGCTCGAACCCGGAGCGCCAGACCATGCACGGCGCGGGACGGTTCGGCTCCGGCGCCGCGAGCATCCACTCGGACGCGACGCCGCCGCCGGGCTGCGGCACCTCGACCAGCTCGCCGTCGCTGGCGTCCCGGTCCAACGCATCACCGTGTGCGAGCAGTTCCATGACGCGGTAGCCCCTGGCACGTACAGGTGCAGCGCACGCGCGGTCGTCCACGTCGCCGAAGACCGCCGCGTGGGGCGGCAGCGCCATGGCGTCCGCCAGCCTGCGGGACACGAACGTGGCGCCGTCCTGGAATAGGTCCAGGTCGAAGAGTGGATCGTCGATCTCGAGCCGCGGCACGACCGGCGCGTGCGTCTCGCCGGGAGCGGCATGCAGCGCGTCGCGGTTGCCGACCAGGGTTCCGGCCTGCCGTCGGTCAGCCAATCGGAAGTAGGTCTCCAGCCCTGAGAGGGACTGCTGAAGGAGCCAATACACGGGCGGCCTCAGTTCAGGCGAGGATGGTAGGAACGGTTCGACCGCAGGGCGACGCGGAACCTGGCCGCGATCCCGTTCATGGCCGCGAGCAGCGCCGCAGGCTGCATCGCGGTCGCACCGGCGGCGACCGGCTGCAGCGCGGCCCGCACGTCGTTGTCGTAGCGTACGCCGTGGGAGCCGCTGTGATACGGCAGCCCACCGAGGTTCGGCGGCAGCAGGTAGGTCGCGAAGTTCGCCGGCAGCGCGATCAGGTTGGCGGCCGAGTCCATCTTCCAGCCCGACGCCGCGATGGCCTTCTTCACTGGCATGGGCAGGCCATCGACGACGGCGAACGGCACGAGGTGGTGGGCCCGCCACCGCGAGTTGCTCTGAATGGCGAGGATGGTGCGCGCCCGCGTGCTGCTGGAGCTCAGCGCCGGCGAGGCGCTGGACGTTCGCTCCACGACCAGAGCCCCCTGCGGCGCCGAACCGGCGGCTATCGCTTGGTCTACCACCCCATCGATGGCGGTAAGCGCGGCACCGTCACCCCGCGAGGCCGCACCAGCCGTGCCGGGGTGGGCGCGCTCGTAGCGCATCACGGCCTCGGCGATCCGGTGGTTCAGCGGATCGGTGTCGTAGGGCACCCGGCTCCAGAACCGCATGTTGAGCGGCATCAGGTACCGCGCCCAGACGTAGGCCCTCGCCGCCAGCACGTCGGCCGAGCTGTCGCGGTTCAGGCCGAAGCGCTCGATCGCCTCCACGGTCCTCGCGCGCTCGATTGCGGACGTGATGCTGTTCATGACCTGGGCGGCGGTGAGGATGTTGCCGCCGAGGCGGATGGCACCGCGCGGGATCGCACCCGCCCCGCCCGGCATCGTTATCGTTCCGGCCTGCGCGAGACGCACCGGCGCTCCTCCGCCAGCACCTGCCTCGCCGACCATGCGGTTCTCGTAGAGCATGGCCATGGTAGCCGGTCGCGAACCGGTGAGGCCGTCCACCACGCCCAGGGCGTCCGAGAGGTCAGCGGGAAGGCGCGGTCGCGCCCCGCGGTCGGTCGACAGGCTCATGCACTTCTCCCGAATGGACTGACCATCTAGCAGACCTCCAGCATCGCTGCCACTCCGGCTCGTTCTGACTTGCGGTCCGAGGAGAAGCCTATCGACGGCACGATAAGTCGGTTGTGCGCAGGATCGCCGAAGGGCAAGGTTGGCAAGCGAGCCGGTTTCGTTAGCGACCCGTGTCCGATGGCGCTGCACCGATGCATCCGGCCGCGAGCAGGAGCGCACGCCCGTCGTCTCGCGCCGTCTCCACCTCGGCCTCCATCACCTACGCCCAGTTACGGCGTGGTTGGCCATCCACGCGTCGGGACTCCCTAGCGTGCGCCGGCTCTGCGCCAGTACCGGCAGCGCCGCCATCGTACCCCATTCGTCATGCGGATGAGGCGGCGATGCCGATCATGTCCGCGAGGCGGTGGAAGCCGCGACCCGCCACCGCCGTTCCGTTGGCTCGGCCGGGATCGTCCGAGCGTCGCCACAGAAGCGCGATAACGGGCTCGCGCGCTTCGCCTTCTCCGAACCATTCCAGTGCGCAGGCGACGGGGCCGCAGCGCAAAAAGTTGTTCACCCACGTGGCGTGCGGTCTGAATTGTGCATCCGCGGGGATTTGGGCCACGACGATTTCGCAGAGTTCGAGAACAGCGAGCAGCTCGGGGGACGCGTGGTAGCTCCGAACTTCCGCTCCGATGACGTGATTCGGCCGGTACCGCAGGACGACGGCACGTCCCGCACCGATGCGATGCGCGCCATCATCGTTGTCGAACCAATACTCCTGCAGGCCGGAAAGCGTGGAGACCGAGACGCGGCCTCGGTGGAAACCTTCCGCGAACCCCCTGGCCAGCAAGTTAAGACCAGCCGGTAATGTGTCGGGAACCGGGCCGGCGTCGACGTTCCACAGATTAGTCCGCTGATCCGACCGGCAGCTGAGCGATCGCACGTCGGCTAGCAGCACGTCCCGCGTCTCGTAGCTCGTCAGCCACATGGTGCCATCGCACGGGACCCCGGCTTCCTCCAATAGGGGACGTAGGATTCGCGCGAATTGCCTGATTAGGGTCTCCGTGCCGAGACGTAGCCACATGCCATTGAAGTAGGGACTCGTCCGATCCAGGGCCGGGGGCAGCATGATTCCATCCTGCGGCTGATACTCGAACGGCGCGGCACCGTCCGCGAACAGCGTGCCTGAGCGGCCCCTAGCGCGTCAATTCCAAGCTTATCCCACCGGAATGCACCTTGTTCGGGAGAACGGCCTCCCGTCGAATCGATGACTCTCGATTGGCCTTGTCTCCGACCTTGGCAGCTGAGGCGGTGAGCCCAGACGATCATGAGGAAGTTTCGCGGCCGCCAACATTCGAGACCTCATCAGCCGCCGGACGATTGGCCCCGTCCTGACCTGCATCGGTGACACGTCCGCGCGACCGCCGCAGCCACTCGGCCAACGCGCGCTGCAGCAACCAGCATCCCAGGCCGACGAGCAGGTGGGGCCAGACCAGCGACAACCACACGGTGATCACCCCGGCGGCCGCGAACAGCCCGGCGGCGGACACGACCGCCGACCAGAACACGCCCAGCCGGCACCAGACGTAGAAGCCGTCGAACAGCCACAGCTTGACCCTGCTCTCCGCCGGCCGGTGCAGCGTCCAGGCGAGCAGCGCCGCGGGCACGAGCACGGCGGCCGGGATGCCCGCCGCCTCGCCCAGGTTCGCCCGCGCGACGAAGAAGGCGGCGGCGGACAGGCCGTACCAGACGACCACGGTCAGGAAGGCGTGTGACCACACGACCCGCCCGAGCACCGTCCCGAGTGCGCGCCCGAACAGGGCGCCGAACAGTACCGGCATCCGAGCTGCTCCCGCGGATCAGAAGGAAGGCTTGTCGGTCTTGCGGATGGATGCGTCCGCGTCCACCAGCGCCTGCCCGGTCGACAGCCGCTCCAGCGCGCCGCCGTCGGTCAGCTCCACCCGCCACCCGTCGGTGAGACTGAGTTCCACGTAGCGCGGGCCGACCGCGGCGCAGGCGCCGTCCCCGCGCCAGCGGACGGTGCGCAGGTCCTTGGAAAGGCGCGTCGGGCGGCCGTACTTGGCCGTCACGCTGGACCGTATGGCCGGCCAGCCGATGCGCCCCTCGGGGATCCGGTAGGCCACGGATGCGACCTGTACGCCCTCGCGCATCGGCACGTACTCCACGCGGACGCGCTCGTCGCCCTTCTGCCACTCCTCCGCCACGACGGTAGAGAATTGCCGCCACGTGACGCCGTCGTTCAGCCACTGGTGCCGGGCGCGGTCCACGCGCGCCGGATAGTCGTCGTTGCGCTCCACCTTCGCCCGCCGGTCGGTGTACGATGGGTCGATCACCGGCGCGTAGCCGGACGCGTGCAGCGCCGCCCGCACCCGGTCGGGCGCCATGCCGATCCGGACGCCCGCCACGTCCATGGCGCGGATGCGCGCGACGTCGGCTGTTGACGATCCGAAGCCTGGGTCGGCGGCCGCCGTGGCGGGGGCGGCCTTGACGGCCATGTCCGCCACGGGCACCGGCGTCTTCCGATCGAACGTCGTCACGACTGGTAGCACGCGGCGTGCGGCCTGCGACGCCTCCTCGGCGCGGTCAGAATCCTGCGCATGCCCAGCCCCGCCGAAGGCGATCAGCACTGCCACCCGCGCCGTGGCCGCCCCTCCCCTCCAAATAAAGGTCTTCATCACCCGTTTCCCTCTCAGGACGTCGCACCGAACGTACGCCCGGCGGCGACGCCATCCTGCTGACGAGGCGGTACCAGCCGGCAGCCGTAGATGCGGGACCCGCGGCGGGACGGTGCACACGGCTCCGGACCGGAGCCGCGTAGCTCATGCCCTCTCCCCCGGCGAACGATGCCGGCTGGACGTGCGCCTTCTTGCCGACGAAGTCCCGACGCCTCGGCCCACCGAACGATGGGCATGGCGAGACTAGGCCGAAGGCGTCGCCGACATCCAACCGGAAGCAGGAGCGGAACATGCCAAACCCGGAGCGATCGGTCCGGCAGCAGGAGTCACCGTCCGATGCCGATCGTCGGTGGCCCGAGGCCGCCACCCATCGGGCATCCACGCGAACGGAGCCCGATCCGCCTCCGCGATGCGCCGTGGGGGAGAAGTCATCGCGCCGGCACCCGCGCCGGTCACGGCGGGGGGATCAGGACTACGGCGATCCGTGATGCCGTCGCCCTCGAAGCGATCGATCCGACGCGACGCCCCTGCACTGGGGCCGCGGCACGGCGGGTCGCGTCCCGAGGGACGAGCCCGACGGCTGTCCCATCCGAGAATCTCTCGTTCAGCGCGCCGCGGCGGACGCGAGTTCGAGCAGTTCCCCCGCAAGGGTGGCGACCGGGCCGGGCGAGACGCGGTAGCGGATCTCCCTGCCGACCTTCTCGGACGTCAGCAGTCCGGCCGCCGTCAAAGGGCGCAGGTGGTGGCTCACCAGGTTCGGCGGAATCGCTTCCGCCTGTGCGAGGATGCCGGGCGTCAGTCCCGCCACGCCCGCCTCGGCGATCCGGCGGAACATGCTCCACCGGGTGGTCTGACCCAGGGCCGCCAGGCGGAAGGCGAGTGCGGCGTCATCCATCATTCCATGATAGTTGACGGTACCGTACAGTACAACCATACCGCAGCGTAAAACGTTTCAATGATTATTGACACGTTTTTAACTAGGACCTACCTGCCGACACGGCCCCTCGGCCGACAGCAGGATAGGGAGATCGATCATGGCCGCCTCCACCGACACCTCCGCGAAGGTCCGCGAGGGGAGCGTCCCCGCCCCGCCGAAGGCCGTCGATGGATGGGACCGCGACCCCCTCTCGCCCGACGCCGCCGACGACGGCATCGTCGTGACGACGCGGCGCCGACTGGCGCGGCTCGTGGTCTCCGCGGTCGACGTCGGCGCCCGGTTCGACCGGGAGCGGGCGGGATGCGACGCCGTCGCGTGGATGCTCGCCCCGCACGAGATGTTCGACGGCCGCCCCGCCGTGGAGGCGTGCCAGAGCCTGCGCGGCTGCCTCCGGACGACGGTGCTGCACGGGCTCTCGATCGGCTTCGACGCGGCGCCGGCCGACCTGGACGGCCTGCTCGGCGAGGACGGCGCCGAACCGGACCCGGAGACGGACCCGCTGCGGATCCCGTCCGGCCCGGCCGCCGGGGGGCGCCCGCGCCTCCTTTCGGCCTGGATCGACGCGACCGCCACGACCCAGCCCGGGGTGCACTTCCATGCGATGGTGACCGCCGATCCCGCCGCGTTCGGCCGCAGCCTCGTCCAGCGCTTCGGACCGGACGCCGCCGGGGCGGCCGAGGTCGAGGTCGGCTTCGATCCCGACGCCCCGCGCGCGGTCGCGTTCGTCTCCGAGGCGATGCGGAAGGCGCTGACGCTGGCCGCGGCCGCTCCGGAATCGGCGTACGCCGCGGGACTGGACGTGGTCGTCGAGCAGCGGTTCGGCTCGTGACGCTCGACCCGGTCGCCGTGCTCGTGGACCCGGAGGTGCTGGCCCGCGCGCTCGACCGCCATCCGGAGTACAGGGTGCTGCGCCGCGTCCGCGGCATGGACCGCCGCCTCCCCCACGGCGCCCACCCCGGGGGGCTGGTGGGCCTCGCCCTCGACACCGAGACCACCGGTCGCGATCACGTCCGCCACGAGATCATCGAGGTCGCCATGCGAAGGTTCGTCGTGGACGACCTCGGCCGGATCGTCGAGACGGGGCGAATGCGAAGCTGGTTCGAGCAGCCGCGCGAACCGATCCCCGCCGTCATCACGCGCGTCACCGGCCTCACGGACGCCGACGTGGCCGGACGGTCCATCGCCGACGGGGAGGCCACCGCCCTTCTGCTGAACTCCGACTTCGTCGTGGCCCACAACTCGTCCTTCGACAGGCCCTTCGTCGAGAAGCGCCTTCCCCTGGGGGCCGGTCGGCCCTGGCTCTGCTCGCTCCGCGACATGGACTGGGACGAGCAGGGGGCCGACTGGAAGGACCTCTCCGCCCTCCTGTGCCGGGCGGGATGGGTTTACGACGCCCACCGGGCCGCGACGGACGTGGAGGCGCTTCTCCGGCTCCTCGACCATCCGCTGGACGACGGCGGCACCGTGCTGCGACGCCTGCTCCGCAACGGCGCGCGCCCCTCCTGGATAGTCGACGCGGTGGACGCGCCCTTCTCGGCCAGGGAGGTGCTCAGGGACAGGGGCTATCGCTGGGACGCCCGCCTGAAGCTCTGGTCCGCGGAGGTTTCCGACGAGGCCGTGGAGGGCGAGATCGCCTGGGCGCGCATGATGCTCTACGGCGGACGCAGGGATCCGGCCGCGAGGCGGATCGACTGGGCGGAGCGCTACGCCGCCAGGACCTGACCGCGATCGACGCCCCGACCGGACGGCGGCAGCCCGCCCCCCCGACGGACCCGACGGGTGGATCGGGACGTGTTCGGTGTCCCGGGGTTTCCGGCTCGATCGGTCCGGGACCGTCATCGGTGCAGGACCGCTCCGCGGTGCGGGCGGATCGCGCCTCTCCTCCGCTGGCATAGTCGGGAGGCAGGATGCATCTGTCCGGTTCCGTGTGAAGCCCGGAACAGGCCGGCGCTTCCGCGCGACCGGCGACGATGCGGGTCGGGTCTTCGCCCAACGACCGGTCGAAGCCGCGCCGCCCTCGGATCCGACGCCCCGTGCCGTGCGGAAGCGGGCGGTTCCGCGGCCGGCGGGGAGGTGAGGCGAGCCGTCCTCGGCTGCCGAAACCGATGCGGATGGAGAGGTCGGAAGGGTGGCTGCGGCGCGACCGCAGGAGCAGGAAATGGAAGAGGACTTGGCCTTCGTCGATCCGGAACGGCGGGAGGAGGTGCGTCGACGCATCGCGGCGGTGAAGCGCTTCCTGGCGTCGCCGGGACGCGCGCACGCGACCCGCCTCGCTCAGGAGATCGGCTTGGGACCGGGGCAGTTCTACCGGCTGGTGAACGCCTGGAAGGCGACGGGCCGCGCCGACGGCCTGGCGCAGGCGGTGCGACGACACCGGGTTCCGACGCGCGCCTTCGACGAGCGGGAGATGCGGACGATCCGACGTCTCGAAGCGGCGAACCCGGACGCGCCCGTCGAGCGGGTCGTCGCGGCGTTCCAGACGCTGGTGGACGAGGGCACCGTGCGCCGCCGAGGCCTGTCGACCATCCGGAAGGCGGTCAAGACAGCACGGGGGGACCGTCTGGCGGGTTCGGCGGCCGGGACCGGCCTGCTGGTCGACCACTGCGCCATCGATCTGCCTGTCGTCTCGGCGTCCGGCGCCCGGACGATGCCCGTCGCAGCCCTGGTCCTCGATCTCGGACGTCGGACGCCGATCGGCATCGCGCTGGATGCGGAGGGCCCCTCCCCCACCACGGCCGCCCGCGCGCTCCTGCATGCGCTCGGGACGCCGGGTGCGACCGACCCGGACGTCGACGCCGTGGCCATCACGCTGGACGTGGACGTGGACGCGGCGCCGGGCTGGGCCGGGCTCGTGCAGGCGTTCGAGGAAGCGGACGTCCGCGTCCACGCACGGGAGGTCAACGTCCTCAGGACCCACCCGACCACGACCACGATCCTCGGCGAGGCGCTGCTCGGCGTTCCGCTACGCCCACGCAACACAGCGCGGCCTCCGCACCTCCGCCGCCCGCGGGAGTCCGACGGCAGACGGATCGCCGGCGCCGCCGTCACCCCCGAACTGGCCGAAGCCGTCCTACAGGCCCGACTGACCGCCACCCGCGGCTCCGGGTCGGCCCTCGACGCCGTGGGGACGGTAACGTCTAGGCGTCTCGAGGAGCGGCTGCGCGGCATCGCCGACCGGGCGCTCAAGCCCAGCGGGTGAGATCCTCGAGCGGACCACCCGGCCCGTCGGCCGGGCCCAGGAGTCCGGCATCTGACAGCCCCGCGACGATCGGGAGGTTGTGCCGGGCGACAGCGGAGGCCATGCGGTGACGGGCCCCCAGACCGTCGAGCAGCGGACGGAGCGGCTCCCCCTCCCCCTCGCCCATCGAACGGTTGGACACGTCGGCCGTCTTCCGGGGATGGAGACGCACGCCGCCGAGATCGAAGCCGATGGGTCCGGCCATCATGCTGCCGAAGTCGGCTTGGTAGCGGATGAGGTTCTCCTCCCCCAGCACGTCGGCGGCGCCGCGGTAGAGATTCATCGCCTCGACCACGGAGCCGGCATGGTCGGGCGGCATCCTGACGCGAAGCGGGGTCGTGGACGTATCCCCAGGCGGGAGCCGCGCCCGAAGCCCGTCGACGTCGCCCCCGGCCGCGGCCCGAACGATCGCCGGGGCCGAGATCCGCGACCCGACCTCCCAGCCCAGGACCAGACCGGTGGACGTCTCGAACAGGACGGCGAGGTCGAGCCACTCCGCCCCGCCGGCACCTGAGAGCGCAGGGGTCGCGAGCAGATCCGTCATCACGTACTCGAGGGCGAATCCACGACCGAACGCCTTGCGGGACGGGGCTCCGCGAAGCGCTTCCGCCACGATCCTGCGCAGAGTGGATGCACCCGGCGCGCCCGCCACCTCGGCACGGATCCGCCGCACCAGGGCCTCCACACCGGCTTGGCTATGAAGTCGCGGGTCGCGCTCCATCTCCTGCGCCAGCCATTCCTCGACGACCGGATAGACGCCGCGGGCCTTGGGCGCGTGGTCCAGGTAGGGCGTCAATGACCGGACCGAATTCTCCGCCTCCCACGCCTTGCGCACGCGATAGAAGGCGGTGCGCGTGTCGCCGGCCCACGCCGCCCGATCGGCGACGCTCCCCTCGTCCGCCACGATCGCGGCCAGTCGCCTCAAGGCCTTCTTGCGCTTCTCCAGCGGGAGACGCTCCAGGAGTTCGACCTCCTCGCGGGGCACGGACCCACTCCACGCGCGGGCGAGGATCCGGTCGATCTCGGGCGGGGACAGGTCATTCATCGCCGCGCCCTACGCCGATGTTCCGATAACTGGCAATAGGCCTTGACGTAGTGCGCGACCAACCGCATGTTCCGAAAACAAACAGTGGGAATGTGGCTATGGCACACGATTGCGATCTGGACCGATCCTCCCCTGCGATCTCGGCTCCGCCGTGATGGCCCACAGGACCGAGGTGGGGAGCTGAGGGCCCTACCGCGCTCCCGAGGCCGATAGGCCACGGTCCCATGCCTACGAATGCCGAACCGAACCACGACGACGCGGACCGCGTCGGCGGCGGCCCGTCCACGTCCCGATCCCAGGAGAAGTTCGATGCTCCATGCCGACATCAGCCGCCCCGCCCAGGACCCCCTCACGTCGCCGGACGACGTCCCGCCGACGGTGCCCGTCGCGGGCGAACCCGAGAGCGACTGGCTCGAGATCCTGGCCATCGCCGCAGCGCTGCGAGCGGATCGCGGGAAGGATCACGTGACGCTCCGGGTCGGGGGGCCGGCGTCCGCGAGCGCCAGGGGCGCGACGGTCGCGGACTTCGCCGAACGCTTCTGCGCCAGGCGGGGGCGCTGAGGCGTGGCGCCGGATCCGCATGACGTCCGCCTGCCAGGCGACAACCAGCTCGTCCGTCTCGACGGCGAGCGCCTCCGAATGCTGGGGTTCCTCGACACGCCGGAAGGCGGACCCGAGCGTCGGAGGATGCTCCTGATCTCGACGACCGGCTGCCCCGTCCCGCTCCTGCTCGCGGGACCGGGCGGGGTCGGGCTGCCGACCGTCACCGTCTGGATCGAGTTGGCGCGCGAGGGACGCGCCGCCGTGATCGACGCCCCCGGGACGGGACCGGAGGCCGACCCGGTCGCGGCCGAGGCGGCGAAGATCGGGGTCCAATGCGATCTGCTCGACGGGGCGGCCGTCGGCAACGGCTACAAGGCGATAAGCATCTGGCTCCACCGCAACTGGCGGGGCGCCCTGGTCGAGAGGTGGGGCGAGCACTCCAATCCGCACGTCCTGCGCCGCTGGCGCACGGTCCGTCGCCGCCGTCCGAATGACGCCAGCGGCTGAAACGTCCCCACGCGAGACACACCCTACGAACGGTCCGGACGGAGGAACATGCGCGACGACGACGCCCAGACGCGACGGTCAGACCCGCGGAACAAAGCCGGCGGAACAACGCCTCATGAAAGGTGGCGCGAGGATCGCGCCGCCCAGGCCCGCCTCGCCGTCGAGCGCATGCTGGACGACGGCCGCCTCTTCAAGGCGACCATGGACCGATCGAGGTGGCGGGCGGGATCATGATGGCGGCGCCGTCTCCGCGCGGGTCCACCCGCCGGGTCACGAAGCCGGCCGGCTGGGCGCGACCCGACCACCCTCGGTCCGGCCTCCCCGCCGCGGGACACCGCGGCGAGCCCCGTATGGGTGTCGACGACCGCACCGACGACCACGCCTCCCCATGCGGTTGCCGCCCCTGCCTTCTCCGTAGGACGCCCAACTAGCGCACGATGATCAGGAGACGACGATGAAGGATCTGGATTTCCTACTCGAAGCGGCAAACGCCGGGGCAGCGGCGGTCCCCGCCTCGCCACCGCTCCGCCACTTCGTCGATCAACTCCGCAGCGCGCACGTCAGCCTGGATCTGGCGCCCGACGACATCGAGGAGAGCGTCGCCAGCGCGTCGCTCACCCTGCCGGACGAAGACGGTGCCATCCGCACGATCGTCGGTGCTGGCCGTGTCACCTCGATCGGCGTCTATCCGAGCGCGAAGAGCGGCCTCCTGCAGCCGTACGAGGGACGGACCGAACGCGCGCTCATCCACTGGTGCGAAGCGGACGGCACCGTCCCCCACTACCAGTCGCAGCCGTGCATCCTGCGGTACCGGACGCCGTGGGGCCATTCGGCGTGGATCGTCGACCTGTGGCGGCAGCTTGCCGACGGGACGATCGAGATGGTCGAGGTCAAACGCACGCCGAACGACTTGCGGAAGCCCGGCTACGCCGCGAAGCTCGCCTGCGCCGCCGCCTCGGCGACCTCGCTGGGCTATCGCTTCCGGCTCATGTTCCGCGACGAGATTCGCGGCAACGTCCATCGCCGCCGCAACGTCGCGCGCGTCCAGGCCCGTCGCAACGGTCTTCTGTCGGACGGCGCGCTGGAGCGCTTCGAGGAGGCCGCCGCGGCGGGCGCCCTGCTCAGCGTCGGCGACGTCCGCCGCGCGGTCCATCATGAGCCCCTGCGCGGCATGGCCGGCGTCCACCGCCTCGTCGCCCGTGGACACGTCCTCGTCGACCTCGACAGCTTCCTCTGCGACGCGTCGCCCGTCGTGATCGCCGGACCGATCCCGGCATCTCGGATCCACTCCTGATGGCCGACGCCGTCCGGGCCGAGCGCATCGCCGCCCTGCCCCTGCCAGCCCTTTTCCGCAATGGCGAGAGGTTCGCCTTCGACGGGGTCGCGCACACCTTCTTCGGCTGGACCGCCGACGGGCGTGCCCAGCTGATGGGCCCGACCGGCCTGCTGCAGGTGGAGCAGACGGAGACGGGGCGCGAAGTCTATCCCGACAAGGCCCAGCTGCTGGCGATCATGGCCTCCGGGCGGCTCGTGCGGCGCGCTCCGGTCGCGAACGCCGTCCGCGACAGGGCACGGCGCCGCCGCCTCGCCCGCCAGGAGGTCGAAGCCCGCAAGACGGACAAGGTGGCCCATCTTCGAATGGCGGTGCTGAAGCTGTTCGACCGCGAGCAGCCGGCGCTGGGCGACAAGGCGCTCGAGACGTGGCGGGACGGAGCCTTCGACGAGGATCTGACCCGCGCGGAATACGGCCTGTGGCCGGCCGGACCGACGATCCGGAAGTGGGTGCGCGAGCGCGGGCGCAGGAAGGACCGGCGCTGGTCCGACGTCGCGTCGGAACGCGGCCGCACCCGTTCCAGACGCCGCCACCGTTCCGTCGTCGCGCTGGCCGCGTGGCACGCGGTCGAGTGCGCGAAGCTGCCCAACGGCAACGTGTGGTCCTCCTTCTGCGCGTACGAGGAGGATCATCGGCGCCTCGTCTCCGGGGAGCCGCTCAGCTTCGCGCCGCGCAATCCGCTGCCGAGGCCGCCGGGCGAGCCCGAGTGCTACTGCTACGAGCGCTTCCGCCAGATGGTCCGCGAGGCCGACCTTCCCGACGTCGCGCAGGCCCGCAGCGGGCGGCGCGGACGCCGCCGCAAGTACGGCGGCGGCGGCGCCAGCCCCGAGGTCACCAAGCTGTTCGAGGCGGTCCAGCTCGACGCCCAGGACTGGCCGGCTTTCGTTCTCGTGGACCTCGAGCGCGGCGTCGCCATGGGCAAACCGTGCGTCACCCTCTCGATCGAACGACTTACCAAGGTCTGCCCCGGCGCGAACGTCTCCGGTTCGGGACCCAACACCACCACGCTGATGCGGACGATCGCGGACATATGGCGCCCATCCGCGGTGCCACCGCGTCTGGCTGAGGATTTCCCCGAACTCGCGCTCATCGGCGGCGTCTTCGATGCGCTCGAGATGGATGCCGGAAGCGAGAACACCTCCCGCGCCCTCGAGGATCTGGTGGGCGACGCCGGATTCGAGATGCGCATCGCCACGCCCGACGCGCCGATGGACAAGTCGGACATCGAACGCCTCCAGCGGACGATCCAGGACTATCTCGCCCGCGAGATGCACTCCCACGCCCTCGACGTCCGCACGCTCCGCGAGCTCGGTCTCGATCCGGCGGGGAAGGCCGTCCTCCCCTTGGACGTGTTCGAACGCTTGCTTCGCGAGGCTATCGCCACCTACCACGTCCAGCACCACGACGGCATCGGCACCACCCCGCTGGAGGCGTTCCTCGCTGCTCGGCTCCGGGACGGCCACGACTGGCCGGCGGACCCGGACGAATTCGAGGACGCCGCCGCCGAGGTCGAGTACGATGTACGCTTCGACCGGACCGGCTTCACGCTCAAGTCCGGACTGCGTTACTCGTGCCACCAGGAAACGCCGAAGCTGCTCGCCGAGGAGTTGGCCGCCGCGCACGGACTCGGATCCGCCCGGAAGGGATGGATCAAGACGAAGGCCAAGTTCCGCGCCGACGATCTCGGCACGGCCCTGATCTGGTCCGACGCGAGAGGCACGTACGTCCGCTTCCCGTGCACCCGTCCGGACTACGCGACCGGTCTGCCGTTGTGGCTCCATGAGGAGATCACGGCCTGGGCGGGCCGAACCGGTCGCCCCGTCATTACGCCCAAGCAGCAGAGGGCGGCCCGTACCGGTTTCGTGGAACTGGTCCGCGGCCTCACCCACAAGATCGAGCCCCGTCTGCGCGAGATCCAGTTCAAGCTGATGTCCACGCCGTCGGTGGGGGCGTGGCTCGGCAGAGAGACGGCCGACCTACTGCGCGCACCCCCGACGGTCACCGGACCCTCCGACGCCATCGGCCGTGAATTCGCCGCCGCCGAGCGCCGGGACCGCATGATGGAACGTCCCAGGAGCCGCCGCGGCACACAAGCCGACGAGGTGACCGGCGACGCGGCGCTCGATGCGCTCCTGACATTCGCCGAGCGAGACGGCACCGCCGCGAGGCCGGGCCACGCGCGGACGCCGGCATCGCCGAGCGGCCTCGAGAAGCCACAAAGGCGCCGCGTCCGTCGGAGCGCCGCTGATGCCGGTCGCCGCGGCACCGGGGGAGGCCACGACGACGGGGACCACCCGCCGGTGGGCGCGGTCAGCGGGGAGCGGAACGACGCCCCCCCCACCGTGCGCGCCGCCATTGACTACGATTACGACTGAGGAGCCGTCCCATGACGATCGTACCGGAGAAGGCCAGCGCCAGGGCCAAGCGCATCGGGGGCGCCATCGCGGGCTACAGGCAGATCCACCTGAAGTACGCCCCGCAGCAGGAACTGGTCGAGGAGATGGACACCCTTCGCCACGTCGGCCTGGAAACCAGGGGCGAACCGCAGGAGCTGCTCGTCGTGCTTGAGGGCACGTTCTCGGGCAAGACCAGCGCGGCCCGCCTTTTCAAGCGCAACGTCGAGAAGGAGGTCCGCGCCGGTTCGGATGACGTCCCGGTCGTACTGGCCACCGCCGCCGCCGGCTGCACCTCCCGCGCATTGGCCGCCGCACTCCTGCGCGGCGTCGGCGTCCGCTTCGCTCCCGGCATGACCGAGGAGGCGATGTGGCAGCTCTGGCCGCAGGCCTGTCGGCGACGCGGCGTGCAGATCGCGATCGTGGACGAGATCCAGCACGCCCACGACGGCAAGTTCACCCGGGGTGTCACGAACACGCTCAAAAACCAGCTCGCCGTCAACGTGCCGCTGATCGTGCTGGGCACCCGCGCCGCCGACGAGCTCCTCACCTCGAATCAGGAGGTCGGCTCGCGCACCTTCGACACCGTCTCGCTGCGCCCCATGACATGGGGCGAGACGGCGGACGAAGCCATCTGGACCGACTTCCTGGGGAGGCTCGATGCCGCGATGGAGGACGCTGCGATCGTCGGCGGGAGCGCGAACCTCGCTTCGTACGGCGAGCCCCTCTGCGCGGCCGCGCTCGGTCGCGTCGGCCTCGTCAAGAAGATCGTGCAGACCGCCCTCCGCCTCGCCCTCCGTCGGGGGGCGGACGTCATCGTGGAAGCGGATCTCGCAAGGGCCACCGACGTCTGGTCGATCAGGCACAGGTACCTCCGCACGAACCCGTTCCGTTCCCGGGAAGGTGGAACGTGACCGCGTCCGCCGACGGGGACGGGTCGGAGCCGCCCGAGACCTGCTTCGCATGGGCGCCGTCCTCGCCCCGGCCCGGCGAGGGGCTGCTGGGCTGGCTGCTGCGCGAGGCCTCGGACCAGCATGTGCCCTCCATCGGCGTAGTCCTAGCCCATGCCACCTCGCGCACCAATCTCCGCCCGGATCAGCGGATCGGCGCGCGGCTTGACGTCGCCGCCCTGGCCACCGTGACGATGGTGACGCCTGACATCCTCGAGCCGCTGCTCTACCCGTCCATCGACGAGGAGCGGATCCGCTTTCTCGGCGCCTCCGTTCCGCGATGGCATCTGGAGGCTAAGCGGCGCCGGTTCTCGCCGTCGACGCTGGCGACCGAAGGGGTCTGCCTGGCAGCCTGGGAGCACAAGTTCCTGCCCTTCTGTCCACTGGGATGGGAGTTCCTGACCGACCGCTGTCCGGAATGCGCGACGCGCCAGACGTGGCATTGGGCGGTCGGCATCGACATCTGCCCGAAGTGCGGTTCGTCCCTGACGATACGGACGAGACGCACCGTGCCGAAGGAATGGCAGAGCCCCCTATCGGTAATCGCTGGCCTGACCCAGGGGCGCACGCTCGAGGAACTGCTCGACGGCGCGTTGCCGCCGGTGGAACTCCGGCACGCCGATCCTGGCGACGTTCTAGAACTCATCCACGCGATGTTCCCCTTCTGCGGCGCAAAGCCGCTGAACCGCTCGTATTCGGCGTGGTGGCGCCGCCGCCCCCTCCGCTTGGCGCGGACGCTCGCGGAAGCCGCGTCGCTTGTCCTCGGATGGCCGGAGGCGGCCGTCGCCCGCCTGGCATCCAGAGCCGGTGACGCCGGCGGACGATCGACGCGGGCCATGGGCCATCTCCTGCAGGGACGCGGGCTGCGCGATGGAAGCCTGGCCGAGCGCCTGATCGGCGATCTCGCCCGCGGCTACCGCGCCGACGGCATCGGCCGGGTGTCGAACAGCAGCTCCGGATACACCGTCGGCGCCACGATGCGTCTGCTGGGAACCGACACCGGACACGTGTCCACCGCCCGTCGCCGTGGCCATCTGAGGGCAGTTCCCCTTCTAAGGCGCGCGAAGCTCTTGATGGGGTTTGATCGGGAGGACGTCGACCGAGTGGCGGACGTGCTCCGGCACCGCGCCTCCGCGTGGCACACGGCGGCGGTGCTCGGCCTGCCTCTCTACGCCGCGGAAGATCTGGCCAACGAGGGCGTCCTCAGCCCCTGCCGACATCCCTATATAGTTGATTTCTTCGGGCCGATGGCCTTCGATCGTCGGCATCTCGACGCCTTGGTGGAGGAGCTGCAAGCCGCCGCCGTGCCGCACCTCGACGACGCGCCACGCGTCGTCGACGCCGTGAAGCGGATCTCCGGCAGCCCGAAACCCTGGGCATGCCTGTTGTCACGCATCCTGTCGGACAATCTGCCTATGTCCGTGGACCCGGGTCACGGACCAATTCTCACCCGCATGCGGATCACGCGTGAGTCCGCCGATGACGTATTGGCGGCTCATCATGGCTCGGACCCGTCGGGTGATCCGCAGCGCATTCTCGGGATCGGGGATGCCCTCGAAATGCTGAACCTCACCGGCAAGCGGCACACGGCACTGAAGGCCGCCGTCGCCGATCCGACGGCAATTAGGCTTTCCGAAGTGGCGGCGCTGGGTAAGACGTTCATCTCCTGCGCTGAGATCGCCGCGCGGTGGGGGTTGCATCACAAGCGCGCATCGTCGGTACTGAGGACGATCGCCCCGCATCTCGTTCATGGCCCACTGGGCTGGCCGAGAGACCGGGTCGAGGCGTTCTCGGCGTGCCTTGCACAGGCCAGGCGGCGCCTATCACGCGACAGCCTGTCCTAACGCCGCGTCAAGAATGTCGCCCCCATCCCCAGATAGACGTGGGGATGAATTTGGCGCCCACTACAACGCCGCTCGACGCGGTATAACTGCCCGTTGCGCTGCGCAGCCTTCTACGCCCGACGATGCACGCAACCTCGTCGCTGGACGCGTCTTATTAGCCCAGCCTGCGTCGGAACCCCACATTGGGATTAGCCCACCGACCCAGAATATGGTCGACGTCTGACGTTTGAGTACGCGCTAATGGGACCCGCAGTTTGTAAAGCGCCAGCCCCAAGAGGTAGTAGCGAGTACGTCTTAAATTGCATTAGCAGCCGATCGCCAAAACAATTCAAGACGTACTCTTTTGCAACTTGCGGGTACGGCAGCGGTGCGGTGATGCGCCCCGAGAACGCGTGCGCCGCCGCCGAAGGCGGCACCAGATCGCCCTGACGTCCGATGCCAATCGCGGTGGATGCTTCTGTTCCGGACGTCTCCGAACATCGTCCCGGTACGTTGAGCCGCCTGTCACCTCCGTGATGCGGCCACCCCGTCACGAGCGGCAATCCGGTGGCGGTGAAGCACGCCTGCGGAGGGAATGCAGCGTCGAGCGGGACGCGCGTCCGCGACGGGATGCCCTCCCCTACACCACCGATCGCCCACCCCGCTCCGATAGCTCCTGACGAGCGCCAGATCGCTCCTCGCCATCGATGGCGACCGTCCGTGCTCTGACACATCTGCCGCGGGACCACGCGACGGAGCGACCATGACGAGCCAGGATCCCAGCACCGAGGACGCGAACGACAAGTGGCTCGCCGCCTCGGGCTACCTACCCAGCATGACACCTGCGGACGACGGTCGGACGTTTACGCTGCGGCTCGTCCGGCGCCTGCGCGTCGACGGCCGGGACGAGCGCACAATCGAGGTCTGGTCTCGGACGTTCGACGACGCCGAAGCCGCGCGCCTGCTGGAGGCATGGCTGGTGTCGGAGGCGCCGCGGCTGACCGAGTACGGCCGCCTCGCCTCAATCCTCGGCCCCGGGAGCCTGGACCGGCTGATGGAGGCCCGGCTGGCCGCGGCGGCGGCCGAGCAGGCGAAGCGCGCCGCCGCCAAGGCGGAAAAAGCGCGCCCGCACCATCTGACTGGTGCGCGACGAGGTCGGGGCGTCCAACCGACCCGTGCTCGACCTCCTGGCAGGGCGGTGACCAGGCCAAGCCGTTCCTGCTGGTCAAGGCGGGGTTCGGCGATCAGTTGCTTGAGTTGCGTCGCGGTGACCCCGGCGCGGACCCGCGCGATCCGCTCGACGCACGGTACAGATCAGCATAGGGGGCGGCGGTGGCAAGCATGGACGCCGCTCCTTCGAGCATCCATGTAGCTCATGTGAGCAGGCGTTCGTGTTGGGGTCGAGCGCAGGTCGTCATGCCCTCCGACCCACTCGCATAGGTACATGCATACGAGCCGATAGGCCGACATATACATTCACCGTCGACATATCATAAACACCGATCGGGAGCCGCCCCGCCCGGACGGCTCCCCCTCTCGCCTAGCCCGCCTGGACCGGCACCGTCGCGGCCCGGCGGCGGCGCATCGTGCCCCCCGCCATGCCCAGCCCCAGGATCATGCTGGCCCAGGTCGCGGGCTCGGGCACGGCGCCGGGCAGGACGGAGTCCAGCCGGACCAGGATGAACTCGTTGTTGTCCGCCACGCCGGGGCCTCGGCCCCCGCCCCCGGGGAAATTATTGTCGTTGACGATCAGCAGCGTCTGCGCGTCGACGGCCAGCACGCTCTCGATGGTCACGAACGGGAAGGTAAAGCCGGTGCTGCCGTCGCGGTTCAGGTCGTTCGGATCGGCGATGTCGAGCAGGTCCAGCACGTTGCGCTTGAGAAGGCGGCCGTTCGCGTCAACTTGATCCAGATCCACCAGGAACACGCCCTTGAACCGCGCGGCCGCGCCGCTGCCGCCGTCGCGCTCGATCACCAGGAAGCGCCGGTCGTCCAGCGCCGTCATCTCACCGATGTTGGTACCGCCGGTCAGTTCATAGGTATAGCGCTCGTCCGTGAACGCGCCGGCCGCGACGTCGAAGGCGTTGATGCGGAGCGTACGCGCCGCGTCGCCCGCCACCGTTGCCTCCAGCAAAGTATAAAGCTTCGTGCCGCCCGGCGTGATCGCCATCCCCTCGAACCCGCCGCTGCGCGGCAGGTTGGCGGCGCCGGACGGCAGCGGGTTGTCGGGCGACTGCACGCCCGGCAGCGCGATCGCGGGGCCCAGCACGCGCAGGTTCGCGTCGGTGTGGATCAGGTACGGCCCGAACTCGTCGCCGAAATAATAGGAGCCGTCGGCCGCGCGGCGAAAGCTTTCCACGTCCAGGTCGGCCCCCGTCAGCAGCCGCCCGTCGCGGATGCGCTGGTCGACCACGATCGTGCCGTCGTAATAGAATTGCTTGTCCGCCTGGATGCCGAAGCCGAGCCGGCGATCGGGGTCGCTGAGCGCGGTGCTGCCGTTCAGCGTCACCGTGCCCGTGCCGCCCGTGGCGGTGCGGAAGTCGATGCCCACGTCGTGCACCAAGAGCAGCGCGTCGGCCGAGTTCGCCTTGGTGCCGAAGCCGTTGTCGGACAGCAAAATATAGCCGCCCCGCCCGTTGGCGATGACGGATGAGAAGCCCTGCACGGGCTGGCGGTCGATGAACGGTCCGGAGATGCCGCTGCCGCTGACGCCGAACTGGCCGGACGTGGGGCCGGCGATGAAGGTCGCGGCCGGCAGCGACGCGTAGCCGACCAGCGTGGCGGCGGGCGACGCGGCGGGTAGGCACAGCGCGGCGGCGCAGAACAGGTGCTTCAGGCGCATGATCGGTCCTCCCTCGTCGCCGGCCGTCTGCCGGGCGAGGGTGACACCGCCGCGTCTTAACCATGACAGATCAGGGGTGCCGCGAGTTGCCGTTGAACTGAACAGGCACGGATCCGATCATCGCCCACCTGTATAAGTGTCGGCAGGCAGATCTGTGGACCGGTCGATCGTCGTTAATGCATGATTTGACCAGAATTTAATCTTTTCCGCCGAGAACGCCGATTGAAATCCGGTTTCTGGGGGTACGTACAGGTGAAGTCTTCGGCCATTCGGCTGCCGCGTCGGCGGTTCGTGAAGCTCAGGGGCAATGTGGTGGAGCTGGCGGTCGGGCTGCTCGTCACCTCGATGCTCCAGTCCAATGCGGCGCACGCCGCGACGCTGCCCGCCGGCGACGCGACCGCGCCCGTGCAGCCGGCGGTCGATCTGCCCGCCACGCTCAAGGCCGTCGATCCCGACGCAATCCGGAACCTGACGATCGACGAGTTGAAGGCGTTGCTCGACGCCAAGACGCTGGCCGCACTGGGGTTGGACGCGGGCTTCCTCGATCAGCTCGACGCCGACGCGTCCGGCGCGATCCGTCGGCTGGAAGCGGCGTTCCGCGACAAGATCAAGGCGGTCGCTAAGAACGAGGCCAAGATCGCCGCGGCCGG
>Ga0325400_1001167_pt1 | contig 21410 bp, 22 predicted proteins | sample PopdelMetagenome_2_FD_205662 | JGI IMG/M metagenome (GOLD analysis project Ga0325400, IMG submission 205662) | Populus deltoides microbial communities from Bellville, Georgia, United States - Xylem-PdKOR-R1 | ecosystem: Host-associated > Plants > Phyllosphere > Stem > Wood/Secondary xylem...
CCCCCGAGTCGCGGGACTGCGTGCGCGCGGCCACCGACCTCTACGGCGGCATCCTGCGCGAGATCGAGCGCGCGGACTACCGGGTGCTCGACGGCCGGGTGTCGGTGTCCAAGCCGCGCCGCCTGGCGGTGTTCGCCCGCCGGTTGACCGCCGCCCAGCTGGCCAGGGTCAGGGTGACCATCGCCCAGCCGAAGAGCAGGTCCTCCACCGGCGCGTAGGCGATCCGCGGGCCCCAGATGGTGGTGGGCTCGTAGGTGACCACGCCCAGGCCGGTGAGCACGCCGTTCATCAGCAGCTGGAAGAACACGATGATCGCGTAGGCGGTCCAGTACGCCTTCCGGGTCACCATCCGCGTGCGGTAGACGGCCAGGTCCAGGACCAGGACGACGACGACCGCCGTCACGGCCAGCGCGCTGTAGCTCATCGACCGGCCCTCCCCGGTGCGTCGGCTTCCTCGGCGGGGTAGCCGGCGTCCCAGCCGGTCACCTTCCGCACCGCCTCCAGCGCCAGCACCGAGGCCAGCGGGACGACGAGGAAGAACAGCACCTCCTCGACCGGGATGCCCCCGGGCAGCCGCACGCCGGTGGTGTACACGGGGCTGTAGTCCCAGTGGCCCTCGTGGATGGCGTAGAGCACCCACGTCACGAAGACCACGAACTCCGGGGTGACGGCGACCAGCAGCCGGCGCCAGCGCGGGTAGACCCGCACGTGCAGCACCAGCTCCAGCGGGGCGGTCACGACCAGCACCCCGACCAGCAGGCCGAGGTACGTGAACTGGCTCAGAACGCCAGCGCCTGGGCGCGGCGGGTGACCTCGGTGTGCCGGTCGTCGCGCAGCGCCTGGATCGGGGTGCCGGGCAGCGACTCGTCCTCGCGGAAGAGCCAGTCGAAGGCCTCCTGCTCGGTGAACCCGCCGTCGTGCAGCAGGGTGAGCAGACCGGGCAGGTGGCGCAGCACCTCGCCGTCCTGGATGACGTCGACGGGGATCTTGCTGCGGCCGCTGCCCGGGAGGGCGAGGAGCTTGCCGTCGTTGACCAGCTGGCGCACGCGGTTGGGCGACACGCCGATCAGCTTCGCGACGTCCTGGGGGGTGTAGAACTCCACGCGATCAGTTTAGGTCTGGTGCATGACCGGTCAGACCCAGCGCCGTCGCACCCCGGGCGAGGTGCCCCGCCCGGCCGACCCGACCGCACCGCCGCCCTTCCTGGACCTCGAGGACCTGGAGCGGCGGGCACGCGACCTGCTGGACCCCGCGGTGTTCGACTACTACGCCGGCGGCGCCGGCACCGAGACCTCGCTGGCCGAGGCACCGGTGGCCTGGCGGACGTGGCGGCTGCGGCCCCGGGTGCTGCGCGGGGTGACCGCGACGACGGCGACCACGCTGCTGGGCAGCGAGGTCGGCACGCCGGTCGGCGTCGCGCCGTGGGCCTACCAGGCCATGGCGCACCCCGAGGGCGAACTGGCCACCGCGCGGGGCGCCGCGGCCGCCGGCGCGCTGATGTGCGTGTCCACCAGCGCCACGCACACCGTCGAGGAGGTCGCCGCGGCCGGCGCGGGGCCGGCGTGGTTCCAGCTCTACGCCCAGCACTCCCCCGCCCACACCGACGACCTCGCCCGCCGGGCCGGGGACGCCGGGTACCGGGCGCTGGTGCTGACCGTCGACCTGCCCGTGCTGGGCCGCCGGCACCGCGACCTGCGCAACGACTTCGCGCTGCCGGCCGGGCTGCGGATGGCCAACCACCCCGCCCCCGACGACCGGCCGCCGCTGGCCGCGAACGAGAGCCCCGGCTGGGTGCTCGCCGACGTCGGCAGGTTCGCCGAGCTCAGCGGGCTGCCGGTGGTGGTCAAGGGCGTGCTGCGCGGCGACGACGCGGTGGCGTGCGTGCAGGCGGGCGCCTCGGCGGTGTGGGTGTCGGCGCACGGCGGGCGGCAGGTCGACCTGGTGGTGCCCAGCGCGCACGCCCTGCCCGAGGTGGTCGACGCCGTCCGCGGGGAGAGCGCCCCCGACGGCGGCGACGTCGAGGTCTACGCCGACGGCGGCGTGCGCACCGGCTCGGACGCCCTCGTCGCGCTCGCCCTCGGCGCCCGCGCGGTGTTCCTCGGCCGGCCCACCGCCTGGGGGCTGACCTGCGGCGGCGCCGACGGGGTGGCCGGCGTGCTCACCGGGCTGACCGAGGAGCTGGCGCACACCATGACGCTGTGCGGCGTCGCGTCCCCGGCCGAGGTCACCCCCGACCTGGTCACCCGGTACGGGTGGACCACCCGCTGACCGTGACCGACCACCCCCGCGTCGCTGACCTCGGGTGCGGGCCGGCGCTCGTAGACTCGCCGCCGTGGACACCGCCGTGACCGACCCCGTGCTGGGGCTGGTCCTGGAGGGGCGCTACCGCCTCGAGGAGCGCGTGGCGCGCGGCGGCATGTCCACCGTCTACGCCGCCACCGACCTGCGGCTGCACCGCCAGGTCGCGGTCAAGGTCATGGTCGAGCACCTCGCCCACGACCCGGCCTTCGTCGACCGCTTCATCCGCGAGGCCCGCGCCGCGGCGATGCTGAGCCACCCCAACGTGGTCGGCGTCAGCGACCAGGGCAGCGACCAGGGCCTGGTCTACCTGGTCATGGAGCTGGTCCGGGGCCGCACCCTGCGCGACCTGCTGCAGGCCCGCGGCCGGCTCACCGTCGGCGAGGCCTTCGCGGTCATGGAGCCGGTGCTGTCGGGGCTGACCGCCGCGCACCGGGCCGGCATCGTGCACCGCGACATCAAGCCCGAGAACGTGCTCATCTCCTCCACCGGCCAGGTCAAGGTCGCCGACTTCGGCCTGGCCCGTGCCGTCGCCGGCACCGGGCACACCAGCCACACCGGCGGGGTGCTCATCGGCACCGTCGCCTACCTGTCCCCCGAGCAGCTCGAGCGCGGGAAGTCCGACGCCCGCTCCGACGTCTACGCCGCGGGCGTGGTGCTCTACGAGCTGCTCACCGGGCACCCGCCCTACGCCGGCGACACCCCGCTGGCGGTGGCCTACCAGCACGTGCACCACGACGTCCCCCCGCCGTCGGAGGAGACGCCGTCGGTGCCCTGGCAGGTCGACGAGCTGGTCGCCCGCACCACGCGCCGCGACCCCGGCGCCCGGCCGCTGGACGCCGGCGCCTTCCTGGCCGAGATCGAGGACATCTCGCGCGACCTCGGGCTGGGCCGCACCCCGGTGCCCACCGGCCGGGCCAGCACGCAGACCACCACGATCCGCCCGGTCAACCGGCCCTCGGCCGCGCGCACCGGCGACGACCCGCGCACCGAGGTCATCTCCCCGCACCGGCCCGGGAGCCGCACCGCGATGGTGCCGCTGCCGCCCACCGGGTCGGTCGCCGGCCGCCGTCCCCCGCACCCCACCGCACCCCGGCCGCTGCCCCGGGTCGGCGTCCCCGACCACATCCGGCGGCGCCGGGTGCGGCTGGCGGTCGCCGTCGTGCTGCTGATGGCGGTGACCATCGGCGCGGTGGGCTGGTGGCTGGGCTCGGGCCGCTGGACCGACGTCCCCTCGGTGTCGGGGCAGGGCCAGCAGCAGGCCATCGGGTTCCTGCAGGAGGCCGGGCTGGACCCGGTCATCACCGAGACCTTCAGCGAGGACGTGCCGGCCGGCACCGTGGTGTCGGCCGACCCCGCCGACGGCGCGCGGATCATCATCGGCAGCGACGTCACGCTCACCGTGTCCAAGGGCCCGGAGCGGTTCACCGTGGACGGCGCCCTGGTGGGCCAGCCCGCCGACGACGCCCAGGCCGCGATCGAGGCCCTGGGCGGCGACCTGCAGGTGGCCCGCACGACCGGGCGCAGCGACCAGGTGCCCGCCGGCTCGGTGATGGCCCTCGACCCCGCCGCCGGCACCGAGCTGCGCCGCGGGGACACCGTCACCCTCCAGGTCGCCGAGGGCCCGGCCACCGCCGACGTCCCCGACCTGGCCGGCACCGACCCCGACGACGCACAGGCCACGCTGGAGGCCCTCGGCTTCGAGGTCACCCGCGACGAGGGCCGCAGCGACGCCGTCTCCACCGGCCAGGTCATCTCGGCCTCGCCCGGCGGCAACCAGGACTACGGCTCCACGATCATGCTGACGGTCTCGGTCGGGCCGGTGCAGGTCTCGGTGCCCAACGTGGTCGGCCAGTCCAAGGACGCCGCCGTCGCCGCGCTGGAGGCCGCCGGGCTGGAGGTCTCGGTCACCCAGTTCTTCGGCGACACCGTGCTGCGCCAGACCCCCGCCGCCGGCGAGGTCGTCGACCCGGGCACCTCGGTGACCATCCTGGTGACCTTCGGCTGATCGCGGGGAGCCGGGCCCGCCCGTCCCGGCGCAGCGATGATCAGGGGACCTGATCCCGGTCCGTCCCCCCGCACGAGATCTGGTGCGGGGGGACGGACTCCCGTGCGGGGAGTCGGGTCTACAGCAGCGGGGCGATGACCTCGACGGCGCGGTCGATGCCGGCGTCGTCGACGTCCAGGTGGGTCAGCAGCCGCACCTTGGTCGCCGACACCTCGCTGACCAGCACGCCCTCGCCCTTGGCGGCCGCGGCCAGCATCGGGGCCGCGACGCCGTCGAGCACCACCATGTTGGTGTGCACGGTGGCCGGGTCGGCGCCCAGCCGCTCCGCGAGCTGCTTCGCGCGGGCGTGGTCGTCGGCCAGCCGGTCGACGTGGTGGTCCAGGGCGTGCAGGCACGCGGCGGCCAGCACCCCGACCTGGCGCATGCCGCCACCGAGCCGCTTGCGCCACAGCCGGCCCTCGGCGATGCGGTCGGCGGAGGCCACCAGCACCGACCCGACAGGCGCACCCAGGCCCTTGGACAGGCAGACCGAGGCGGTGTCGGCGAGGCGGCCGTAGGTGTCCAGCGGCACCCCGGAGGCGACCGCGGCGTTCCAGATCCGGGCGCCGTCCAGGTGCACCGAGACCGCGGCGTCGCGGGACCAGGCGAACAGCTTCTCCAGCTCCGCGAGCGGCTGCACCAGCCCACCGGCCCGGTTGTGCGTGTTCTCCACGGCGACCGCGGCGGTCGGGGTGAGGTGCCAGTTGCCGAAGGGCCGGACCTGGCTGATCAGCTGGTCGGCCGACAGCACCCCGCCCTCGCTGACCACGGTGCGGGTCGAGAGCCCGAAGACGGCGGCCGCGGCACCCATCTCGTAGGTGACCACGTGGGCCTCGGCGTCCCCGAGCACCTCCTGGCCGGGCTGGCAGACCAGCCGCATGCCGATCTGGTTGCCCATCGTCCCCGAGGGCACGAACAGCGCGGCATCGTGGCCGAACATCGCGGCCACCCGCTCCTCGAGCGCGTTGACCAGCGGGTCCTCGCCGTAGACGTCGTCGCCGACCTCGGCCCCGGCCATCGCGCGCCGCATCGCGGCGGTGGGCCTGGTGACGGTGTCCGACCGCAGATCAACCAGAGTCATTCCGCCATGCCTCTCGGCCCCGCTGCAGGGGCCCGCCGCGAGCTTGCGAGTGGTGGGGGGCAGTGGGGTCCTTCTTCAGCCACGGAGCATCTCCGCGACCAGGAAGGCGAGCTCCAGCGACTGGCCGGTGTTCAGCCGGGGGTCGCAGGCGGTCTCGTAGCGGCTGGCCAGGTCCTCGTCGCTGATCTCCATCGCGCCGCCCAGGCACTCGGTGACGTCCTCGCCGGTGAGCTCGACGTGGATGCCGCCGGGCCAGGTGCCCAGCGAGCGGTGCACGTCGAAGAAACCGAGCACCTCGTCGACCACCCGGTCGAAGTGGCGGGTCTTGTAGCCCGACGTCGACTCGTGGGTGTTGCCGTGCATCGGGTCGCACTGCCAGACCACCTGGTGGCCGCTGGCGGTGACCTTCTCCACGATGGCCGGCAGGACGTCGCGGATCTTCCCGTTGCCCATCCGGCTGATCAGCGTCAGCTTGCCGGGCAGGCCGTCGGGGTCCAGCCGCTCGACGAGCTCGACGGCCTGCTCGGGCGTCGTCGTCGGGCCGATCTTGACCCCGACCGGGTTGGCGAGCTTCGAGGCGAACTCGATGTGCGCGCCGTCCATCTGGCGGGTGCGCTCCCCCACCCACACGAAGTGGGCCGACAACGCGTAGGGCCGGCCCTCGTGCAGCCGCAGCAGCGCCCGCTCGTAGTCCAGGATCAGCGCCTCGTGGCTGTTGTAGAGCTCGACGCTGCGCAGCGCGGCGTCGTCGACGCCGCAGGCCCGCATGAAGCCGAGCGCCCGGTCGATCTCGCGGGCGATGACCTCGTAGCGGACGCCGGCCGGCGAGGAGGCGACGAAGTCCTGGTTCCAGTGGTGCACCGCGTGCAGGTCGGCCAGGCCACCCCGGGCGTAGGCCCGGATCATGTTCATCGCCGCGGCGGAGTTGGCGTAGGCCCGCACCAGCCGGTTGGGGTCGGGGATGCGCTGCACCGGGTCGGGGGCGAACCCGTTGACCATGTCCCCCCGGTAGGACGGCAGACCCAGCGCGTCGATGTCGGAGCTGCGCGGCTTGGCGTACTGCCCGGCCACCCGGCCGACCTTGACCACCGGGACGCTGGCGCCGTAGGTGAGCACCACCGCCATCTGCAGCAGGGTGCGGGTGGTGGCCTGCAGGTGGGGCTCGGTGTTGAGGTCGAAGGTCTCGGCGCAGTCGCCGCCCTGCAGCAGGAACGCTTTGCCCTGCGCCACGTCGGCCAGCTGGGCCCGCAGCGCGTCGACCTCGGAGGGCGCGACGATGGGCGGGACGCTGGACAAGGTCGCCAGGACGGCGTCCAGCGCGGCGCGGTCGGGCCACGAGGGCTGCTGCGCGGCGGGGAGCTCGCGCCACCTGTCCAGGCCCGGTGCCAGCTCGGCGGGTTCGGTCAGACTCACGTGGGAAGGGTACGGCGGGCCGGCGCACCGGCCGCGCACACCGTCGAGAGGACACCATGACCCGCCTGATCACCGTGACCGGCGCGACCGGGGCCCTGGGGGGCCGCGTCGCCCGGCTGGTGGCCGCCGAGGCCGCCGACCACGACGCCACCCTGCGGCTCGTGGTCCGCGACGCCTCGCGCGCGCCCCGCCTGCCCGGTGCCGCCGTGGTGGCCCAGCCCGGGGGCTACGCCGACGAGGCCGGCCTCGCCGAGGCGCTCACCGGCACGCACACCCTCCTGCTCGTCAGCGCGGCCGAGGCCGTCGACCGCACCGAGCAGCACCTGGCCGCCGTCCGCGCCGCCGTCGCCGCCGGCGTGGAGCGGATCGTCTACACCTCGTTCCTGGGGTCCGAGGCCGGCGCCACGTTCACCCTCACCGCCACGCACGCGGCCACCGAGGAGGCCCTCGGGGACACCGGCCTGCGGACGACGGTGCTGCGCAACTCCATGTACGCCGACTTCGTGCCGTTCTTCGCCACCCCGACCGAGGACGGCGGCGCGGTCATCGCGGCCCCGGCCGGCGACGGCGCGGCGTCCTTCGTCTCCCGCGACGACATCGCCGAGGTGGCCGCCGCCACCCTGCTGCGGGACCACCCCAGCACCGACGGCCGGGTGCTGGACGTGACCGGTCCGGAGGCGCTGACGCTCGCCGAGGCCGCCGCCGTGCTCACCGAGGTGACCGGGCGGGAGGTCCGGTACGAGGCGCAGACGGTCGAGCAGGCCTGGGCGACCCGGCGGCCCAGCGGGGCCCCGGACTGGGAGGTGGAGGGCTGGGTGACCAGCTACACCGCCATCGCCGCCGGTGAGATGTCCCTGGTCACCGATGTGGTGCGCTCCCTCGCCGGGCACCCGGCGCTGACCGTGCGCGAGCACCTGCAGCGCCACCCCGAGGACTGGGCCGCGCTCAGTCCCCGGTGACCGCGCGCCAGATGGCCAGGCCGTGCCGGGCGTCGACCAGGGCGTCGTGGGCACCCTCGGGCTTGCGCGGGATCGGCGGGGACCCGGCGTCCTCCCAGAACTGCTTGAGCTCGCGGGTGAACCGCGGCACCTGGCGCGGCAGCGCGGGCATCGCGCCCCAGAGCTGGCACAGCGCCACGTGGTCGTAGGCGGCGACCCAGGCCCACAGCTGCACGTCCTCGCCCGGGCCGGTCAGGAAGTCCAGCAGCGACTCCTTGATCCGGGCCCGGCTGCGCCAGGCCGCGTCCGAGGGCGGGGGCAGCTTGTCCAGCACGTTGCGGCGGACCCACGGGATGGCCCGGTCGGGGTCGAACTCGGTGGAGACGGCGTAGAACTCCCGGCCGGTCTCGTCCACGACGCCGATCGACACCAGGTCGATCGTGGTGCCGTCCTCGATGAACTCGGTGTCGTAGAAGTAGCGCCGCACGCCGGCCACGGTAGGCGGGTGCCGGAAAACGGCTGGTCGCGGGGCCGCCGCTCCGGCACGCTCCCCCGGTGCCTGCTGACCGGACCCTCACCCGCGCCCGCGCCGAGCTCGCCGCCGGGGACGTCGCTACGGCTCGCCAGCGACTGCGCGGCCTGCTGGGCACCTACCCGTCCCGGCTGGACGTCCGCTCGGCGCTGGCCCTCGCCTACCGCGCCGCCGGGGACCCCGCCCAGGCCGGTCGGTGGTCGTTCCTGGACGCCGACCCGGACCCGGTCGAGCAGGAGGCCTTCCACCGAGCCTGGCCGACGCCGGGCGAGCGTGTCCGCGCGCTGCGGTGGTCGGGCCCGGAGGAGGCGGCCGGTTCCTCCGCCGCCGTCCGACTGCGCACGCTGCTGGCCGCGGCGGAGGAGGAGGCGGGTGGACCGGTCGACTGGGCCACCGGCCGGCGTCGGGAGGAGCCCTGGCGACCCACCGCGCGGGACCGGGTCCTCGACGGGGTGATCGGTGCCGTCGTCGTCCTCGTCCTGGGGTGCACCGTCGTCGGGGCCGTCACCGTCGTCCGGTGGTTGGTCGACGCCGTCTCCTGACCCATGGTGCAGCTGCGGCCCCCGGGAGGACGTCCCCGAGGGCCGCAGCGCAGCTCCTGCGGATCAGCCGGCGGTGCGGCGGCCGCGCTCGACGGAGTGGGCGCCGAACTCCTCGCCGCCCAGCGCGGCGATCTCGCGCTCCAGCTGCGGGACGGCGGTCCGGGCCTGGGTGAGCACCAGCTTCTCGCCCAGGGCGCCGATGATCGCCTGCCGCCAGGCCGCGACGACGCCGACCGAGCGGGGGACGAAGACGCGGCGGCCCCGGTTCTCCAGGTTGCGCAGCAGCGCGTCGGCGCAGTCGGACACCGAGGTGTAGGAGCCCAGCGGCCCGGGGAGCCGGTCGAGGGTGGCCTTGAAGGTCGGCAGCGCGGCCTTGGTGTCGCGCACCATGTCGGTGTCGATCCACACCGGGTGCGCGCTGGCCACGGTCACGCCGCGGTGGGCGACCTCCAGCCGGAGCACGTCGCCGAACCGCTCCAGGCCGGCCTTGGCCGCGCAGTAGGCGCTCAGCCCCGGCAGCACGGAGAAGGCGGCGGCCGAGGAGATCAGCAGCACGTGGCCCCGGCGCTTGGAGATCTCCGGCAGGGCGGCGTGCGCGGTGAGCATCGCGCCGGTCAGGTTGACCTCGATGGTGCGGGCCAGCGCCCGCGCGGACGCCGTCGCCACGGTGTTCATCGGGGCGATGCCGGCGTTGGCCACGACGACGTCGAGACCACCGAAGACGTCCACGGCGCGGGCGACGGCGGCGGCCATCGCGTCGGCGTCGGTGACGTCGGCCTCGACCCACAGGTGCTCCGGGCCGAGCTCGGCGGCCACCTGGGCCAGCAGCTCCGGCTCGAGCCCGACGAGCGCCACGCGGGCGCCCCGGGCGGCCGCCTTGCGGGCGAGCTCGGCGCCGATGCCCCGGGCGGCCCCGGTGATGAGCACGGCCTGGCCGGCCAGCGAGCGGGTGTTCGGGGTCCTGCGGGCCATCGGGGCTCCTCCTCGTCGAGTTGCTGTTGAGCACTGCTCAACAGATGTGTACCTTGTTGAGCGTTGCTCAGCAAGCCGTCAGCAGAGGAGCCGACCGGTGACCAGCACGATCGAGAAGACCAGCGCCGAGGAGATCGGCGGCGTCCGCGAGGTCCACGTGGCCGTGATCGGGTCCGGCTTCGCCGGCCTGGGCATGGCCATCCAGCTGCGCAGGCAGGGCATCGAGGACTTCGTGGTGCTCGAGCGCGGCGACGACGTCGGCGGCACCTGGCGCGACAACAGCTACCCGGGCGCGGCCTGCGACGTGCAGTCCAACCTCTACTCCTTCTCCTTCGCCCCCAACCCGGACTGGCCGCGCACCTACTCCGAGCAGCCGGAGATCTTCGCCTACCTGCGCGGCGTCGCCGACCGCTACGAGCTGCGGGACAAGCACGTCTTCGGCGCCGAGGTCACCGCCGCCACCTGGGACGACGCCGCCCGCCGCTGGGACGTCGAGACCACCGCCGGGGCCTTCCGGGCGAAGGTCCTGGTCTCCGGCGCGGGCGCGCTGGCCGACCCCTCCTACCCCGACATCCCCGGCATCGAGACCTTCGCCGGGACGGTCATGCACACCGCCCGCTGGGACCACGACCACGACCTGGCCGGCGAGCGGGTGGCGGTCGTCGGCACCGGCGCCTCGGCCATCCAGGTGGTCCCCGCCATCCAGCCCCGCGTCGGGTCGATCGCGGTCTACCAGCGCACTCCCCCGTGGGTCATCCCCCGCGGCGACCGGCCCACCACCCCCTTCGAGCGCGGGCTCTACCGCCGGTTCCCCGCCGTCCAGAAGGCCGTGCGCGGCGCTCTCTACGCCGGCCGGGAGTTCCTGGTGTTCGGCATGGCCAAGAACCGGCGGCTGCTGGCGCCTGTGCAGAAGCTGGCCCGCACCCACCTCGAGCGCCAGGTCCGCGACCCGCAGCTGCGCGCCGCGGTGACCCCCGACTACACGATCGGCTGCAAGCGCATCCTGATCAGCAACGACTGGTACCCGGCCGTCTCCGCGCCCAACGCCGAGGTGGTCACCGCCGGCATCGCCGAGATCCGCCCGCACTCGGTCGTCACCCGCGACGGGGTCGAGCGGCCCACCGACACCCTGGTGCTGGCCACCGGCTTCCACGTCACCGACCTGCCCATCGCGCACCGCATCACCGGCCGCGACGGCCGCAGCCTCGCCGAGGTCTGGGACGAGGGCATGGTCACCAACCGCGGCTCCGCGGTGGCCGGCTTCCCCAACCTGTTCCTGCTGGTCGGCCCCAACGTCGGCGTCGGGCACACCTCGATGGTCTACATGATCGAGTCGCAGGTGGCCTACGTCGGCGAGGCGCTGCGCGCGATGGCCGTCGAGGACCTGGCCGTGCTCGAGACGACGCCGGCGGCGCAGGAGGCCTACCGCGAGCTCATCGCGCAGCGCTCGGCGGGCACCGTCTGGCTCGGCGGCGGCTGCGGCTCCTGGTACCTGGACCGGCACGGCCACAACACCACCCTCTGGCCGGACTTCACCTTCCTGTTCCGCCGGCTCACCAAGCACCTGGACCGGGACAACTACGTCGGGACGCCGGAGCGCGAGACCGCCGGGGTGGCGGCATGACCGCCGCCGGGACGACCCCGACGACCCGCCACGAGGTGCACGCCGTCCCGACCCCCGACGGCGCCCTGCTGCACGCCACCGTCGACGGCGAGGCCACCGCGCCGGTGACCGTGGTCCTGGCGCACGGCTGGACGCTGGCCCAGGCCGCCTGGGACGACGTCGCCGCCCTTCTGGCCCCCGACGTCGCCGCCGGCGCGCTGCGGCTGGTCCGCTACGACCAGCGCGGGCACGGGCGGTCCACCTGGGGCGGCACCGACCCGGTGTCCATCGACCTGCTCGGCGAGGACCTGGCCGCCGTCCTGACCGCCCTGGCCCCGACCGGGCCGGTGGTGCTCGGCGGGCACTCGATGGGCGGCATGACGATCATGGCGCTGGCCGCGGCGCACCCGGAGCTCATCGGCGACCGGGTGCGCGGGGTGGCGCTGGTCGACACGTCGGCCGGCGAGCTGTCGCACCCGCCCCGGACCGCCGTCGAGCGGCTGCAGCAGAAGCTGCTGCCCGCCGTCGGCGGCTGGGCCGTGGCGCACGCCCGCCGGGTGGAGGGCTGGCGCCGGCGGGTGCCGCCCACGCACCCCCGGCACCGGGCCGTCGTGCGCGGCCTCCTCTACGGCACCGACGCCACCGAGGAGATGGTGGCCCGCGGCGCCGCGATCATGGCCGGGTCCTCGGTGCGGGCCTTCGTGGCCTTCTACCCGGCGCTGGGCGCGCACGACAAGGCCGCGGCCCTGGCCGAGCTCGGCACGGTCCCGGTGGAGGTCCTGGTCGGCGACTCCGACAAGCTGACCCCCGTGCGGCACTCCGGCAAGCTCGCCGAGGCCATCCCGACCGCGCACCTGCAGATCGTGCCCGGCTGCGGGCACATGCTGCCCCAGGAGCGCCCCGACCTGGTGACCGCCGCGATCCGCCGGTTGCTCCCCGCGCCGTGACCGCCGCCCGGCGCTCGGCCGCCGACCGACGGGCGCAGCTGGTCGAGATCGGCCTGGAGCTGCTGCCCACCACCCCGGTGCCCGAGCTGACCATCGACGAGGTCGCCCGGCGGGCCGGCATCAGCCGCAGCCTGCTGTTCCACTACTTCGCCACCAAGACCGACTACATCGACGCGGTCACCACCGCGGCCGCGGACCTGCTGTGCACCCACGTGCTGGAGGGCCCGGGCGCCCAGGCCGGCATGCTCGACCGGTTCGTCGGCTGGGTGGAGACCTACCGGGACAGCTACGTCGCCTTCGTCCGCGGCGCGGTGGGCGGGGACCCGGCGGTCGCCGACGTCTACACCCGCGCCCGGGAGCGCCTGGTCGACGGCACGCTGACCGCCGTCGGGCTGCCCGACGACCCGCGGCACCGACAGCTGGTGCGCTCGTGGTTCGCCTTCACCGAGGACCTGGTCATCGGCTGGACCGCCGAGCCGACCATGGGCCGCGACGAGGTCCTGGCCCTGGCCACCGACGTGCTGGCGCGGATCACCGCACGCTGACGCGGGTCAGCCGGCCAGCGAGCTCGGCAACCGGTCGGCGGCCTCGTGCGGCGGCGGCTGCAGGGTGGCGACCACCTCGACGGCGCTGGCACCGGTGGAGTCCATCGACTTCTTCACCTTGGCGCCGTACAGGTCCACGTACTCCTGGCCCGACAGCAGCATGATCTCGTACATGATCTCGTCGGTGATCGACCGCTCCACGAAGCGGTCGCCCGACAGCCCGGCATAGCGGGAGAAGTCCAGCGGCTCGCCGAACACGACGTCCACCCGGGTCAGCTTCTTGCCCAGCAGCGTGAAGGTGCGCCCGGGCACCATCGCCACGGGGACGACGGGGCAGCCGGTCTCCAGCGTCATCCGCGCGACGCCGGTCTTGCCGCGGAACAGCCGGCCGTCGGGCGAGCGGGTGCCCTCGGGGTAGATGCCCAGCAGCTTGCCCTCGCGCAGGATCCGGATGCCGGTGGTCAGCGCGTTCTCCGCGGCGTCGGCGCTGGTGCGGTCGATGGGCACCTGGCCGCTGCCGCCGAAGAAGACCCGCTGCAGGAACCCCTTGATCCCCGGCGCGGTGAAGTACTCGGCCTTGGCCAGGAAGGTCACCCGCCGCCGGATCACCAGCGGCATGAAGATCCAGTCCGAGGCGGACAGGTGGTTGCTCGCCAGCACGGCGGCCCCCCGGGCGGGCACGTTCTCCAGACCGGTCGCCTGCGGCCGGAAGACCAGCCGCACGACCGGCCCGATGGCCACGTACTTGAGGAACCAGTAGAACAACGCGCCTCCCTCAGCGACTGCCAGACTAGGGAGCGCCGGGCTGCGTCACAATCGCGGGTCCGGTCCGCCCGCCCCTGGACAACGGGCGGCCGGGCGGGAACGCTTCCAGCCGTGCACGGGAGGGCAGCATGAGCGCTTCGCGCGGCCGTCGGGACAACGGCCTGGACGCCCCCCTCTGGCACCCCCTGCGCGACGTGGACCCCCGGGTCGGTGAGCACCTGCTCGACGTGCTGCGCGAGGAGGGCATCGCCGCGTACCTGGCGCCCTCCACCGACACCGCGCCCTACACCCGCACCCAGTTCCTGCCCTCCCCGCCGACCGACCGGCTCTTCGTCGACCGCGCCCGCCGCGCCGACGCGCGCACCCTGGTCGACACGCACGCCGACGAGCACCCCGACCCCGAGCCCACCCCGCGGCGCCGGCGCACCGACCGCGCCGAGGACGCCGCCGCCACCGACGCCGAGTTCGCCCGCATCGTCGCGGCGTGGGAGGCCGAGGAGGCCGCCTCGGGCACCCCGGCGCCGCCGGCCCCGCCGGAGCAGCCCCGGGACGACCCCCCGCCCCCGCCGGCGGAGGTGCCGGTGCTCGACCGGCCCGAGGAGCACTTCGAGCCCCCGCCGCCCCCGCCGCTGCCGGTGCCGGCCCCGGCGTCGCTGTACGCGCTGCTGCTCATCGCGGCCGGCGCGGTCTGCATCATCGCGCCGGGCGCGATCGGGCTGAGCCTGGACGTCGGGATCGTCATCGGGGTGCTCGCCGTGGTCGGCGGGGTCGCCGTCCTGGTCTCCCGGATGCGCGACCGCCCCGACGACGGCGACGACGGCGCCGTCGTCTGACCGCCTAGGCGCTGCCCTCGGCGACGGCCCGGCGGACGAGGTCCGCGGCGCCGACCAGGCCGGCCTGGGCGCCCAGCTGCGCGGCGACCACCGTGGGGCCGGGCCGGAAGCCGCGGCCGGGCAGCGCCCGCTCCAGCCGCTCCCGGGCCGGGCCGAGCACCATCTCGCCGAGCACGCTGACGCCGCCGCCGATGACCACGACGTCGGGGTCGAGGATCGCGGCCATGTCGGCGATGCCCTGGCCCAGCCAGGTGCCGACGTCGGCCAGCAGCTCCAGCGCCAGCGGGTCGCCGGCCTTGGCCGCGGTCGCGACGTCCTCGCCGGTGAGCCGCTCGGCCCGGCCGCCCACCCGCTCCAGCAGCAGCGCGGCGGCCGCCGGGGAGCTCGTGGCCACCTCGCGGGCGGTCAGCCCCAGGGCGTTGCCCGAGGCGTACTGCTCCCAGCAGCCGCGGTTGCCGCAGGCGCACAGCCGGCCGTCGGGGACCACCCGCATGTGGCCCCACTCGCCGGCCACCCCGTGCGCCCCGCGCTGCAGCCGGCCGTCGATGACCATGCCGCCGCCGATGCCGGTGCCCAGCGTGATCATCACCGCGAGGTCCGAGCCGCGGGCGGCGCCGTAGCGGTACTCCGCCCACGCCGCGGCGTCGGCGTCGTTGCCCACCCACAGCGGCCGCTGCAGGCGCCGGCCGAGGTCCTGGCGCAGCGGCTGGTTGCGCCAGGCCAGGTGCGGGGAGAACAGCACGGTGTCGCCGGTCCGGTCGAACCAGCCGGCCGCCCCGACGCCGACCCCGACCAGCGGCCCGCCGTGCCGCTCGGCCAGCTCCTCGACCACGGCGGCGATGGCGTCCTCGGTCGCCCGCACGGAGGTGCCCGGTGTCGCCCGGCGGGCGGTGTCGGTGATGGTGCCGTCGGGCGCCACCACACCGCCGGCCACCTTGGTGCCGCCGATGTCGATGCCCAGCGCCGGCAGGTCCTGCGGGGAGCTCATGCCACCTCGATGCGTTGCACGGGGACCGGCGCGGGCGCCGGTCCGGGATCGGTCGTCTCCTCGGCCTGCGGCTCCGGGCGGCTGAGCCCGCGCAGCGCCGTGGCGGCGGTGGTCAGCAGGTCGGCCAGCGCCTCGGACAGCTCGGGCCGCTGCCCGCGCAGCACGGCCAGCGCGGTGCAGACCGGGCAGCTGCGGCACTCCGCGGAGGAGTCCTCCCCGGCGGCCCCGCCCAGCGAACCGGTCAGCGCCTCGACCAGGCCGCGCAGCTGCTCGCCCAGCGGCGGGGGCGCGGTCACCGGGCACCCTCCGCGGCCAGCAGGTCGGCCGGCCACTGCGCCGGGTCGGGCGCGAAGGCCACCACGAGCACGGCGTCGCGCGTCCCCGGGTGCTGCACGCCGGCCCCGGTGACCGTGCAGCGGCGCAGCAGCGGGTCCAGCGGCAGCGACCGGCGCAGCCCGGCCAGGCCGACCACCAGCTCGTCGCCCCAGCGGGTCAGCTCCACCTCGCCGCGCCCGGCGCCGGGCAGCGGCACCGGCAGCACCCAGCCGGCGCCCTCCCGCCGGGCCTGCGGCACCGGCAGCGGCTCGGGGGCCGTACCGGGCAGCTCCGCCCCGAGGGCCACCAGCGCGGGGACGTCGGAGGGCGGCACCGGCGCCTCGGCGACCTCGCGGACGGCGAACCCGGCCAGCCCGTCGCGCACCCGGTCCTGGACGGCGGCACGGGCGGTGGCCCACTCCCCCGCACCGGCGGGCAGCAGGCGGGCCAGGGTGACCGAGGCCAGCGGGAGGCCCAGCAGCCCGGCCGCGGCGGCCGCCCGGCGCACCGCGGGCACCGCCCGGTCGTCGGGGGCGACCACCAGGTGCACCTCGGGCCGCTCCGGCACCCGGGCCAGGGCGGCCTCCAGGGCACCCACCGCGGCCAGCGCGGCGTCGACCGCGCCGGCCCTGCCGCGGCCGGTCAGCGCGCGCACCGAGGCCAGCACCCGCAGCCGCGGCGGCGCCAGCTGGGCCAGCCACCAGCGCGTGGCACCGGGCAGCGCGAGCAGCTCCAGCGCCTGCGGCAGCGGCCCGGCGTCGACCACGACGACGTCGGCGGCGCCCGCCGCGTCGCCCAGCTCGGTGAGCAGGGCGACCTGGCCGGCCCCGGGCGGGGGCACCACCGAGGTGGCCGGCGGGAGGGTCAGCACCGGCACCAGCGCGGCCAGCGCGTCGGCGTGCCCGGCCCAGGCGGCCTCCAGCGCGGGGCCGGCCTGGACCACCCGCACGTCGACGTCGCCGAGGTCCGCGACCGCCGGCGGCGCGGTGGTCAGCAGGACGACCCGCTGCCCCGACCCGGCCAGCGCGAGGGCGGTGGCCGCGGCGACGGTGGAGGAACCGGCCCCGCCCGGGCCGGTGACGAGGAGCGTGCGCACCGGGCCGGTCAGGCCTCGACGCGCTTCTTGAGCTCCTTGAGCGCGGTGTCCAGGATGACCTTCTCCGCCTTGCGCTTGATCATGCCCAGCATCGGGATCGAGAGGTCGATGCTGATCGTGTAGGTGACCTCGGTGCGCCCACCGGTCTCCACCAGGGTGTAGCTGCCGTCCTGGCGCTTCTGCATCTGGCCCTGCACCAGGCTCCAGCGCACCTGCCGGTCGCCGTCCCAGGTGTAGGCCAGCACGTAGTCGTCCTTGACCGCGCCGGCGTCGAGCACGAAGTGCACCTGCGACGCCCGGCCGTCGGCGCCGGTCCCCAGCACCTCGACGGTCTTGGCCGCGGCCACCCACTGCGGGTAGGCCGGGAAGTCGGCGACCACGGCCATCACGGCGGACGCCGGCGCGTCGATCACGATGGACTGGGTGGACTGGTCGGCCATGCGCGCAGGGTAGTCGCCGGGCCCGGCCCGACGTGCTCCGGTGCAGGTCACCTGCTCCCCAGCAGGGAGCGCCCGGTAGATTGGGTGATCACGATCCCGCGTCCGAGGCCGGCGACGAGGCTGGTGCTCCGCGCGGGGAGGAGAGGACCGGCGTGCGCGAGCTGAGCGTTCCCCCCATCTACACCGTGGGACCCGACGAGGCCATCCCCGACCTGCTGGCCCGCAACCTGGCGGAGTTCCCCGAGAAGGTCGGCCTGCGGGTGCAGCGCTCCCCCGGGCAGTGGACCGACGTCACCTACCGCGAGTTCGGCGAGCAGGTCGCCGGCGTGGCCAAGGGGCTGATCGCCAGCGGCATCCGGGCCGGTGACCGGGTCGCCCTGCAGGCCCGAACCCGCTACGAGTGGACGGTGCTGGACTTCGGCATCTGGGCCGCCGGGTGCGTCGTCGTCCCCGTCTACGAGACCTCCAGCCCCGACCAGGTCGCCTGGATCCTGTCCGACAGCGGCGCCACCGCGGCGTTCGTGGAGAAGCAGGAGCACGCCGACGTCGTCGAGTCCGTGCGCGGGCAGGCCCCCGACCTGGGCCCGGTCTGGGTCATCGAGGACGACGTCCTCGGCACGCTGGCCTCCGCCGGCGCCGACGTCCCCGACGCCGAGCTCGAGGCCCGCCGGGCCACCCTCGGCGCCGACAGCCTGGCGACGCTGATCTACACCAGCGGCACCACCGGCCGGCCCAAGGGCTGCGAGCTCACGCACGGCAACTTCCTGTTCGAGATCAACAACGGCATGTCGCTGCTGGGGCGCTTCCTCAACGTCGACGGCTCGCTGCTGCTGTTCATCCCGCTGGCCCACGTGCTGGCCCGGGTGCTGCAGGTCGGCGCGTTCCGCACGCAGACCGTCATCGGGCACACCTCCGACATCAAGGACCTGGTCGCCGACCTGGGCACCTTCCAGCCCACGTTCGTGCTCGCCGTCCCGCGGGTGTTCGAGAAGGTCTACAACCAGGGCAAGGCCACCGCCGACCAGGGCGGCAAGGGCAAGGTCTTCGACAAGGCCGCCCAGGTGGCCATCGACTGGTCCAGGGCGCAGGACACCGGCGGCGCTGGGCTCGGCCTCACCGCCGCGCACAAGGTCTTCGACCTGCTGGTGTACCGCAAGCTGCGCGCCGCCCTCGGCGGCCGGTGCATCGGCGCGGTCTCCGGCGGCGCCCCGCTGGGCGAGCGGCTGGGCCACTTCTTCCGCGGCGTCGGCGTCGTCGTGTACGAGGGCTACGGCCTGACCGAGACCACCGCGGCGGCCGCGGTCAACCACGACGCGGCGTTCCGGATGGGCACCGTGGGACGGCCGCTGCCGGGCACCGACGCGGCCATCGCCGACGACGGCGAGGTGCTGCTGCGCGGCGGCATCGTCATGCGGGGCTACTGGCAGAACGAGAAGGCCACCGCGGAGGCGATCGACGCCGACGGCTGGTTCCACACCGGTGACATCGGCGAGCTGGACAGCCAGGGCTTCCTGAAGATCACCGGCCGCAAGAAGGAGATCCTGGTGACCGCCGGCGGCAAGAACGTCGCCCCGGCCGTGCTCGAGGACCGCATCCGGGCGCACGCGCTGGTCAGCCAGACCATCGTCGTCGGCGACGGCAAGCCCTTCATCGCCGCGCTGATCACCCTCGACGAGGAGGCCCTGCCCGGCTGGCTGAAGCTCAAGGGCAAGGACGCCTCCCTCACCGCCGCCGACCTGGTCGACGACCCCGACCTGCAGGCCGAGATGGAGGGCGCGGTCGCCGAGGCGAACAAGGCGGTGTCCCACGCCGAGAGCATCCGCAAGTTCCGGGTGCTGCCGATCGACTTCACCGAGGCCAACGGCACCCTCACCCCGAGCATGAAGCTCAAGCGGAACGTGGTCCTCAAGGAGTACGGGGACGAGGTCGAGGCGCTCTACGCCAAGGCCCCCGCCGCGCAGTCCTGACCTACCCCGCCAGCAGGTCGGCGAAGGTCGCCCCGATCGTCGCCCACGACCAGCGCTGCTCCACCCACGCCCGGCCGGCCGCCCCCATGGCGGCCGACCGGGCGTGGTCGTCCAGCAGGGCGGTCAGCGCCGCGGCCACGGCGTCCGGGGACCGCGGGTCGACCACGTGGCCGGTGACGCCGTCGCGCACCGCCTCGGGGGCGCCGCCGGACGTGCCGGCGACCACCGGCAGCCCGCAGGCCGCCGCCTCCAGGTAGACCATGCCCAGGCCCTCGACGTCCAGCCCGCCCCGGCGGGTGCGGCAGGGCATCGCGAACACGGTGCCCGCCGCGTAGTGCTCGGGCAACGACGCCGGCGCCACCGGCCCGGTGAGGACGACGGAGCCCCCGAGCCCCGCGGCCTCCACCCGGCGGCGCAGCCGGGCCTCGTCCGGGCCCCCGCCGACCAGCAGCAGCCGCGCCCCGGGGTGCCGGGCGAGCACCCGCGGCCACGCCTGGACGAGCACGTCCTGGCCCTTGCGGCGGACCAGCCGGGACACGCACACCACGACCGGCGCGTCGCCGAGGCCGTACCGGGCGCGCACCGGGCCGCCGTCCACACCGGGGTGGAACCTGTCGACGTCCACCCCGGGCGAGAGCTGCCGGAGGTCGGCCCGCCCGCCCAGCGCGGGCGCCAGCTCCCCCCGGGTGTAGTCGGAGATGTAGGTGAGGACGTCGACGCCGGTGGCGATCCGCTGCAGCAGCTGACGACCCACCGGCAGGGCCACCCAGCCCGTCTCGTGGCCGTGGGTGATGCCCACCGTGCGGGCGGCGCCGGCGCGGCGCAAGCCCGGGGCGAGCAGGCCGAGCGGGGCGGCGGCGCCGAAGACGACGGCCTCCGCGCGGTGCTCGCGGACCAGCGCCGCCGCGGCGCGGGCATTGCCGGGGGTGGGCAGCAGCATCGAGGTGGGCCGGCGGACCACACGGTAGGGCAGCCCGGCGTCGTGCTCGGCGGCGCCCGGCGAGGTGGAGGCGAGCACGACCAGGTCCTCGGGCGGCAGCCGCTCGAGCAGCGCCGCGACGAAGGTCTGGATGCCGCCCTGCCGGGGCGGGAAGTCGTTGGTGACGACCAGCGTGCGGGTCAGCGGGACCACTCCTGGGCCGCGGCCACCCGCTGGGCGGTGGTGGGGTGCGAACCGAAGAACCACTGCCAGGCCGCGGGCGGGTCGGGCTGGTTCAGGTTGGTCACCGCGAGGCGGCGCATGACGGCGGCGAAGGCGTCCGGGTCGCGGGTGAGGTCCAGGGCGTGCTGGTCGGCCCGGGCCTCCAGCTGCCGGGACACCCCGTTCTGCACCGGGGTGGACAGCAGGGTGCCGACGGCGACCAGCAGCAGGACCAGCGGCACGACCCGGGCGTCACCCGGCCCGTCCGCCCCGGCCCGGCGCAGCAGCGGGGCCGAGCCCAGCAGCCAGCCCAGCAGGGCGACGGCGGCCGCGGCGCCGAGGGCGCCGACCAGGGTCCCGGTGAGTACGTCGTCGGTGGCCACGTGGCCGAGCTCGTGCGCGGCGATGGACTCGACCTGCTCGTCGGGCAGCTGCTGCAGCAGGGTGTCGTAGACGACGATGCGCCGGGTCGAGCCGAAGCCGGACACGTAGGCGTTGAGCGCGGTGGTCCGGCGGCTGGCGTCGGCGACCAGGACGTCCTGCACGGGGGTGCCGTTGGCCTCGGCCAGGTCGAGCAGGTCGGTGCGCAGCTGCCCAGCCGGCAGGGAGGTGAAGTCGTTGAACGCGGGCTCGACGACCACCGGGTAGAGGAACGAGCCGGCCACCACGAGGCCGGCCGCGCCCGCCCCGGCCCACGCCCACCAGGTGCGGGGCGCGCGGCGGGCCAGGACGACGAGCAGCAGCAGGCCCAGCGCGGTGAGGCCGGCGGTGATCCCGGTGTCGACGGCGACGTCGCGGGCGAACAGCGGCCAGCTGCGGGTGGACAGCCCGTACCGGTGCCGCACGACCTCGCCGTAGGCCGACAGGGGCAGGGTGACCACCCGGCCGGCGACGGTGAGCACCAGCGTGCCCAGCACGACCTGCCAGAACCAGCCACCGCCCAGCGG
>Ga0325400_1001169_pt1 | contig 21401 bp, 25 predicted proteins | sample PopdelMetagenome_2_FD_205662 | JGI IMG/M metagenome (GOLD analysis project Ga0325400, IMG submission 205662) | Populus deltoides microbial communities from Bellville, Georgia, United States - Xylem-PdKOR-R1 | ecosystem: Host-associated > Plants > Phyllosphere > Stem > Wood/Secondary xylem...
GGCCGGTGCCGGCCTGCCAGGTGCCGCGGGCGCCGAGGAACTGATGCTGTGGCCGGGGACGCCGCCCGGCCTGCCGAGCCCGCCGCCCGTTTTCCGCGTGACGGACCGGCCGGGCGGGCCGGTGTCACCCAATCGGTCGGTCGCGGGCATCGCTCGCCCCGTGCTGTCGGTGCGCCGCGCGGCGCGGCCGGACGGGTCGGCCGTCATGCTGATCCCCGGCGGCGGCTACGCCTATGTCTCGTGGGACAACGAGGGCGAGGAGCAGGCGCGCTGGCTGAACGCGCGCGGCACCACCTGCTTCATCCTGACCTATCGCCTGCCGGGCGAGGGCTGGGCGGACCGGTCGCTGGCGCCGCTGGCCGACGCGCAGCGGGGGATGCGGCTGATCCGCGCCCACGCCGCGCGGTACGGCGTGGACCCCGCACGGGTGGCGGTGCTGGGCTTCTCGGCGGGCGGGCATTTGGGCGGCAGCCTGGCGACGCGCTTCGCCGAGCGGGCCTACGCGCCCGCGGACGCGGCCGACCGGCTGTCGGCCAGGCCCGACCTGGCCGGGCTGGTCTATCCGGTGGTCAACCTCAGCCAGCCCTTCACCCACGCGGGCAGCCGCGACAACCTGCTGGGGCGCGACGCGGACCGCGCGGCGCTGGAGCGGGCGTCGGTGGAGCGGCGCGTGACGGCGGACACGCCGCCCCTGTTCCTGGTCCACGCCGCCGACGACGGCACGGTGCCCGTGGACAACAGCCTGGTCCTCTACGCCGCCGCGCGCGCGGCCAAGGTGCCGGTCGAGATGCACCTGTTCGAGCGCGGCGGCCACGGCTTCGGCACGCGGCTGAAGCCGGATCAGCCCGCCGCCGCCTGGCCGACGCTGTTCGCCGCCTATGCCCGGTCGCGCGGGGTGATGCGGGGTTGAGCGTCGCTCAGTCCACGTCGCCGGGGTCCCGGAACAGCGCCAGCGTGACCATGGCGGCCGCCGCGGCCTGGCGCTCGGCCCCGTCGCGCGGCAGCAGCACGCGGCGGTCGACGCCGGCCGTCAGTTCCACCGCCGCCGCGACGCGGCCGTCCGCCGCCCGCGCCACATAGCCCACAGGCGCGCCCGAGCCGAGCGGCGTGCCCGCCACCCCGTGCGACGATTCCAGCCCCAGCGTCGCGCCGTTCAGCGTCACTCGGCCCGTCCGCGTGTCGGCGGCGCCGGGGCCGGGTGCGGCGCCCACCTCCAGCCCGCCCGCGTCGCGCCCGTCCAGCCGATAGGCGCAGGAGAGGCGCAGCGGCATGAGCGGCGCGGCGGCGTCGATCCCGCCGGCCAGCCGCCCACGCGCCTCCGTCCGGGCGTAGCGGCAGCGGCCCTCCAGCACGCCCGCGTCGCCTGCGCCGACCACGCGGAACGACATGGTGCCGAAACGCGCGGCCTCGCCGACACGCACCGCGTCCACCTCCGAGCCGATGGAGGGCGGGCCCCAGCCCACCGCGTCCGCTTCCGCCCGCCGACGCACCGTGCCGGCCGCGCCGCCGAAGCGGAAGGCGCCGTCCTGCCAGGCGGGCACGCCCGTCACGTCCGCCCGCTCCATCGCCGTGCCCGCCGACAGGGCGTCGAAGCCGTCCATCCGCGCGGTCGTACAGGCTCCGAGCGCGCAAGCCCCAAGTGTGCAAGCCGCCGTCGCATACCACCGCACGATCCGTCTCCTCCGCCGCTCCCAGCTGGGATAGGCACCGATCGGCCTTACCCGCGGCTGAACCGCTCGCCCCGGTGCATTGCCCCCCGGTGCATCGCCCACAGCGCGCCCAGGCTGAGCGCGGAGGCGAAGGCCAGGTAGGCGCCGACCCAGGCCAGCCCGCCCCGCTCCGCCAGCGCCTGGGCCGCGACGGGGGTCAGGCCGCCGCCCAGGATGCTCGCCAGGTTGAACGCCACGCTGACGCCCGAATAGCGCACGCGCGCCGGGTAGAGCCCCGCCAGCCAGGCGGAGAGCGGCCCGTAGACGAAACCCATCACGAACAGCGCGAAGGAAAGGCAGGCGAAGATCACGGGCAGCGAGCCCGACCCCAGCATCGGCGCCAGCACCAGCCCGGCCGCGACCGCACCCGCCGACCCGCCCGCCAGCACCCGGTGCGCCCCTACCCGGTCGGACAGGATCCCCGCCAGCACGATGCCCACCCCCATGAACAGGATGGCCCCGATCTGCACCGTCAGGAACACGGGTCGGGCGATGCCCAGCGTGGTGGTGGCGTAGCCCAGCGCGAAGGCGGTGGCGATGTAGTAGACCGCGAAGCACGCCACAGCACCCAGCGTGCCGCCCAGCACGCGGCGCCAGTGCAGCCGCATCAGCTCGCCCATCGGGACGGCGGGCGGCGCCTCCTCCGCCAGCGCGCGGGCGAAGGCCGGCGTCTCGCCGATGCGCAGCCGCACCCACAGCCCAAGCCCGACCAGCGCCGCCGACAGGAGGAACGGCACGCGCCAGCCCCAGGCGGCGAAGGTGGCGTCGCCCATGGTGCTGGCCAGGATCAGGAACAGCCCGTTGGCCAGCACGAAGCCGAGCGGCGCGCCCAGCTGCGGCACCGCGCCGTAGCGCCCGCGCCAGCCCGGCGGCGCGTTCTCGACCGCCAGGAGTGCTGCACCCCCCCACTCGCCCCCCAGCCCGAATCCCTGGCCGAAGCGGAGCAGGCACAGCAGCAGCGGCGCCAGCCGGCCGACGTCGGCGTATGTGGGCAGCAGCCCGATGGCGAAGGTGGAGCCGCCCATCAGCATCAAGGAGGCGACCAGCGTCGACTTGCGCCCGATCCGGTCCCCCCAGTGGCCGAACGCCCAGGCCCCCAGCGGCCGCGCCACGAAGGCGACGGCCAAGCTGGCATAGGCCGCCAGGAGCTGCGCCGACGCGTTGCCGACGGGAAAGAACAGCGGGCCGAACACCAGAGCGGCCGCCGTGGCGTAGATGTAGAAGTCGTAGAACTCGATGGTGGTGCCCGCCAGGCTGGCGACCAGCACGCGGCGCTGACCGGCGAACGGGGCGACTCCCGTCGCCGGCCGGTCCGTTTCCGTCGATATGGTCGCGCTCATGCCGGTCTCCCCACCATCGCCCCGACGTGACGCGCGTCGCGCCAGGGGGCAAGAGGGACAAGGGGGGGCAGGGCGGCGGCGCCCTACTCCGCGCCGCCGCCGTCCTCGGCCCGCTTCAGCCGATCCACCACGTCCGCGCGGCCCGCGTGGCGGCGGCGGAGTGCCGCCGTGTCGCGCTCCAGCGTCGTGCAGCGCAGCTTGGCCACCGCGGCGTCGATCTCGCGCTGGCGCGCCGGATCGTCCGACGGCCCCTCCCCGCCCCAATGATCGCACCCCTCCCACCGCACCAGCACGGCGCGCACGTCGGCGGGCAGCGGGCGGGCGGGGGTGGGGGCGGCGAGCGTGGGAGCGACGAGGGCGAGGAGGAGGATGGGGGACATGGGTCCTTCTTTAATGGCTGACATCCGGAGGCAGCGTGTACGCCCAATAGCGGACATCAAACACACCCGATATAAACGGAGCGTGGCCCGCCTTTTTACAATCATCGCAGAGTTTCGCGGCACGACGTACGTGTCACAGGTCAACGCGTCTGATGAGCATGGTGCGGTGCGCGCTTGGGCCGGAAAGCTCCGTGAAGAGCGCCCGTTTGGACGAGCCTCCCCTTACCTCGCCACGTCCGCCGAAGCTAATGTCGCGAGCTCCCCGCCTGTCGCTATTAGCGGCGTAGCAAACGTATGGTGTGTCACAGGTAGCTGTGGCGGCGACTTCATGCTTGCTGACATTGTTGAAACAGAGCAGCCGACGAACGGCTGCTAACCACCCTGAGCGGCCATCATCCATCCTACAACGGCGCATCCCCCGCCGCCCCGTAATGGTGCCAGGTGAAGATCGCCGCCGCGCCGCGGTACGGCCGCCACGGCTCGGCGAGCGTCCGGGTCAGCGCCTCGTTCGGGCGGGCGTCCAGGCCCAGGATGCGGCCCGTTTCCAGCTGCACCGCCAGGTCGCCGGCCGGCCACACGTCGGGGCGTGCCTCCGCGAACAGCAGGTAGACCTCCGCCGACCAGCGGCCGATGCCCTTGACGCGGGTGAGCGCGGCCACCGCCGCCTCGTCGTCGGCGGGGAGCGCATCCAGGGGAAGGCGGCCGCTCAGCACCTCGTCGGCCAGGCTCCTGGCATAGGCGGCCTTCTGGCGCGACAGGCCGGCGGCGCGGAGCTGCTCGTCGGTGGCGGCGGCCGCCAGCGCCGGGTCCGCGGCGTCGCCCAGCACCTCGCCCAGGCGTCGCCACACCGCGTCCGCCGAGGCGACGGACACCTGCTGGCCGACGATGGTGCGCATCAAGGTGGCGTAGCCGCGCTCGCGGACACGGGGGGCGGGATAACCCACGCGGTCCAGCGCGCGGGCGAAGGCGGGTTCGACCGCCGCCAGCGCGTCCAGGTCGGCGCGCAGCCGCTCGGCGCTCAGGCCCATGGGCGGGGCCCTTGATCGCCGGGGTGCGGGCGGCCATGGCGGCCGGGGGAACGGAAGGATACGGGCATGGCCAAGCTTATCGTCGTCACGCGCGAGGGGGAAGAACGCGAGCTGGACCGCGAGACCGGCCTGTCGGTGATGGAGGTGATCCGCGAGGGCGGGGTGGACGAGATCCTGGCGCTGTGCGGCGGATGCTGCTCGTGCGCCACCTGCCACGTGCACTTCGACGAAGCGTATCTGGACAAGCTGCCGCCGATGAGCCCGGACGAGGACGAACTGCTGGATGCCACAAGCGACCGGGACGCGACCTCGCGCCTGTCGTGCCAGGTCCCCTTCGGCCCGGCGCTGGACGGCGCGCGCGTGCGGATCGCGGCGGGAGATTAGAGGCAAAGTTCCGATACGCCCGCGCAACGGGTGGCACCATCGGGCGGGGCGGGCGTTCAGGCGGTCCACTTCGCAGAGGAACATGGGTTGTCGCGCGATCGCATCGTCGCGGTCGGGTTGCTGACCGCCAGGGACCTGGAACTGCTGGGCAACGGCTTTCGCCGCATGTACGCGGTGGAGGAAGGCGACGGGTTCGACGACCTGCTGCGCGCGCTGGACCGGCTCGAGCCCGTGCCGCCGGCCGGTGAACGGCGCGAGCGCTAAGCCTCCTCCAGCCACGCGCGGCGCAGCGGGCGGACGGCCGCGAAGGCAAGCAGCGACGCCAGCGCGTAGAAGCCCAGCGCCCCCACCGCCGCGTAGCGCAGCGCGTCGGCGCCGTACTGCGCACGCAGTCCGTCCGATACGGCGCCGATCAGCAGCGGGCCAACGCCCAGCCCCACCAGGTTGTTGACGAACAGGAAGCAGGCGGAGGCGGTGGCGCGCCGGTGCGGTGGCGCCAGGTGCTGGACCGCAGTGTTGATCGGCCCCTGCCACAGGATGTTGAGCGCGTTGGGGACGAGCAGCAGCGGCCAGGCGATCCAGGGCGACGGGCTGAGCAGACCGGCCGCGAAGAAGGGCAAGGTCAGCGCCCAGGCGATGGCAGGCAGCCGCGCGTACCAGCCCCGGTCGGCGCGTCCCAGCCGGTCGGCCAGCCAGCCGCCCGCCAGCACGCCCGCCACGCCGCCGATCAGCAGCAGGCTCCCCAGGAACTGCCCCGCCCCGATCAGGTCCAGGCCGAAGCTGCGCATCAGCATGCTGGGCGTCCACAGCGCCAGGCCGTAGCCCGTCAGCGAGCTGAAGGCGGCGCCGAAGGAGAGGAGCCAGAAGGCGGGCTGGCGCGCCAAGCTCGCGAACACGGGCCAGACGGGCTCGGCGCGCGCGGCCGGGGCGCGGGGCCGGTCGCGCACGACCCACGCGAACACGGGCGCGAGCAGCAGCCCGGCCAAGCCGACGCCGGTGAATGCCCAGCGCCAGTCGACCAGCGCGGCCAGATAGGCGCCGAGCAGCGTGCCGAGACCGAGCCCGACGGGGATGCCCATGGCGAAGACGCCAAGCGCGCGGGCGCGCCGTTCGGGCGGGAAATAGTCGGCGATGATCGCGTAGGAGGGGGCGACGCCGCCTGCCTCGCCCACGCCGACGCCCAGCCGATAGAGAAAGAGCTGCCAGTAGCCGGTCGCCGTGCCGCACAGGACGGTGAAGCCGCTCCACACCGCCAGCGCGCCGGCGACCACGCCCGCCCGGCTGGTCCGGTCGGCCACCCAGGCCAGCGGCACGCCCAGCACCGAGTAGAGGAGCGCGAACGCCAGGCCGCCCACCGCGCCGAACTGCGCGTCGGAGAGGTGGAGGTCCGCCTTTATCGGCTGGGCCAGGATGCCCAGGATCTGCCGGTCCAGGAAGTTGAACACGTAGACCAGCAGCAGCATGGCCAGCACCAGGCTGGGGCTGGGGCTGGGGCTGGGGCTGGGGCTGGGGCGGGGGCTGGGCGCACGTCGCGGCGCTCGCATATGGGCCATGGCCGGCGATCCTCCCCCCGGTCGCCCTGGTGACGACGGGCACCCGTGATGCGCGCGCGGGGGCGGGCGCGCAAGCTCAGTCCCCGGCTTCCGCCCGCACCTCGGCCAGCAGGTCCTTGCGGCTGAGCTTGCCGATCATGGTTTTCGGCAGCGCGTCGCGCACCACCACCCGGTCCACCCGCTCGTGCCGGCCGAGCCGGGGGTTGAGCCAGGCGCACAGCTCCTCGCCCGTCACCTGCGCGTCCGGCGCCAGCGTGACATAGGCGCGGGGGCACTCGCCCCGGTATGCGTCGGGCAGGCCCAGCACCAGCGCCTCGCGCACGGCGGGGTGGTGGTGGAGCTGGGCTTCGAGCTGGGAGGGGAAGACCTTGAAGCCGCTGACCGCGATCATGTCCTTCAGCCGGTCGACCACGGTCACGAAGCCGTCCGCGTCGACGATGCCCACGTCGCCCGTGCGCAGCCAGCGCCGCCCGGCCGCGTCCGTCACGAAGCACTCGACGTCGGCCTCCGGCCGGTTCCAGTAACCGGCCATGATCTGCGGCCCGCGCACCACAATCTCGCCCGGCTCGCCGTGCGGAGGCGGGCGGGCGGGGTCCTCCTTGTCGACCAGCGACACCTCCGTGCCGGGCAGGGGCTGGCCGATGGAGCCGGGCACGCCCGGCGCGGCATAGGGGTTGGAGGAGACCACGCCCGAACTCTCTGACAGGCCGTAGCCTTCGACCAACGTGGCGCCGGTCGCGGCCTGGAACCGCGCCTTCAGCTCGGCCGCCAGCGGGGCGCCGCCCGACACGCAGACGCGCAGGCTGGAGAAGTCGGTGCGGCCGGCGTCCGGGTGGTCCAGCAGCGCCTGGAACATGGTGGGCACGCCGGGCAGCGCGGTGGCGCGCGTGCGGCGGATCGCGGCCAGCACCTGGGCGGCGTCGAAACGCGGCAGCAGCACCATCTCGCCGCCCGCCACCACCGTGCGGTTGAGCACGCAGGTGTTGGCGAAGACGTGGAACAGCGGCAGCGCGCCCAGCACACGGTCGGTGTTCCGCCCGAACTCCGGGTCGAGTGCGGCCACTTGGCGCGCGTTGGCGGCCAGGTTGGCGTGCGTCAGCACCGCGCCCTTGGGCGTGCCGGTGGTGCCGCCCGTGTACTGGATCAACGCGGGGGTCCGCTCGGGATCGACGGCGGGCGGGTCGAAGCGGCCGTCGTTGGCGATCAGCGCGGAGAAGGCGGTGACGCGCGGGTCGCGGGGCCGGGGCGCGGTGTCGCGGCGGCGGAACAGGCGATAGGCAACGGATTTCGCGGGCGGCAGCGCGCCCGCGACCGATCCCACCACCAGCCGCTCCAGTCCGCTCCCGTCCAGCACCTTCAGCGCGGTGGGCAGCAGCGCCGCGGCCGACACGGTGAACAGCAACCGCGTTCCCGAGTCGGCCACCTGATGCGCCAGCTCGTCCGCGGTGTAGAGCGGCGAGAAGTTCACCACCGTCGCGCCCAGCCTGAGGATGCCGTAATAGGCCGCGACATAGTGGGGCACGTTGGGGAGGTAGAGACCGATCCGGTCGCCCGGCCCGTATCCCAGCCGCGCCAGCCCCGCCGCCACGCGGTTCGCACCGTCCAGCGTCTCGGCATAGGAATAGCGCCGGCCCAGGAAATCGATCAGCGGCGCGTCGCCCAGGCGCGCGGCCGCCTCGTCGAACAGGTCGGTCATGGACCGGGGCGGCAGATCCAGGTCCCAAGGGGCGGGGTGGCGGTATCGCGCGCGCTCGATGCTCATTGACACGCGTGTAAGTAAGCGGCGCGCGCGACGCAACGGCGGCGGCTGTTACGTCTCGTGTCCGTTCGCGTCCGCCGCCGCGTCGGCGTCCAGCGCCTCGTGCAGCGCGTCCCGCACCGCCGACAGGGCCGCCAGGAGCGCGGCGTCGGGAGCGGGCGGCGTCGCTTGCGACGGTACAGGGGCGGGGGCGGGCGCCGGTGCCGCCCCGCCCTCCGCCTCGCGGGTGAGCAGCGCCTGCACGCCCTTCACCGTATAGCCCTGGTTGGTCAGCCAGTCGTGAATGCGCCGCGCCAGCGCCGCGTCGGCCGCGCGGTAGTAGCGGCGGTTGCCCGCGCGCTGGAGCGGGCGGAGCTGGGGAAAGCGCGTCTCCCAGTAGCGCAGCACGTGCGCGGCCACGCCCAGCTCGGCCGACAGCTCGCCGATGGTGCGGAACGCGTCCGTGGACTTGGACGCTGCGCCCGCGACCGGGCCCGCCGCCCCGGCGGCATCGCCCCCGGGGCGGCGGGCATCGCCTGTGGCCGGGGGCGGGGGCGCGTTCAATTCAGCGCGCGGCGACGATACGGTCGCGCATCATCTGGCTGGCGCGGAAGGTGAGCACGCGGCGCGGCGCGATGGGCACCTCCACGCCCGTCTTGGGATTGCGGCCCACCCGCTCGCCCTTGTCGCGCAGCACGAAGGTGCCGAAGCCGGAGATCTTGACGTTCTCGCCGCGGGACAGCGCGCCGCACATCTCGGCCAGCACCTGTTCCACGATGCGGGCCGAATCGGAACGGCTGAGCCCGATCTCGCGGTGGAGCGACTCGGCGAGGTCCGCGCGCGTCAACGTCCCCACAGCTTCCATTTCCGTCCCCCCGTTCGGCCCAACGGGCAGGGACGCTACACAAGCCACGGGAAGAACGCGACGATTTTTCGACGGATATCGTTACTATTTCGCAACGAAATATTGGGTGAGCGGACCGGCGCCGCGAAACGCACCGCGGCGCGCTCCCGGGCGCGGCCTCAAACGCGGATGACGGCCGCGCCCCAGGTGAAGCCGCCGCCCATCGCTTCCAGCACCACGAGCTGGCCCGGCCGGACGCGCCCGTCGAGCACGGCGGCGTCGAGCGCCAGCGGCACGGAGGCGGCGGACGTGTTGGCGTGCCGGTCCACGGTCACCACCACCTTGTCGGGCGACAGGCCGAGCTTCCTGGCCGTCGCGTCCAGGATGCGCGCATTGGCCTGGTGCGGCACCACCCAGTCCACGTCGGCGGGGGCGAGGCCGGCGGCGTCCAGCGCCTCGTTCATCACGGCCGCCAGGTTGGTGACGGCGTGACGGAACACCTCGCGCCCCTTCATCCTGAGCTTGCCCACCGTGCCGGTGGTGGACGGGCCGCCGTCGACGTAGAGAAGTTCGTTGTGGCGGCCGTCGGCGTGGAGGCGGGTGGCCAGGATGCCGCGACCCTCCGCAGGGGATGAGGCGTCCACCTCCGTCGCCTCCAGCAGGATCGCGCCTGCGCCGTCGCCGAACAGGACGCAGGTGGCCCGGTCCTCCCAGTCGACGATGCGGCTGAACGTCTCGGCACCCACGACGAGCGCGCGGGCGTGGACGCCCGCGCGGATCATCGAGTCGGCCACCTGCACCGCGTAGAGGAAGCCCGAGCAGACGGCGGCCACGTCGAACGCCACGCAGTCGGGGATGCCCAGCATCGCCTGGACCTTGGTGGCGGTGGCCGGAAAGGTCTGGTCGGGCGTGGCGGTGGCCAGCACGATCAGGTCGACGTCGGCGGCCGCGCGGCCCGCGGCGGCCAGCGCGCGGCGGCAGGCGTCGGCCGCCAGCGTGGCGGTGGTTTCGCCTGTGCCCGCGATGTGCCGGTAGCGGATGCCCGTGCGCTCGACGATCCACTCGTCGGACGTGTCCACTTGGGCGGCCAGCTCGGCGTTGGACACGCGGCGCGCGGGGAGCGCGGAGCCCGTGCCCGTCAGGACGGAACGGATCACGCGGGCGTGCCCGTCGGCAGCTCGGCCGGCGCCTCGAACCGGCCCAGGTCGTCGGCGATGCGGCGCGTCAGGTCGGAGCGCACCATCTTCACCGCGTTGCCGATGGCGGTCGCCACGCCCAGCTCGTTGGCGCCGCCGTGGCTCTTCACCACCAGGCCGTTCAACCCCAGGAAGACCGCGCCGTTGTGCTTGTTGGGATCGAGGTGGTCGCGCAGCAGCTCGGTGGCGGGACGCGAGATCAGGAAGCCGACCTTGGACCGGATCGAGCTCTGGAACGCGCGCTTGAGCAGGTCGGCGACGAAGCGCACCGTGCCCTCGGCGGTCTTGAGCGCGATGTTGCCGGAAAAGCCGTCGCACACGATCACGTCCACGTGCCCGCGCGACAATCGGTCGCCCTCGATGAAACCCTCGAAGCGGAGCGGCAGATGGTCGGCCGCGCGCAGCACGGCGGCCGCGTCGCGGATCGTGTCCGTGCCCTTCTGGTCCTCCGACCCGATGTTGAGCAGCGCCACGCGCGGCGCCTCCAGGTCCATGATCGCGCGGGCATAGGCCGCGCCCATGACGGCGAACTGCACCAAGTTCTCGGCGTCGCACTCGGTGTTGGCGCCGAGGTCCAGCATCACCACGTCGTTGTCGCCGAGCGTCGGCAGCGGGGCGGCGAGCGCGGGGCGGTCGATGCCGGGCAGCGTGCGGAGCGCAAGCTTGGCCATGGCCATCAGCGCGCCGGTGTTGCCCGACGACACGGCGGCAGCCGCCCGGCCCTTCTTCACCAGGTCGACCGCCACGCCCATCGACGTGGTGCGTGCGCGGCGGATGGCCTGACTGGGCTTGTCGCCGCTGCCGATCACGTGGGGCGCGTGCACGACCTCCGACGCGGCATGGAGACCGGGATGCTTCTCCAGCCCGGCGCGCACGCGTTCCTCGTCGCCCACCAGCAGGAAGTGCGCGCCCTCGTTGGCGCGCCTGGCGCGGGCGACGCCGGCCAGCATGACCTCCAGCCCCTCGTCGCCGCCCATCGCGTCGACGGCGATCCAGTCGCTGCCGGCCATGCCCGTACCTGCCCCCTTATGTCAGAGGTGTCGGGCGGTCAGGCCTCGACCGCCAGCACTTCCCGGCCGTTATAGTGGCCGCACGCGGTGCACAGGTTGTGCGGGCGCTTCAGCTCGCCGCAATTGGGGCATTCCTGGAACGCCTCCACCGACAGGGCGTCGTGGCCGCGGCGCATTCCGCGCTTGGAGGGCGAAGTCTTTCTCTTGGGGACGGCCATGGCGGCACCTTAGCAGCTTTGAACGGTTTCGGGTGAAACGCCCTTCCGGTCCGCGCGCAAGCCTTGCCGGCCCGCCCGCGGGCGCGTTGTCGGGGCGCGTCGCGAAGGGCGGGCCTATAGCGGATCGCGCCCGCGTTGCAAGCGGGCGGGGCACGCCAGCCGGACGAGGAGAAGTGTCGTGATCTTGCCAATTACCCTGACCATTGCGGGGGCCGTCGCGCTCTTGCTTCTGTGGCTGTCGGCGCGCGTGTCGCTGCTGCGCCGCGCGCGGGGGATCGACAACGGCGACGGGGGCGACGCGTTGATGCGCGCCCGCGTCCGCGCGCACGCCAACCTGACCGAGTACGCGCCCGTCGTGCTGATCCTGCTAGCGCTGCTGGAGCTGGCGGGGCGCGACCCGCGCGCCCTGTGGGCGGCGGGCGCGGTGTTCGTGGCGGGGCGGCTCCTCCATCCCTTTGGCCTGGAGCGGCCGGGCGCCAACGCGCTGCGCGCGGGCGGCATCCTGTCGACCTGGGGCGTGATCGCGGCGCTGGGCGTCTGGGCGCTTCTGACCGCCTACGGTGCGTCCGCCGCGTAGGGGTTGGTCGCGCGCTCGTGCGCGAAGCTGCTCGGGCGGCCGTGGCCGGGCACGAAGAAGGTGTCGTCGTCGGGCGTCGAGCCCAGCGGCCAGAGCTTTTCCCGGATGGATCGCACCAGCACGGCGTGGTCGCCGCCGGGCAGGTCGGTGCGCCCCACCGACCCCTGGAACAGCACGTCGCCCACCTGCGCGAAGCGGGACGGCGCATGGTGAAAGATCACGTGGCCGGGCGAGTGGCCGGGTGCGTGGTATACGTCCAGCACCAGCTCGCCCACCGTCACCCGGTCGCCGTCCGCCAGCCAGCGGTCGGGCGTCATGGGCACGCCGGGCAGGCCCCAGCGTGCGCCGTCCGCGTCCAGCCGCTCCAGCAGGAAGGCGTCGTCGGCGTGCGGCCCCTCCACCGGCACCTTGAAGCCGTCCGCGAAGGGGCGCGCGAGGCCGGCATGGTCGATATGGCCGTGGGTCAGCAGCACCTTCTCGACCGTCACGCCCGCTTGTGCGACGGCCTGGCGGATGCGCTCGGGGTCGCCGCCGGGATCCACCACCGCGCACCGCATGGTGGCGGTGCACCAGATCAGCGTGCAGTTCTGTTGCAGCGGCGTCACGGTGACGATGGTGGCGCGCAGCGGGGTGTCTAGAGGAGCGTCGGACGGCGTGGTCATTCGCGACGGGTAGGGTGCCGCGCGGCGACGCACAATCGCGTGCTTGGCGGAAAGGGCTGAGGGGGATGAACCGGCGGGGGACAGGCTTGCGTGAGACGGGGCCAGTCCGGCAGGAAAGACGCCGCGATGCCGCTTCCCCCGCCGCCCATGGTTCTCCTCGACGACGCCCGCCCCGGCGGCGGGCCGGCGCGGCTGTACCGCGACCCGGTGGAGGTGGTGCGTGCCGATACGGTGGACCAGGTGGCGGGCGCGGTGGCGACCTTGCGCGCGGGGCTGGCACGCGGGCTGTGGGGGGCGGGCTGGCTGGCCTACGGGGCGGGGCGGGCGTTCGACCCCGCCCTGCCTTTCGATCCGCCCTCCGGCGGGGCGGACGGCCCGCTGCTATGGTTCGGCCTGTTCCGGGGCTGGGAGCCGGTGGCGGACGTGGCCGCCGCGCTGCCGGAGGCGGCGGGCGCGCGGCTGGGGGCGATGGAGCCCGGCCTGTCGTTCGAGGACTATGCCGAGCGGTTCGCGCGGGTAGCCGAGCTGATCCGCGCGGGCGACGCGTACCAGGTGAACCTCAGCCTTCGCGCGCGCGGGCCGTTCGCGGGCGACCCGCTAGCGCTCTATGCCGACTTGCGCGCGCGCGGTGGCGGCGGGTGGGGGGGCGTGGTAGACGCGGGCGACCGGACCGTGCTGAGCTTCACGCCCGAGCTGTTCTTCCGCCGCGACGCGGACGGCACGCTGCTGTGCCGCCCGATGAAGGGCACCGCGCCGCGCGGCGCGAATCCGGCCGCCGATGCGGCACAAGCCGCGGCGCTGGCCGCCGACCCCAAGCAGCGCGCCGAGAACCTGATGATCGTGGACCTGATCCGCAACGACCTGGCGCGCGTGGCGGAGCCGGGCAGCGTGGCGGTGCCCGAGCTGTTCGCGGTGGAACGCTATCCCACCGTGCACCAGATGGTGTCGGACGTGACGGCGCGCTCGCTGCCCGGCCGCGACGCGTTGGACGTGCTGGCCGCGCTCTTTCCCTGCGGTTCGGTGACGGGGGCGCCCAAGGTGCGCGCGGCCGAGATCATCGGGGAGGTCGAGGCGGACGGGCGCGGCGCCTATACGGGCGCCATCGGCTGCCTGGACCCGGACGGCTCGGCGCGGTTCGGCGTGTCCATCCGCACGCTGGAGATCGCGGGGCAGACGGCGACGCTGGGTCTGGGATCGGGCGTGGTGGCCGACTCCCGTGCACGGGACGAGTGGGACGAGTGCCTGGCCAAGGGCGCGTTCCTGGGCGGGGCGGCCCCCGGCGGGGATGGCCGGGTCGACGCCGCCGCGCGGTTCGACCTGATCGAGACCATGGCCTTCGATCCCGAGGAGGGGCTGCTGCGGCTGGGCCGGCATCTGGCCCGGCTGGGCGCGTCGGCGGCCGCGCTGGGCTTCGCCTTCGACCGGCACGGCGCGGCCAACGAGCTGCAGGCCGCCACCATCCGCCTGCGCCAGCCGGCGCGCGTGCGCCTGCTGCTGTCGCCGCTGGGCCGCGTGGCGGTGGAGGTCCAGCCCCCGCCGCCCGAGCCCGACGTGCCCGTGACGGTGGCGGTAGTGCCGCTGCCCGTTCGGTCGGCCGACCTGCGCCTGCGTCACAAGACCAGCCGGCGCGGCTTCTACGACGTCGCGCGCAAGAGGGCGGGCACGTGGGAGGTGGTGTTCGAGGACGCGGACGGCTTCCTGACGGAAGGCAGCTTCACCGCGCTGTTCGTGCCGCGCGACGGACGGCTCCTGACGCCGCCACTAGGACGCGGCCTGCTGGCGGGCGTGCTGCGCTCCGAGCTGCTGGAGGAGGGGCGCGCGGTGGAGGCGGATGTGCGAGCCTGCGACCTGCCAAAGGATTTCTTCGTCGGCAACGCGCTTCGCGGGCTGGTGCCCGCGCGGCTGGCCCGCCTATAGCGCCGCCGCCTCCACCGTTCGGGAATCGTAACAATGCAGCCGTCCGCCGCGCTCGCCCGCATCCAGCCGTCCGCCACGCTGGCGGTGACGGCGCGCGTCGGCCAGATGAAGCGCGCAGGCGTGGACGTGATCGGGCTCGGCGCGGGCGAGCCGGACTTCGACACGCCCGACCATATCAAGGAAGCGGGCATCCGCGCCATCCGCGACAACCGGACGCGCTACACCGACGTGGACGGCACGCCCGAGCTGAAGGCCGCCGTGGTCGCCAAATTCGCGCGCGACAACGCGCTGGACTACCGCACCGACCAGGTGACGGTGAACGTCGGCGGCAAGCAGACGCTGTTCAACGCCATGGTCGCCACCGTGGACGCGGGCGACGAGGTGGTGATCCCCGCGCCCTACTGGGTCAGCTATCCGGACGTGGTGGCCTTCGCCGGCGGCACGCCCGTGGTGGTGCCGGCGGGGCCCGAGCAGGACTACAAGCTCAGCCCTGCGCAGCTGGACGCGGCGATCACGCCCCGCACCAAGTGGGTGATCCTGAACTCGCCCTCCAATCCCACGGGGGCGGGCTATTCGGCGGCCGAGCTGCGCGCGTTGGGCGAGGTGCTGGCGCGCCACCCGCACGTGTGGATCTTCGCCGACGACATGTACGAGCACGTGGTGTTCGGGGGTTTCCGCTTCGCCACCATCGCCCAGGTCTGCCCCGAGCTGTACGAGCGCACGCTGACGGTGAACGGCTGTTCCAAGGCGTACGCCATGACCGGCTGGCGCATCGGCTTCGCGGGCGGCGCGCCCTGGCTCATCAAGGCGATGGCCAAGCTCCAGAGCCAGTCCACCTCCAATCCCTGCTCCATCGCCCAGGCGGCGGCGGTGGCCGCGCTGACGGGCGACCAGGCGTTTCTGGCCGAGCGCGCGGGCGTGTTTCAGCGGCGACGCGACTCGGTGGTGGCGGCGCTCAACGCGATCCCGGGCATGACCTGCCCCACGCCCGACGGTGCCTTCTACGTCTATCCGTCCTTTCCCGAGCTGATCGGGCGGACGACGCCGGGCGGCGTCGTGATCGACAGCGACGAGGCGTTCGTCACCTATCTGCTAGACGAGGCGCGCGTGGCCGCCGTGCACGGCGCGGCCTTCGGCCTGTCGCCGGCGCTGCGCATCAGCTACGCCACGTCCGACGCGCTGCTGGCCGAGGCCTGCGCGCGCATCGCCGAGGCGGCGCACAAGCTGCGCTGAACCTGCCCGGAAGATGAACGGCCGCTCCAGCGGGCGTTCAGGCGGAAAATTGTAAACGAAACCTTGTCGCCGGGCGGTCGCGTGCCGATCTGCCGGGCGGCAGCGACGAGAACAGAAACGGTCAAGAGTCATGCGCAACTTCAAGAACAGCGTCCTGTGGCAGTTCGCCGGTGGCTTCGTGCTGGGCGCGGTGGGCCTGGTGGCGATGCAGCCCGGCGAGGCGGGCCGCGCGGTCAGCGAGCGGCTGAACCCGCCGGCCGTGGCCTCGCTGCGCTGAGCCCCGTGCGGATCGCCGCCACCCTGCTCATCGGTTTCGCGGCGCTGCCCGCATGCGCGGCCGAGCGCGCGGTGTCGATCCCAGCCGCGCGGCTGGACCCAAAGCCCGCGCCCGGCCCGAAGGTGGCGGTGCTGGCGGGCGGATGCTTCTGGGGCATGGAAGCGGTGTTCGAGCGGGTGCGCGGCGTGCGCTCGGTGACGGCGGGCTATGCCGGCGGCACGCGCGAGACGGCCAGCTACGATCAGGTCTCCACCGAGCGTACGCGCCACGCGGAGGCGATCCGCATCGTCTATGACCCCGCCCGCGTTAGCTACGCCACGCTGCTGCGCGTCTATTTCTCGGTCGCGCACGACCCGACCCAGGTGAACCGCCAGGGGCCGGACAGCGGCCCCAGCTACCGCTCCGCCGTGTTCCCGCAGGACGTAGAGCAGGAGAGGGTGGCGCGCGCTTACCTCGCCCAGCTGGGTGCGGCGCGCAGCTTCCCGCGCCCCATCGCGACGCGGGTCGAGCGCGGGGCCTTCTTCCCGGCAGAGGCGTACCACCAGGACTTCTTCCGCCGGAACCCGACGCACCCGTACATCGTGACGTGGGACAAGCCCAAGGTGGCGGCGTTCCGCGCGGGCTTCCCGTCGCTGGCGATGTGATCCCGGCGCGGGCAGTCACGCCCGCGCGTACGGCTCGTCCGGTTCCAGCGGTTCGAAGCGGGACTTGAGCAGGTCGAAGGTGGCGGGTGCGACGTACAGGCTGCGCCTCGCCGAGCGGTTGCGGAGCGCGATCCGCCTGCGCGCCTTGCCGTCCGGACAGTATACGGCCCACAGCATCGCGGTCGCGCCCGCGTCGCGCACGATCCCGCGCACGCGATCCCGCTCGACGCGGGACCAGAAACCATAGTCGAGCACCACGTCCAGCCCGAGCGTCAGGCAGCGGACCCATATCGGTTGCAGCAGCTCCGCAATGGCCTCCGCCCGGTCGGCGAAGGTGTCGGCGGGCGGATCGTCGCCGAACAGGCGCGCCATCCACTCGTCCGGCGTGAAGCGCACCGCGCGGCGGCGACGTTCCAGCTCCTTCGCCAGCGTCGTCTTGCCCGCGCCCAGGAAGCCGAACATCAGGTGGGCGGTCGGCACCGGTTTTCCGCCGGTGGCGCTCACGCCGCCAGGGGAAAGCGCAGCATCCGGTCGCGCACGGGCACCAGCGCGGCGGCGCCCGCGCCCACTGCGCGGCGGATGGCGGGCGCGCCCGCGTCCAGCCCGCCCGTCAGCGCGCCGAAGGCCGGCAGGATCAGCTTGGTCTCCGTCCGTACGAAGCAGCGGCGCGCCACCTTCTGCCCGCGCACCGCCACGCGCAGCTTGGGGTGGAAATGCCCCGACAGCTCGGGCCGACGCTCGGCGGGCACGGCCTCGTGGCGCAGCACCAGCGGACCCAGCACGGCTTCCTCCGCCGACTCGCCGCCGCAGCGTTCGGTGACGACGGGATCGTGGTTGCCCGTGATCCAGGTCCAGCGCGTGCGCGCCGCCAGGCCGCGCAGCGTGGCCGACGCCTGCGCGGGCAGCCGGTCGCACCCGCCCACGTCGTGGAAGCTGTCCCCCAAGCACCACACCTCCGCCGCGTCGCAGGCGTCCACCAGCGCGGACAGCTCGGCCAGCGTCGCCAGCGTGTCGTAGGGCGGCAGCATCTGGCCCGAGCGCTGGGCGTACCAGCTCGCCTTCTCGAGATGCAGGTCCGCGACCAGCAGCGCGCGGCGCGCCGGCCACCACACGGCGCAGCCCGCCAGCGCGTACAGCGACTCGCCTGCGAACTCCAGGGGCGCGAACAGGAAGGGAACCATGGCCCGCCCGTGCCCGGCGCCCGCCCGGCGGTCAACGGGGGAGGGGGGTCAGGCGGCCGCGGCGGCGGCCGAGCGGGTGAGCGACAGGAACACGTCCTCCAGGTCCGCCTCGCGCGTGGAGACGTCCACGATCCCCAGCCCGGCTTCGGTCACCGCGGCCAGCACCTCGCCCGCGTTTACCCGCCCCTTGTCGTAGGTGATCTCGAGCACGCGACTGCCCTTCAGCACGATCTTCTCGAAACAGGGTGCTGCGGGGGCGGCATAGATGTCGCGGTCCACGGTGACGGCGACCAGCTTCTCGCGCGCGCGGCCCACCAGGTCGCGCGTCGGCTCGTTCGCCACCAGCCGGCCCTGGCTGATGATGGCGATGCGGTCGCACAGCTCCTCGGCCTCCTCCAGATAATGGGTGGTCAGCACCACCGTCACGCCCTCCTCGTTCAGGCGGCGGACATAGGCCCAGAGCTGCTGGCGAAGCTCGATGTCGACGCCCGCCGTCGGCTCGTCCAGCACCAGCACGGGGGGCTGGTGGACCATGGCCTTGGCGACCATCAGCCGCCGCTTCATGCCGCCCGACAGCGTGCGGGCATAGGCGTCCGCCTTGTCCTCCAGGTGCACGGCGCGCAGCAGCTCCATCGACTGGCGCCTGGCGCGGGCCACGCCGTAGAGCCCGGCCTGGATCTCCAGCGTCTCGAACGGCGTGAAGAAGGGGTCGAACAAGATCTCCTGGTTGACGATGCCGATCGACGCCTTGGCGTTGCGCGGATGCTCGTCCACGTCGAAGCCCCAGATCGACGCGCGGCCGGCCGACTTGTTCACCAGCCCCGCTAGGATGTTGATGAGCGTGGACTTGCCCGCGCCGTTTGGCCCCAGCAGGCCGAAGATGGTGCCGCGCGGCACGTCGAACGTCACCCCGTCCAGCGCGCGCTTGCCGCCGGAATAGGTCTTGCACAGGCCCTGGATGGAGACGGCGGCGTCGGTCATGGGCGGGGTCATGAGCGGCCGATAGGCTCGCCCGCGTCGCTCGGCCAGCGCGGATTGCCGCGCGCGCGCGGCGTCGCTATCGCGCGGGTCCATGACACCGCCGCTAGAGACTTCCCGCGTCACCCAGCGCCGCGTCGCGTGCGACGGCGCGACCGACATCCCCGGCGGGGCGGCGCTCGGCCACCCGCGCGTGTTCCTCCAGATCGACGAGTCGGGCTATGTCGACTGCGGCTATTGCGACCGCCGCTTCGTGCTGGCGGGCGGACCGGCGGACGGGGCGGATCAGGGTGGGCTTAGGGACCACGGGGACGGCGCGGGGTTGTAGGGCCGCCAGCGGTCCTACAACCCCGCGCCCGGCCGGCGAGCGGCCGGGCGGAGCCGACCGACTCGTCTGACGGCGTGGTTCAGCCGCGACGCGATCCCCCACTCGACCGACGCGGAGCGCCGCACCGCCCCGCCCCCATGACGTCCGACGTCGGGGCGCGGGCCGGGCGCGGGGGCCTTGTAAGGCAATGCGGCCCATGGGCCGCATTGCCTTACAAGGCCCCCGCGCCCATGTTCCCCTCATGGCCACAGCACCCGTCGATCCCCGCTCCTTTCTCTACCGCGACCTGGACCCGGACGCCGCCCGCCGGTTGACCGCCGACGCGCTGGCCCGCGCGGACGACGGCGAGCTGTTCCTACAATATTCCCGGTCGGAAGCGTTCGGCTACGACGACGGGCGGTTGAAGACTGCGGCCTACGACGTCCACGGCGGCTTCGGCCTGCGCGCCGTCTCGGGCGAGCGCACCGCCTTCGCGCACGCGGGCGAACTGAACGCGGACGCGATCCGTCGCGCGGCCGCCACCATGTCGCTGGTGGACCCCTCCGACACGCCTCGCAGTCCCCCGCCGCGCGCTACCAACCGCCACCTCTACACCGACGGCGACCCGCTCGACCTGATCCCCTTCGCCGACAAGGTGAACCTGTGCCAGCGGATCGACGCCGCCGCTCGCGCGCGCGACTCGCGCGTGGCGCAGGTGTCGGTCGGCCTGTCGGGCAGCTGGAGCGTGGTGGAGGTGGTGCGCCCCGACGGCTTCACCGCCACCGACGTGCGCCCGCTGGTGCGCCTCAACGTGTCGATCGTGGCGGAGGCGAACGGGCGGCGCGAGACGGGCAGCTTCGGCATCGGCGGCCGCCACCTCTACGACCGGCTGTTCGACGAGGGCGTCTGGAACCGCGCGGTGGACGAGGCGCTGGCCCAGGCGCTGGTCAACCTCGAATCGGTGGCCGCGCCCGCGGGCGAGATGACCGTGCTGCTTGGGCCGGGTTGGCCGGGCGTGCTGCTGCACGAGGCGGTGGGCCACGGGCTGGAGGGCGACTTCAACCGCAAGGGCACGTCCGCCTTCACCGGCCGTATCGGCGAGCGGGTGGCCGCGCCCGGCGTCACGGTGGTCGATGACGGCGCCATGCCCGACCGGCGCGGTTCGCTTTCCATCGACGACGAAGGCACGCCCACGTCCGAGACAGTGCTGATCGAGGACGGGGTCCTCAAGGGCTATATGCAGGACCGGCTGAACGCGCGTCTGATGGGCGCCGAGCCCACCGGCAACGGCCGGCGCGAAAGCTACGCCCACGCCCCCATGCCGCGCATGACCAACACCTTCATGCGGGCCGGGAACGACGACCCGGCCGAGCTCCTGTCGCGCGTGAAGTGCGGCATCTACGCCAAGAGCTTCGGCGGGGGGCAGGTGGACATCGTGTCGGGCAAGTTCGTCTTCTCCTGTACCGAGGCCTATCTGGTCGAGGACGGGCGGATCGGCGCGCCGATCAAGGGCGCGACGCTGATCGGCGACGGCCCCAGCGTGCTGACGCGCGTGATCGGCGTCGGCCATGACCTGGCGCTGGACGAGGGCGTCGGCATGTGCGGCAAGGGCGGGCAGGGGGTGCCGGCGGGCGTCGGCCAGCCGACGCTGTTGGTGGACGGGCTGACGGTGGGCGGCACCGCGCTCTAGCGGCGTCTCCTCAGCGGCGGCGGTCCCATCGGTCGGGATCGAACGACTCGACCTCCTCGTCGTGTCCGCTGCCGGAACTGAGGAACGTCAGCCCCATCAGCGCGCCGGCCAGCGCCACCGATCCGCCTACGCCGCCCAGCGCGGCCAGCATGGTGATGAGCGGCAGAGGACCGTAGACGTGTGCGAGCCCCATGATCGCCGCGCCCCCGCACGCGGCGGCGGCCGTCGTCATCCAGGCCATGATGTGGCGGAAGCGCGCCCATGCGAATCGCGCGTAGTCCGGGTTGTCTAGTCCGCTGGGGCGCTCGCTCATAAGAGGCGAATGGCTCCTGCAGCGCCGGGTATCAAGCGGCGACCTCGAACCTGCGCCTGCCCCGTCTGTCTGAACGCGCGGGACGAGGGCAGGGGCGTCGAAACGGACGCCGCTGTCGTTTTTCTGCAAAATCCGTGTTGACCTCTTTGGGGCCCTCCCCTAGATGGGTGTCACCGCGGCGGAGCGGGCCGGAGACGGCGGCTCTGAGCGGTGATGACCTGG
>Ga0325400_1001173_pt1 | contig 21300 bp, 19 predicted proteins | sample PopdelMetagenome_2_FD_205662 | JGI IMG/M metagenome (GOLD analysis project Ga0325400, IMG submission 205662) | Populus deltoides microbial communities from Bellville, Georgia, United States - Xylem-PdKOR-R1 | ecosystem: Host-associated > Plants > Phyllosphere > Stem > Wood/Secondary xylem...
GTGGTCTGTACATACTCGACCGCGTGCTGGCCCAAGGCTGGGCGGTAGTCGCCACCGACTATCCCGGCCTCGGCACGTCCACGCCGCACGCCTGGCTGAGCGGCAAGCCCGCAGCCTATGCGGTGCTGGACAGCGTGCGCGCCGCGCGCCGATTGCCGGCAGCCGGATTAAGTGACCGAACGGTGGTCTGGGGCTATTCGCAAGGTGGCCACGCCGCCTTGTGGACGGGTGCGCTCGCTCCCGCCTACACACCCGACATCCGCCTCCGGGGCGTATTTGCCGCCGCGCCTGTCAGCCGGCCGATGGCCGTCGTAAAGCATCTCGCTGAGCACCCAACAGTGGGTTCGACCTTGCTCACCTCCTATGCGATCGTCGCGTACAGCCGCACGTATTCCGACGTGCAGTTCGACGACTATGTGCGCCCGTCGCAGCGCGCGCATGTGCGCCGGGTAGCAGCCAACGGATTTCTCACACCCGTGACCATGGCCAGGGCCATGATTGATCGCGCGGTTCGCTCGAACATTTTCAATCGTGCACCCCATACCGGACCGTTGGGCGAGCGGCTGTCAGAAAATGAGATGACCGGCATTATCACCACCGACCTCCTCGTCGCGCAGGGCACTGCAGACACCTTAGTGCCGTCGCCGATGCAGGACGACTATGTGGCCGCGCAGCGCGCAAAGGGTCAGTTGGTTGATTATCGTCGCTTCGACGGCCTGAGCCATCTCAGCCTGATGCAGGCCCCATCTCCACTCGTACCACAATTGATTGAATGGACCCGCAAGCGGTTCGCCGACTAAAAATCTTCTTTAAGACAAATCGCCGCTATAGTTGTCTGCAAGACACCTTTCGCCGAGTCACCAGAATAGGTGAATTTGCGAACATAGATGAGCGGAACGTTCTTGCGCTGGAACGGCCTTGATAACGGTACACCTGTGACTAAAGTCGCTAGGCGTACCGGTATCAATGGGTGCCTGCTATGTTTGTATGATCATGGCTTTCTTACACTTCTCGATCATCGAGCGACGCTGCCAACTTTCAGCGACGGAGGCGGGCAATTCCATAGCCGGTCAGCGCGCCTAAACCGACGAGGACGCTACCAAACCCTGCCACCAGCCCATTGCGCTGCCGGGTCGTGAAGAACTCTCGTCGGCTGCCCACTACCCGATCAATGGAATCACCATCGATGCGTGCGGGATTGGGGACCGGTTCGTCCAGATTACCGATCTTCGTGCCGACATACTCACCCAGTTGGGCGTCGCCGATCGTGCTTGCCTGCCGATCAGCAAGGCCCGGTGCCAGTGCCTGAGCAATGGCCATCTTGACGGTCGACCTGCCGACCCAAATCTCACGCTGTGGATCCTCGATGGCGAAGGCGATCGCTTCGGCACACAGACGCGGATCGAACAGCGGATCGGGCAGAACCTGCTCATGGCCAGTGTGGTTGCGCGCGCTGCCCGTCTGGGGCGTGTTCACCGTTGGGAGATAGACAACCGTCAGCGTGACCGGGACCTTGTCCGCGATCAGCTCGGCGCGAAGTGCGTCGGTGAAGCCGGTGACGGCGAACTTAGCGGCGCAATAGGGTGCCTGCAACGGCGCCGCGCGGATGCCTAGCCCAGACGATATCTGGATGATCGCGCCACGCCCGCGCGGCTTCATGTAGCGCAACGCCGCCAGCGTTCCATGGACCTGGCTGAGATAGGTGGTAGCAGTCACCCGCTTATATTCGTTTGCAGTGATGCGGTCCGCAGCACCGATGACGGTCGACATCGCGTTATTCACCCACGCATCGATCGGCCCGAGATCCCGCTCTATCCGCTCCGCCGCTGCGTCCACTGCCGTCGCATCAGCGACATCCGCACTGATCGTCAGCACCTTGCCGCCATGTGCAGCCAGCATGGTGTCGACCTCGGCAAGCCGCGCCTCGTCGCGCGCGATGACTGCAACGTTCCAGCCATTTCTCGCCAGATGCTCGGCGGTTGCCAATCCGATGCCAGTCGTGCCGCCCGTTACCACTGCCGTTCTTGTCATATGGTGCTCCAGATTTGACGCATGCCAAGCGATCGAGCGGCTGCATTGTTGCAGGAATACGAGTCGTGCCGTGGATCAAGGCGCATGTTGGTGAAAACCGTAATTTGACGGCCTGCGTGCGCCTCCCTCGCATCAACGGAGGTTTGATAAAACGTTCGACCGGTTGCGTGAAATGGCGTTGAAGACACAAAGCAATCCAGCCGCGGTAAACGGTTCGGTGTTTTGGCGCATCGTCCGGGCACATAGATTTCCTGATTCCTCGACCACGGACGGGATCTGGCAAGTGCATCAATTTCCCGAATCTCGTTTCTTGTAGGAACGTCGCGGCCATCTTGCTGGCCGTTCTCTTTGTGGATGGCGCGTCGGCGTTTCGAATCGCTACTCGTTTGTTAGGGTCAGGACCCATTGATGTGAGCGTTGCGATCTGATTCAGGCTCCGCGAGGAGACCGGGATGAACGACCTTTTTGGCTGACGGACGAGCAGATCGAGCGGCTGCGGCCGTTTTTGGCCAAGAGCCACGGCAGGCCTCGGGTGGATGACCGGCGGGTGCTGAGCGGGATCGTCTTCGTCAACCGCAACGGGCTGCGCTGGCGAGATGCGCCCAGCGCCTATGGTCCCCACAAGACGCTGTACAACCGGTGGAAGCGCTGGGGCGAGCGCGGCGTGTTCACGCGCATGATGGAGGGGCTGGCTGCGAGCGATGCCGAGCCGAAGACTGTCATGATCGACGCGACCTACCTCAAGGCGCACCGCACGGCATCGAGCCTGCGGGTAAAAAAGGGGATCTCGGGCGCCTGATCGGGCGCACCAAAGGCGGCATAAACACGAAGCTCCATGCCGTCGCCGACGCGAACGGTCGCCCCCTGAGCTTCTTCATGACCGCCGGCCAGGTCAGCGACTACACCGGTGCAGCAGCGCTGCTGGACGACCTGCCGAAGGCGCAGTGGCTGCTCGGCGACAGGGGCTATGACGCCGATTGGTTCAGGGACGCTCTCCAGGCCAAGGGCATCCAACCCTGCATCCCGGGCCGACGATCGCGCAACGAGCCGGTCAGGTACGACAGGCGCCGCTACCGGCGGCGCAGCCGCATCGAGATCATGTTCGGCCGCCTCAAAGACTGGCGGCGCACTGCCACCCGCTACGATCGCTGTCCTACGGCCTTCTTCGCTGCCATCGCCCTCGCTGCCACCGTGATCTTCTGGCTGTGATCAACGAGTCCTGACCCTACGTGAAGACGACGGCACCGGGACGCGCGCACGCGGAGCCGGTGGTGGAGGCGCCACCCTATCTAGGGGCCAAACCGCACCTGCTGGTCGAGGGCGATCGGTGGGACGATGCCGACTGGCTCGGCGAGTTGCTGCGGATCGCCGCACTCGGCGCGCAACAGGTCGATCAGCGCGGCGCGGCGCATCTTGTCGAACAGGGCGATGGGCGCTTGCCAGCGGGCGGCGATGTTCACCCCGCTCGCGCGCGCGACCTGCTCGAAATGGTGGTGACGGGCACCGGGGGCACCGCCCGCGAACAGGGTGCCGTCCACCGTCATCGCCACCAACCCGGCGAGTAGCGCCATCTTGTCGTCGTGGCTCATGGCGCGGATCGCCTCGAACCGGCCATCGGCGGGGATAGACGCGAAGCGGTCGGCCATCGTTTCCTCGACCGACTGCACATCGCTGGTTGCCATCAACTCGTCGGCAACGTCGGTCGCGACCGTCTTGGCCTGCACGTCGATCGCCATCTGGTAGCTGTGTGCGCCGTGGAGTAGCTGACCGGCGAGGCTGTCCAGCATCATGTCGAGCGCCAGCGCCGGGTCGGCGGCGACCGCTTCCTGCACGATGCGGGTCTTGATCCGCGACAGGTCGGCGACGAGGCTGTTGCTGTAGAGCGGTTGCGGCTCGCCCGCGCCCTTCTTCGGCTTGGCCTCGGCCTTGGCCCGGTAGACGCTCTGCCCGAGCGACCCGTCGTGCGACACCCACAGCGCCAGCCCGCCCACCGCGATCTGCTCGGCGTTGAAGGCGCGGAAGGAAGCGGTGATCGTCCCCCGCTCGTCGGAAAGCGGCGCGATCTTGTCGCTGTCCTCGCCCTCGGCCTCCGCGATCCGCTCGATTTCGGCGTCGATGGCTTCGATCCGTGTGGCTTCGCCCTCGGTCGGCTGGCGGGTCGCCGGATACATGCTGCCCTTGGCGTAGAGGTCATAGGGTCGGTCGAGCACCGCCTCCACCTCATGCCACCCGGCGCGGCGATACTCGTCCGCGATGGTGTCCAGCTTGTCCTCGGCCAGTTCCTGCACGATTTCCGGCTGGTCGGCGTAACCCTCGTCGCCTTCGGAAAACAGGTCGACGGTGATGGTGCCGCCCTTCTCGGTATAGGCGTCGCGCCCGACGAAGCGGAACGCGCCGCTGGTGGTGGCGACCTTCTCGGTGGTGAGCATCCGGCGGATGGCGTGGGCCTGACCGTTCGCGGCCTTGCAGACCTTCACCTGATGCTCATGGCTGTCGGTGAGGGTGAGGGCGCGCGCGGCGTCGAGTCCTAGCTGGTCCTTGGCGATCAGGTCGATCAGCGACGGCGCGAGCGCGGAGAGGCGGAGCATCTTGTAGACGAAGCTGACCGCCGCGCCCGACCGGGCGGCGATATCCTCGGCGGACATGCCGGTGTCGCGGAGCGCGCCATAGGAGCAGATGCGGTCGGCGGGGTGCATGTCCTCGCGCTGCTCGTTCTCGATCAACGACAGTTCGATGGCCTCGCTCTTGTCGCGAAGCTCGACGGGGAAGGTATCGCTGCCCTTCACGCTCTTGCGCTTTTGCAACACCTTCAAGGCCCGGTAGCGCCGCCCTCCGGCGAACACGTAGAGCAACCCGTCCTCGTCGTAGGCGACGAGGTTCTGCAACAGGCCGTGCGCGGCGATATCGTCGGCCATGCTCTCGATGGCGGAGGGCTTCACGCGACGCTGGTTGAGCGGGGAAAGGCGAAGCTGCGACAGACGCGGATGGATGATAGCCATGATGGAAGTCCTTTGATTTGGATTGCGTCGGGGAGGGGTCAGCCTTCGAGGCTCGCCAGCTCGTCGAACTCGGCCGATGCGCGCGTTGCGCTGCCGCCCGCGTAGGTGACGCCGGTGCGCGGATAGAAGAACACGCGCTCGCCTTTGCAGTATGGGGTGCCGTCGGCGCTGGTGCCGGGGGACTTGGCCCGCTTCCAATAGGGGTCGCCGGTATATCGGGTGTAAGCCATTCTCTTTCCTCCTTCTTTCGAGGCGCAGCCGATTGCCGCTGCAACCGGTTCTGCCTCTCCGGCGAGGAGCGGGATGGGGAGGGATGAGGAAAATCGATCGCCTGGCGCGGGCAGGCCGCCTAGCGCGGCCGGCACCCCTCAGGGTGCCGGGTTGCCGCGGTTGGCGGACCACACGGGGCCGTCTATTCTCCTTCGGGAACGAAAGGGCAGCAGCCCTTGGTGTTCCCCGCGTCGGGGGGGCTCCGGGGGAGGGCCGCATAGCTCTACGGGTCGACGTCGCGCCCCTTGGCGCGGCACTAGGTGTGCCACGTGGCACACCTCACGCGAGGATCGTGACCCGACAGGGACGAGACGCCGGCACGGTGGCTCGGTTGGCGCATCTGCGCCGATAGAGCCGTGCCCGGCAGGGTCGCGCCCGCCTCGTCGAGCGGCCTAGTCGAGATTTTCGCGGAGAGAAGCTGGAGAACAGATACAGGAAAACCCAAGTCGGTGGCCGTTCACCCCTTGCTGGAGGAAACCCGTGCCCAACCCGATCCGGCTTGTCATTCCCATCGACAGCGACGATGCCGATGCTTGGTCATTTGCGATCGGCTAGCAGGCGCAGCCCAACGCCAAGGAATATGTGCTGCTCACCCACGGCAAGCAGCAACTCAAGCACACCTCGCTTGCCCGGCACATGGGCGACACGGCAGCGAAGGCACTGCTCGTCAATCGCACGGTGGGGATGCCACAGGGTAATCAGCTTCGTCACGCTACGATGCAGACCTTGGATGGCTACGCGCGCGGCGCGGTGATAGTCGCCTATTACGCCGATGAGAAGATGCTGGAGATGTTAGACGGCATCGACGGTCTGGTTGGAATCATCGCCGTTCCCGATCTTCCCGGCCGCATCGATGACTGGATCGCGCGATGGAACGCCGCGGTTCATGGCCAGCAGCCGAGTGCCCCGACCGTTCTTATCAGCGATCCCGTAGTGGAGAAGGCCCTCTCCTCTCTGTCGAGCTGGATCAACCTGTCGCACAACATCCTGAACCCTCGCGACAAGGACCACGCCGACGAGACGCTACGCATCCTGCGTGCCAAGGGGCACGGGTTCGAGCCGGACAAGATGAAGTCTTGGGCGATCCGCAATGGATGGAAGCCCGGCGCGGCGGACGAGCTTGCCAAGCTCGCGACACGGATCGGTGCGCTTCAAACCAAGCCGTCTCTCGGCAAGTACCACGATCCACACGGGCGCTACGATCGCTGGAAGCAGGAAGCGACGAGCTAGGACGGCTGTTCCTCGGTGAGCGTGTTGCGACGCTCGACAGTGATATCGGTTTCGCCGGCGCGGTAGCGGGCTAGCGCCTCGGCACGGGCTTCCTCGGCCGCGGCCTCCAGTTGGTCGATCTGCGCGGGGGTCAAGATGGCGTCCTTGCCGCACGACGCGCACCGCCGCGGCTCGCGCATCTGGGCGAAGGCGACCTCGACACGCGTGCCGCAATCGCAGGTCAATCCGATCGGCTGGAAGGTGATCGACGGCTCGGCCGGAAGCGGACCGGGGACCGGCTGTGCCGGTAATGCCGGCGCGGCGATCCGCTCGACCAGCGTGATATGCGCGTTGCCGACCTTCTTGCCCTCGTTCCGTCCGCGGTGGTCGTGATAGAGGCGGCCGATCCGCAGCTCGGTTTCGCTGTTCGCGCCGACGTGGACGGCATTGATCTTGGCGCGGCGGAAGGTCGACAGCGCGGTGGCGAGCGCATCCTGCGCGCTGCCGGTGATGATCTTCTCCGCATGGACGTTGCCGCTCTGCCGGTAGATCGTGACGCGAAAGACGCCGAAGGCCGCGAGCGCGAGCTTGCCCGGAAGCTGGTTCAGGTAGAGCGTACGATCGTCGCTGGGATCGTCGCTGGGATCGTCGAGGCGGCGATGGCTCTCGCTCATCGCCCACCAGCTCACCAGCTCACCAGCTCACCAGCAACAGGCCCACGATCAACGAACCGAAGATGATCCACTCGATTGTCTTGGCGTCCATCCCGTCACCATCCCCTGCGGATGTTCTAAGCGCGGGACGCGGATCGTGTCACCGGGCGTCAAACCGAAGGTAGTCGCCCCGAAGCCGCTCACACGGCTTGGCGCGGCGCCAAGGTCTCGATGATACGGCATTTCGCGATCGTCCTGCCTTGGCAGGACGCGAGTAGCCCGGCCAGCTCACCGCGCAGCGCGGTGAGGTCCGCGATCTTGCGATCGATTTCGTCGAGGTGCTCCTGGGCGAGAACGTCGACCGATGCGCAGTCCCCGGCTCGATCGCTTGCGAGACCGAGCAGCGCACGCACCTGGTCGAGCGGGAAGCCGAGGTCGCGCGCGCGGCGAATGAAGCTCAACCGGGCAAGTGCCGCCGTGCCGTAGGCGCGGTAATTGCCCGACGTGCGCTCGGGTGACGGGATCAGGCCCTGCTTCTCGTACCAGCGGATCGTCTCGACCTTCGTGCCGGTGGCGCGCGCGAGGTCGCCGATGCGTAAGTCATTCACCGCTTGACCCTGTAGTGGCTTCAGGGTGCATATAGGCTGCCCGGGCAACGGAATCGAGCACGAGGCATGGCGGACCATTGTTGTTCAGCGAAGCGCGACACGATCGCGGAACTCGGCCGCAAGGCCGAGCAGCGCCGCGTGCTGATCGTCGTCATGCTCATCAATCTCGCCATGTTCGTCGCCGAGTTCGGCGGCGGGCTGGTCGCGCGCTCGTCGGCGCTGATGGCGGACTCGGTGGACATGTTCGGAGACGCGGTGGTCTACGCGCTCAGCCTCTACGCGCTGAATCGCGGACCGCGTTGGGAAGCGGGGGCGGCACTCGCCAAGGGCGGTATCATCCTGGTCTTCGGGCTCGCCGTGATCGTCGAGATCGCCGACAAGATCGCCAACGGCGTGCCCCCCTCGTCGACGCTCATGCTGACCTTCGGCGGTGTCGCCCTTGCCGCCAACCTCACCTGTCTTGCGCTCCTGTGGCGGTTCCGGACCGAGAACGTGAATATGTCGAGCACGTTCGAATGCTCACGCAACGACGTCGCCTCGAACGTCGGCGTGCTTGTCGCGGCCGGGCTGGTTGCGGGGACAGGATCGGCTTGGCCGGATATTGCTGTCGGCGCGATCATCGCCGTCATCTTCCTACACTCGGCCTGGCGTGTTCTGCGCGAGGCCGTGCCCGCATGGCGCGAGGCGCGGCCGATGCCGGCTGAGGTGTTGCGATGACATCGCGGCCATTTCGGGCTAAGGCTCGCGCCGTGCATCGTCTCTTGCGCCTGTTCCTCATGCTGATCGCATCGTCGCTGGTCATGTCGGCTACGGTCCATGCGCGCGAGCTTCCCGGCCCGGTGATGATCGAATGCAGCGGCACCGTTCACGAGGACGGCGACGCCGATCAGTCGCAGGGCGACGCCGACAAGGCCATCCCGCATCATCATGGCACCTGCCACGGGCAGGCCATGCAAATACCGGGAGGCGACGAGCTGCCGGCGAGCCGTGCGCTCGCCGAGCTGCGTGGGATCGCTCCCGATGACCGGGAGATGGCATCGAACGCGGTCGATCCGGCTCTGAGGCCACCCGCCGCCTGACGAACGCCGTCGACCGGTCACGGCCGGTCACACGTCTTCGTTCGTCAGGACTCGTCACCAATGCAGAGATTGATCGCGGCGCTGCTCGCCGCGGCGTCCTGCGCCTCCTTGGCGCAGGCGCAGGAGGGGCCGGTCGCGACCGACGCCTCCCCCCAAGCCGGGCTGTCGCTCGACCAAGCCGTTGCCGCGGCCGGAGGCAGCGCACCCGCAGCCGACGCGGCAACCGCATCCATCACCGCCGCAACCGCTGCACGCAACGTCGCCGGCTTGCGTCTCAACCCCAGCTTCCAGGGTCAGGTCGAGAACATCGCCGGCAGCGGCCCATATCGCGGCCTGCGCAGCGCCGAGACTACGGTCGGCGTCTCGATCCCGATCGAGCTGGGCGGCAAGCGCAGCGCCCGCATCGCGGTCGCCGATGCGGCCACGGCGCGGGCGAGGCTTCAGGCGACGATCGCCGGCGCGGACATTCGCCTTCAGGTGACGCAGCTCTACGTGGAGGCGGTCGCAGCCGAGCGGCGGGCCGTGATCGCCGTCGATCAAGCGCGGATCGCGAGCGAGGCGCTACGCGCCGCGCAGGTCCGCGTCCGTGCGGGGCGGGCATCGCCGATCGAGCAGCAACGCGCCGAGGTCGCGCGGATCAACGCCGATGCCAATGCCGAACGCACCCGGCGGCTCGCCGACGCGAGCCGGACCAACCTGGCGCGCAGGATAGGGCGCCCGATCATCGGCACACTCGATCTCCCCTGGCTCGACGGTCTGCCGCAGCCGGTTGCCGGCCCGGCTCAGCCGATCGATGCCGCCGGCACGCTCGCGCTCGCGGCGGCCGATGCCGATCTGGTGGTGGCCGATGCCGGGGTGCGCCTCGCCCGGTCCCAGCGCGTGCCCGATCTGGCCGTGGGGCCGGCGCTGCGCCGGCTCGAACAGACCAACGATACGGCCGCGGTGTTCAGCATTTCGGTGCCGATCCCGGTGTTCAACTCCGGGCGGGCGGCCGTCGCGCAAGCGACGGCCGAACGGACGCGGGCCGAGGCGCAGCGCCGCGTGACGCAGCTCGACGTCGAGCAGGCAATCACCGATGCTCAAGCGGAGGCGGACAATGCCGCGGTGACGGCGCGCGCCGCGAACGGTCCGGCACTGGCGGCCGCCCAGGAAGCCGCCCGCATCGCCCGTATCGGCTATCGCGAGGGCAAGTTCGGCCAGCTCGACCTCCTCGATGCCGAACGCACGCTCGCGGAAACCCGCGTGGCTGCGATCGATGCCCTTGCCGCCTACCGCAATGCTGGCGCCCGTCTCGAGAGACTGACCGCTCCGGCGCCCGACCGACAGGAAACCAACCGATGATCCGGATCAAGCCGCGCCGTGCGGCATCACTGGCGCTCGTTCTCCTCCTCGCCTCCTGCGGTCGCGAGGGTGTCGATCAGGGCGCGCCCGCCAACGCCGAAGCCGAACATCCCGAGACGGAGGGCCATGCCGACGAAGGAAAGGTGACGCTCGCCCCCGATCAGATCGCGGCGGCGGGTATCCAGCTCGCCCGTCCGACCGTGGGCGGATCGGGTACGATCGAGCTGCCGGCGACGATCGAAGGCGATCCGCAGGGGACGCAGGTCGTGTCGGCCGCGATCGGCGGTCGCGTCGTCTCCCTGACCCGCAACCTCGGCCAGTCGGTCAGCCGCGGGACGACCCTGGCCGTGATCGAGAGCCGCGAGGCCGCGCAGCTCAAGGGCGATGTGGAGGCGGCGCGGGCGCGGCTTCAGCTCGCCAATTCCAACCTCGCGCGCGAGCAACGGCTGTTCGCCGAGCGCGTTTCGCCGGAACAGGACCTGATCGCGGCACGCACCGCCGCAACCGAAGCGCGCATCGCGTTCCGGCAGGCGCAGGCGCAGGTCGGGGCGGCCGGCGGCGGCGGAGGAGGGCTCAACCGGCTGGGCATCGTCTCGCCGATCTCGGGCCAGGTGATCGCCCGCAACGTCGTGCTGGGACAGACCGTCGCGGCCGACGCCGAGCTGTATCGGGTAGCACAGCTCGGGCGGGTATCGCTGGCGCTGAACCTGCAACCGGCGGACGCGGGTCGCGTCGCGGTGGGGGCGACCGCCACCGTGCGGGCGGCGGGACGTCAGGCGACCGCGCGCATTTCCTTCGTATCGCCGGCGCTTCATCCCGAAACCAGACTCGTGCCGGCAATCGCAACGCTCGACAATGGCGGCGGTCGGTGGCGCGTCGGCGAGGCCGTTACCGCCTCAATCCAGCTCATGGGCAGCGGCGGGGACGGCGCCGTTCGAGTGCCGCTCACCGCAATCCAGACGGTCGAAGGCAAGCGGGTCGTGTTCGTCCGCACCGCCACCGGCTTCCAGGCAACGCCGGTCACGGTCGGGGATACCGCCGGCGACAGCGTGATCGTGTCGGCCGGGCTCACTGGCCGCGAGGAGATCGCGACCGTCAACAGCTTCACGCTCAAGGCCGAACTCGGCAAGGGCGAAGCGGCGCACGAGGACTGATCGATGATCGCCCGCATCGTCACCTGGGCGGTCGAGAAGCGTTGGCTCGTCCTGCTGCTCACCGCCATCGCCGCCGTCATCGGTGGCTTCTCGCTTTACCGGCTGCCGATCGACGCGGTGCCGGATATCACCAACAACCAGGTCCAGATCAACGTCCGCGCGCCCGCGCTGTCGCCCGAACTGGTGGAGAAGCAGGTCTCGTTTCCGATCGAGACGGCATTGGCCGGCATCCCCGGCCTCGAACACACCCGCTCGCTGAGCCGCAACGGCTTCGCGCAGATCACGGCCGTGTTCACCGACGCAACTAATATCTACTTCGCCCGCCAGCAGGTCGGCGAGCGGCTGCAAGGCGTAGGCGAGAACCTACCCGCCGGCGTGAACCCCGAGATGGGGCCGATCGCGACCGGGCTGGGCGAGGTCTATATGTGGACCGTCCGGCTCGCCCATCGCTCGGACGATCGCCACCTTCCCGGCGAGCCGGGGATGCAGCCGGACGGCAGCTACATCACGCCCGAAGGCGAGCGCCTGACCCGCGAGGAGGATAAGGCGACCTACCTGCGCACCGCGCAGGACTGGATCGTCACCCCGCTTCTGAAGAACGTGGACGGGATCGCGGGCATCGATGCGATCGGCGGCTACTCCAAGCAGTTCCTCGTCGTGCCCGACGTGCAGAAACTCTCGGCTCTGAAGCTGACGCTGACCGATCTCGCAACCGCGCTCGAACGCAACAACACCAGCGTTGGTGGCGGGTTCGTCAACCGCAACGGCGAGGGATTGGCGGTTCGCTCGGACGCGCTGGTCCGCAACGCGGCCGAGCTGTCGCGCACGGTCGTGGCGACCCGCGAGGGCGTACCGGTGACGCTCGATCAGGTGGCGAGCGTCCGCACCGGACAGGCGATCCGCATGGGCTCGGCATCGGAGAACGGCACGGAAGTCGTGGTCGGCACCGCCATCATGCGGATCGGCGAGAACAGCCGGACCGTAGCTACCGCGGTTGCCGATCGATTGAGGTCGATCAATGCCTCGCTGCCGCCCGACGTGGTGGTGGAACCGGTCCTGGACCGCACGGCACTGGTCAACTCGACCATCGCCACGGTCGCCAGGAACCTATCGGAAGGGGCGCTGCTCGTCATCGCCGTGCTGTTCCTGCTGCTCGGCAACTTCCGCGCCGCGCTGATCGCGGCGCTGGTGATCCCCGTCACGATGCTCCTAACGGCAACGGGCATGCTCCGCGCCGGCGTATCGGCCAACCTGATGAGCCTGGGCGCGCTCGATTTCGGCCTGATCGTCGACGGCGCGGTCATCATCGTCGAGAACGCCTTGCGGCGTATCGCCGAGTTCCAGCATCGTGAAGGCCGGCTGCTGACGGTGCGCGAGCGATTGGAGACCGTCGCCGGCGCCGCCCGCGAGATGATCCGCCCGTCCGTCTACGGACAGGCGATCATCATCCTCGTCTACGTGCCGCTGCTGACGCTGACGGGCGTGGAGGGTAAGACCTTCGTGCCGATGGCGCTGACCGTCATCATCGCGCTCGCCTTCGCCTTCGTCCTCTCCCTCACGTTCGTGCCTGCCATGATCGGGATCTGGCTGTCGAAGCGCGTCGACGAGGGGGACGGCCGGATCGTCTCCTGGCTCAAGCGCCGTTACGAGCCCGGCCTCATCCGAGCGATGGGTCGGCCGACGATCACGATCGGCGCCGGTGTCGCCGGCTTCATCGTGGCAGCACTCGCCTTCATCTCGCTGGGTCAGGTGTTCCTTCCCCAGCTCGACGAAGGAGATTTGCTGATCCAGGCCATTCGCGTGCCGTCGACCTCGGTCGAGCAAAGCCAGGCGATGCAAGCGCAGATCGAGCGCACGATCGCGAAGGAACCGGAAGTGCGGTTCGTCTTCTCCAAGACGGGCACGGCGGACCTCGCCTCCGATCCCATGCCCCCCAACGCGACCGACAATTTCGTCATCCTCAAGCCCCGCGACCAGTGGCCCGACCCGAAGCTCGCCAAGGAAGAGCTGGTCGAACGACTAGAGACGAAACTGAACAGGCTGCCCGGCAACGCCTACGAGATCACGCAGCCGATCCAGATGCGGTTCAACGAGCTGATCGCCGGCGTGCGCGGCGACGTCGCGGTCAAGGTGTTCGGCGACGACTTCGACGCCATGAACCGTACAGCCGAGAGGATCGCCAGCATCCTGAGGCGGACGGAGGGAGCTTCGGACGTGCGGGTCGAGCAGACCGAAGGGCTGGCGATGCTCGATATCCGCGCCAATCGCGACGCGATGGCGCGGCTCGGCGTCACCGCGCAGGACCTTCAAGACACGGTATCGGCAACGCTGGGTGGTCGCGAGGCCGGGTTCATCTTCGAGGGAGACCGCCGCTTCCCGGTGGTTGTGCGCCTCTCCGAAACGCAGCGCGCGGACCTCGGCCTGCTGCAACAGGTGCAGGTGCCGACACCCGCCGGCGCGTTCGTGCCCCTCGCCAGTGTCGCCGAGATCCGCGTCACCGATGGTCCGAACCAGATCAGCCGAGAGAACGGCAAGCGTCGGGTGGTCGTCCAGGCGAACGTCCGCGGCCGTGACGTCGGCAGCGTGGTGACGGACGCGCAGGCAGCGATCGCCCGCGACGTGCGACTGCCCCCGGGCAGCTATCTCGAATGGGGTGGGCAGTTCGAGAACCTGGCCTCGGCACGCGAGCGGCTTCAGCTCGTCATTCCGGCCTGCTTCGTGCTGATCGTGCTGCTGCTCTACGGGGCGCTGGGGAGCGTGCGCGATGCGGCGATCGTGTTCACCGGTGTGCCTCTCGCGCTGGTGGGCGGCGTACTGGCGCTCGCTTTGCGAGGAATGGACTTCTCGGTCTCGGCCGCGGTGGGGTTCATCGCCCTGTCGGGGATCGCGGTCCTCAACGGCCTGGTCATGGTGTCGTCGATCCACGATCTGATTCGCGAGGGCATGAACCGGGCGGAAGCCGCCCGGCTCGGAGCCATCCAGCGGCTTCGCCCGGTCGTGATGACGGCGCTTGTCGCCAGCCTCGGCTTCGTGCCGATGGCGCTGGGCCACGGCGCGGGGGCAGAGGTCCAGAAACCGCTTGCGACCGTGGTGATCGGGGGGCTGATCTCCGCCACCTTGCTGACCTTGTTCGTGCTGCCGACGCTCTACGCGCGGTTCGGATCAATGGTCACGGCAACGCGACAAACCAACGAGACACACGAACGACAGGAGGCGCTTCATGGCGCATGACCACGGCGCAGCCGGCCATTCCCACGATCATACGGCCGGTGCCAATGCGAAGATGCTGGGCTGGGCGCTCGCGCTCACCACGATCTACCTCGTGGCGGAGGTCGTCGGCGGCTTCGTCTTCAACAGCCTCGCGCTGCTGTCGGACGCGGCGCACATGATGACGGACGTCGCGGCGCTGGTGATCGCGCTTATGGCGATCAGACTCGGACAGAAGCCTGCCGATGATCGGCGGACCTTCGGCTACCGGCGGTTCGAGATACTGGCGGCTGCGTTCAACGCCGTGCTGCTGTTCGGGATCGCCATCTACGTCTTCGTGGAGGCGATCGAGCGGTTCACCCAGCCACAGGAGGTCCAATCCTGGGGGATGATGATCGTCGCCGGGATCGGTCTCGTCGTGAACCTATTGTCCATGCGCCTCCTGACCGCGGGCAAGGACGCCAGCTTCAACGTCAAGGGCGCCTATCTCGAAGTCTGGGCGGACATGATCGGCTCGATCGGCGTCATTGCCGGCGCGGTGGCGATCCGCTTCACCGGCTGGACGTGGATCGATCCGATCGTCGCGGTCGCGATCGGGCTGTGGGTGCTGCCGCGAACCTGGGTGCTGCTGCGCGATACGACCAACGTGCTGCTCGAAGGCGTACCGGGCGGCCTGAAGCTCGGCGAGGTGCGCACGGCAATCTCCAGCGTGTCCGGCGTCGCCGGGCTCCACGACCTGCATGTCTGGTCGATGAGTAACGACGATGTGAGCGCCACCCTGCATGTGACACTCGTGGAGGGCGCGGACCCGGATGCCGTCCGCCGGTCGGTTCGCGATCTGCTCGCCGAGCGGTTCGATATCGAGCATAGCACGGTGCAGACCGAGGGCGCCGGCGACGCCTGCGAGGATCGCACGCATCTACATCGGTAGTGTGGGCGCGCCTCCTGATCGGATCGAGGCTTCAGCCCTCGAATGCCTTGAGGATCGGGCACGGCCCTGCCTCGGAGCTACCGCAGTCGTGCGCCAGGCGGGAGAGCGCCGATCGCGCCGCCTGCATCTCGGCGATCTTCTGATCCAGGATGGCGATACGCGACGCTGCCATCTCGCGCGCCTTGGCTCGGTCGTCGATCGCGTCGAGCTGAAGCAGCTCGCCGATTTCCTCCAGCGTAAATCCCGCCGCCTGTGCGGAGCGGATGAACCGCAAGCGATGTACATCGGCGGGTCCATAGCGCCGGACACTCCGGCTGATGCCACCGTGCGAAGGCCGCTCCGGCGTATCGATCAATCCGCGGCGTTGATAGAACCGCACGGTTTCCACGCCGACGCCGCTCTCGCGCGCCAGACCTGCGATCGTCATCTCGGACAAGCCCTTGACTCCGTACTACGGTACAGAACCTATATAAGGGTCGCCCCATCATCGGAGAAGCGACATGGCATCCGCGGCCGCGAAGAAGGCCAGCATCTATCGCATGATCATGCCGACGCACGTGTGCCCGTTCGGCCTCAAGGCAGCGGATTTGCTGCGTCGCGAAGGCTATGCCGTTGACGATCACTGGCTGCGCACGCGCGAGGAAACGGATGCGTTCAAGGCTGAGCATGGGGTCAAGACGACGCCGCAAACCTTCAGCTCGGGGGAGCGAGTCGGGGGTTATGACGACCTCCGCCGCTTCTTCGGCAAGACGGTCCACGATCCCAAGGCGGTCACGTATCGTCCGGTGATAGCGGTATTCTCGATCACGGCGCTGATGGCGCTGGCGGCGAGCTACGCCGCGCTCGGAACGCCGTTCACGATCCGGGCCGGCGAATGGTTCATCGGCTTCTCGATGGTCGTTCTCGCCATGCTCAAGCTCCAGGATATCGAGAGCTTTTCGAGCATGTTTCTGGGGTATGATCTTCTCGCTAAACGGTGGGTGCCTTACTCGTACATCTACCCCTTCGCTGAAGCGGCTGCGGGCGTGCTGATGGTCGCGGGTGCGTTGACTTGGTTGTCGGTGCCGATCGCGCTTGCCATCGGAGGGATCGGCGCCGTCTCGGTGTTCAAGGCGGTCTATGTCGACCGACGCGAACTAAAATGCGCGTGCGTGGGTGGTGGCAGCAATGTCCCGCTCGGCTTCATCTCGCTGACGGAGAATCTGATGATGATCGCGATGGCGATCTGGATGGTTGCCGCCCCCGCGGCGCTATCGGGGGTGCATTGATGGGTGCCACCATCGATCGACGCCAGCTCATCCGCGGCGGTGCCGTCCTCGGCAGCGGTGCCGCGCTGGCGGCGTGGATGCCGGCTTGGGCGCAGCCGGTGTCGAGCGGCCTCGTCCGCGCGCTCCCGACCGTCTCCGGCGAGGAAATCGCGCTGCGCGTGGCGCACCAGATGGTGACGGTCGACGGACGGCAGATGCACGGGATCGGCCTCAACGGCACCGTTCCCGGGCCGCTGATCCGCCTTCGTGAAGGTCAGCGGGTCCGCATCCACGTCGAGAATGCGTTGGACGAGCAGACCTCGGTTCACTGGCACGGCCTGCTTCTTCCGTTCCAGATGGACGGCGTGCCGGGGGTGTCTTTCCCCGGCATCGCGGCGCGATCGACCTTCACCTACGACTTTCCGGTCATCCAGGCCGGCACCTATTGGTATCATAGCCACTCCGGGCTCCAGGAGCAGGAAGGACATTACGGCCCGATCGTGATCGACCCGGCAGGCGTCGATCCGATCCGGTCGGATCGTGAGCATGTCGTGGTGCTGTCCGACCGCAGCCCTCTCCATCCGCACGCGATCTTCATGCGGTTGAAGAAGCAATCGGGCTATTTCAATCGCCAGCAGCAGACGCTCGCCGGCCTCTTGGCGGGCAAGGATCAGCCACTCGGCGATCGCCTGATGTGGGGCGGGATGCGGATGGACCCGACCGACGTCGCCGACGTCACCGGCTCGACCTACACCTACCTCGTCAACGGCTACGGTCCGCGTGACAACTGGACGGCGCTGTTCCGGCCTGGTGAGCGCGTGCGCCTCCGGATCATCAATGCCTCGGCGATGACCACGTTCAACGTGCGGGTGCCGGGGCTGAAGCTCTCGGTGGTGGCATCGGACGGCATGAACGTCCGTCCGGTCGAGGTCGACGAGTTCCAGATCGGCGTCGCCGAGACTTACGACGTGATCGTCACCCCGATCGACGAGCGCGCCTACACGCTGGTGGGAGAGAGCGTCGACCGATCGGGAATGGCGCGGATGACGCTGGCCCCGCGAGAGGGGATGGCTGCCGCGGTGCCGCCCCTCCGCAAGCGCCCCGTTGCCTCGATGAAGGACATGGGGATGGGCGGGCACGACAGGGCCGCGGCCGGGGCCATGCAGGGCATGGATCATGCTGCGATGGGTCACACCATGCCCGCCAACCCGACGCCGGTGGACCACGCGGCGATGGGCCATGCCATGCCGGCGGCACCGGCACCGTCAGCAGCCGCTCAGGGGATGCCGGGTGGGCACGATATGGCGGGCATGAAGATGCGCGATTTCGCCAATGCGCCCGGGGTGAAAAAGGGGCCGGGCGTCCAGACAATCTCGCCGATGCCGGTCGATCGCACCGGCGATCCGGGGCAGGGGCTGGAAGACGTCGGCCACCGCGTCCTGACCTACCGGGATCTGATGGCGGTCGAGCCGAACCCCGACGTGCGCGCGCCGGCTCGCGAGCTGGAGATTCACCTGACCGGCAACATGGAGCGCTACATGTGGTCGTTCGACGGCGAGAAGCTGTCGGAGGTCGAGGCGCCGATCCCGTTCCTTGCCGGCGAGCGCGTCCGCGTGACACTCGTCAACGATACGATGATGGGGCATCCCATCCACCTTCACGGTCACTTCTTCGAGCTGGTGACGGGACACGGCGCTTACGCACCGCGCAAGCATACCGTCATCGTCCAGCCTGGCGGCAAGGTCAGTTGGGACGTCACCGCGGCCGAAGGCGACTGGGCGTTCCACTGCCACATGCTCTACCACATGCACGCGGGCATGATGCAGGTTGTCCAGGTCCGCGCACCCGAGGGAGGCGCGGCATGAAGGCGCTTCTGCTCGTCGCCACCTCACTCGTCGCCACGCCGGTCCTCGCGCAGAGCATGGATCATTCCATGCACGACATGCCGGGAATGAGGATGCCCGCCAAACCGGCCTCCAGGCCGGCTGCGAAACCAGCGGCGAAACCGGCAGCGCGGCGCGCGCCGATGCGTCGGGAGGTGAAAGCGCGCGCCGCATCAACGCGTCCGGTCAGAGGCGATCATGCCGGGCATGGCGGCGTGATCGCCCCTACGACGGGCGCGCCGCCAGCAAACCCGCACGCGGGCCACGACATGAGCGCCATGCAGGCAGAACACGACATGGCAGCGATGCAAGAGGCGGGTGCGGCGAAGGCGGGCACCGACCTTGTGCCGGGCAACGCGCCGGCACCGGCTCCACAGCCCGATCATCTCGCCGATCGCTTCTGGGGTGCCGACGCGATGGCCCGATCGCGGAAGGACGATCTCCGCCGCGGGCATGGCGGCATGACCTACTACCAGGTGCTGGTGAACATCGCCGAGTATCAGGTTCGGAGAGGTCGGGACGGCTATCGATGGGACGGCGAGGCGTGGATCGGAGGCGATATCGACCGCCTGACGATCAAGAGTGAAGGTGAGGGCGACCGCGGCCGATCGCTCGGATCGGGCGAGGTCCAGGCGCTCTACAGCCGGGCGCTCGATCCCTATTGGAACCTCCAGGCGGGTATCCGCTACGACTTCAAGCCGGACCCATCACGCGCCTATGCGACGATCGGCATTGAGGGCTTGGCGCCGTACTGGTTCGATGTGGAGGGTGCGTTGTTCGTCTCGAACAAGGGTGACGTGCTCGCGCGGGCTGAAGCCTGGTACGACCAGAGGGTGACGCAATTCGTGGTGCTACAGCCGCGCGCTGAGGCCAACTTTGCCATGCAGGACGTGCGGGCGACCGGCACCGGCTCTGGGTTGAACGATCTCGAGCTGGGCTTGCGCCTCCGCTACGACAAGTCACGTCGGTTCGGTCCCTACGTCGGCGTGTCGTGGGAACGCCAGTTCGGAGACACGGCGCGCTTCACCCGCGCGCGGGGAGACGATACCGGCGGTTTCAGCTTCGTCACCGGTCTGCGCGTCTGGTTCTAATTGAGACGGGGCAATCAGGCGGCGCGGAACGTGCCGCGTCCGCCCCTAAACGCGCTATCGACGCCCCGGATCGGTGGGCGGCGCAGGGGCTGTTGCATGACGAACAAACCTTACGACGGCGATCGGACGGGAAAGGAAACGGGCACCAATAGCTTGTCCTCGATCGGCTCCACGTCGCGCAGCTCCACCATTACGATCTTCTCGGCGCGCTCGGCTCCGACCGGATCGAGATAAACATAGGTGTGGTCCGCAAAGACGGGGCTGCACAAGCGCCAGATGACGCCCTTGCGTCCAATACGACGCTCTGATCGCCCGTCGTAGGACGCGAACGATCCGACGATGCGGACGCGCTGCGCGATGCGAAGCCAATTCGCCGCGCCGTCGACGACGGCGCTCCGCTCCCCCGGCGACAATGCCGGTCGGCCGATGCCGAACGTCGCTTGTGGATCGCGCGCGATCCGCGCCAGCTTCTCCGCGACGGGCTCGGGGGCCCAGTCCAAGACGGGGCCGGGTTTCGCCCGGTGCATGTGCGTGATGGGCTTCGCGCCGAACAGGTCGGGTTGGGAGCCGACCAAGCGGCGCGCGAACATCGCCTCGTGGTAGGCGCGCCGCCACAGAGTTTCGGGCGTGGGTGGCTTGCTCGGCCGCCCGTCGCGCATCAGCGCGACCAGCTCGTTGAACGTGGCCTCGTCCACGGTCGCGATGCGGGGGTCATAGACCAACCGGCTCGCGACCGCCCGGCCCCCTTCGGGGCCGGTGTCGTCGGGTTCGGTCATGCCGCCTCCTCCAGTTCGGGGGCAACCTCGATCGCCATGCGGCTCAACAGCCAATCGGCTGCGGCCTGTGCCTGCGTCGCGGCGGTGAAGATGCACCGCTTGTCGTTGCGGAGGGCTTGGAGCCAGCTCGCCAGATAGGCGGCGTGGTCCTCGCGGTCGTGGAGCTTGATGCCGATCGCGCCGCTGACAAACGCCGCGCCAAGTTCAGCCACCAGTTCCTCGCGGGCATAATCCTCCCGCTTCGTGGAAATGAGGGTGGGGCGGGCAAGCCGGTCGACGTGGCCGGTTGCGTGGCAAAGCTCGTGGGCGAGAGTCGAGTAATAATCATCGCTAGCGTAGAAGTCAGCAAACTCGGGCATGACGACGTGATCGCTGCTCGGCTGATAATAGGGCTGCGATCCCTTGTGCTGCACGGTGACGGGGAGGCGGGAAAAGAGGGCGTCTAGCTCGGCGTCGCGCTGGTCGGGATTGGTCGCGGTGACGATCGGCGCGGGTGCCGGATACTTGGCCTCGATGCCGTCGATCTGCTCGGCGTTGAAGACGGTGTACCGCTTGAGGAACGCCACCTGACGCTTGCCGTCCTCGCCAGCGCCACCACGCTCCCCCTTGTCGTCCACCTCGATCTTGTTGGCATAGACGACGGTCGATCCTTTCCCGCCCTTGCGGACGCAACCGCCCAGCGCGAGCGCCTGCTTGTCAATCGGCGTCCAAAATGGACCCCCCATCGGCGTGCAAAAGCGACCCCCTTCGTCGTGCAGCATGACGGATATGACGGGCACGCCGTTCGCGCTGGTTGCGGCGGAGGGCGGGCGTAGCCCGAC
>Ga0325400_1001174_pt1 | contig 21286 bp, 17 predicted proteins | sample PopdelMetagenome_2_FD_205662 | JGI IMG/M metagenome (GOLD analysis project Ga0325400, IMG submission 205662) | Populus deltoides microbial communities from Bellville, Georgia, United States - Xylem-PdKOR-R1 | ecosystem: Host-associated > Plants > Phyllosphere > Stem > Wood/Secondary xylem...
GCGACGATGCCGGCCCCGTCCGCCCGAGAGGAACGGCGATCCTCAAGCCCTGCCGCCCCCGCCCGCCCCCGCAACGCCGCCAGCCCGACCTGCCCCGCTTTGACCTTGCGGGCCGGCAGCCAAGCTCGTACGCCTCGCGCATTGCCGGGTCCGATACGGGTGCAGCCACAGGGGGGCGGCGCGGCGGCCGGCGGTGCGGGAGCCAGATCACGTGATCGCCAATGTTGCGCGCCCGCGGCGCGCCAATCCGGGGCGTGCGGCCTGTGACCCAGGTGAGCGGTGCACGCGATGACCGATCCGACAGGCGTCGGCGCCCCGCCCCGCATCACGGTCGCCATCTGCACGCGCAACCGCGCCGCACAGCTGTCCCGCGTGCTCGACACCGCGCGCCGCATGCGCGTGCCCGCGGGATTGTCCTGGGAACTGCTGATCGTCGACAACGGCAGCACCGATGCGACGGCGGAAACGGCGCGAAGCTTCGCGCCCGCGCTGCCGGTGCGCTGCGTGGTGGAAACGACGCCCGGCCTGTCCAACGCCCGCAACCGCGCGGTGGCGGAGGCGCGGGGCGACTACATCTGCTGGACCGACGACGACGTCGAGATCGACGAGGGCTGGCTCGCCGCCTATGCCGAGGCCTTCGACCGCCATCCCGACGCAGTGTTCTTCGGCGGGGTGATCGAACCCAAGCTGCTGGGCGATCCGCCGGCGTGGATGGGCCGGGCGCGCGCGGAGCTCGGGCCGCTGCTGGCCGAACGCGACTTCGGTCCCGACCCGGTCCCGCTCTCGCTCGTCGGCAACCGCATGCCGTTCGGCGCGAACTTCGCGGTCCGCACGCGCGAACAGCGCGCACACCGCTACGATCCGCGGCTGGGGCGGGCGCCGGGGCAGGCGCGACTGGGGGAGGAAACCCTGGTCATGGAGGCGATGGCGCAGGCGGGCGGCACCGGGTGGTGGGTGCCGGGCGCGCGCGTGCGTCACCTGATCCCGGCCGAACGCCAGACGCTGGGGTACGTCTACGAATATCATTTCTTCGCCGGCGCGACGGTGGCGTTCAAGTCGCACGCCGGCCTGATGGGCACCGGCCTGCCCAATTCGGGGCGCACGCTGATGTCCGGCCCCCTCTACCTGTGGCGGCACAGCGCCAGATACTGGCTGGCGCACCTGCGCGACCGGCTGTTCGCGTCCGACCGGCAACGGGTGCACAGCCTGTCGGAATACGCCCATTATCGCGGGGCGCTGGATTACTGGCAGGGCGTGAACCGCGCATCGTCGGCGCCCCGGGCCGCCTGACGTCGCGTGGTCTCGGACATCGCCTCGAAGCTCTGGCGGAGCAGCCTCTGGGTCGTGGGCGCCCGCGTCCTCGTCAACCTGCTCGGGCTGCTCAGCACCTTCGTGCTGGCCTGGGTGCTCACGCCGGGCGATTTCGGCATCGTCGCCCTCGGCTCGACGCTGCTGGCGATCGTCAGCTCGTTCACCGAACTGTCGCTGTCGCAGGCGCTGGTCCGGCACGACGATCCGCAGGACCCGCACTATGGCACCGCCTTCACGCTGAACCTGCTGCGCGGCGTCGCGCTGGCGGCGGTGTTCGTCGCCATCTCGTACGGCGCCGCGCGCTACTACGGCGATCCGCGGCTGTTCGCGGTGATGACCGCCATGTCGGCCAGCTTCGTCATCGGCGGGCTCGTCAATCCCAAGCAGGTCGTCCTGCAACGCCAGCTGCTGTTCTGGCAGGAATTCGTTCAGGCGGTCAGCCAGAAGCTGATCGGCTTCGTCGTCGGGGTCGCGCTGGCCGTGATCTTCCGCAGCTACTGGGCGCTGGTCATCAGCAGCCTGGCCAGCCAGGTGACCGCGGTCGCGGTGTCCTACATGGTCTATCCCTACCGCCCGCGCTTCACCTTCCGGCACAGCCGCGAGCTGCTCGGCTTCTCGTTCTGGATCACGGCCGGGCAGCTCGTCAGCACGCTCAACTGGCGGTTCGACTTCCTGCTGGTGGGCAAGGTGCTCGGCAACACCGCGCTCGGTCACTATTCGGTCGCGGGCAACCTCGCGCTCATCCCCACGCACGAGGCGACCTATCCGCTCACCAGGACGCTCTACCCGGCGATGTCCGCGATCCGCGGCGACGCGGCGCGGCTGGCGGCCGGCTACCAGCGTGCGCAGGCGCTGGTCACCGCCATCGCGCTGCCTGCCGGCTTCGGCGTCGCGGCGATCAGCGAACCGTTGATCGCGCTGGCGATGGGGCCGAAATGGGCGCCCATCGTGCCGATCCTCGCGGTGCTGTCGATCGTGTTCGCGGTGCAGACGATCGGCTCGCTCGCGCAGCCGCTCGGCACCGCGCTCGGTCAGGTCCGCACATTGTTCGTGCGCGACGTTCAGATGCTCGTCCTGCAGATCCCCGTGATCCTCGTCGGTGCCGTCTGGTTCGGCCTTCCCGGCCTCATCGCCGCGCGCAGCATCACCGGCGCGATCTTCATCGCCGCCAACACCATGCTGGTGCGACGCTTCACCGGGCTGGGCTTGTGGGAACAGATGCGGCTGAACATCCGCCCGCTGGTGGCGGCATCGGTCATGGCCGCGACCGTCCTGGCGCTCACCCGCGCCGTCGGCCCGTACGATACGGTGCCGCTCCGCATCGCGGCGCTCGCGCTGTTCTGCCTCGTCGGGGGCGTCGTCCACATCGGGGTAACCGCGCTGCTGTGGATGCTGGCGGGCAGGCCGGCCGGGCCCGAGAGCGAGATCATCCGTTTCGCGCGGGCGAACCGCGTCGTGCAGCGGCTGCTCGGCGGTCGTGCGCGGGCGGCAGCGACCGGCTGATCCGCGCGAGCCTCAGGGTCCGAACACCCGCCCCGTCACCTCCGGCGTCAGGACCGGCTCCAGCAGGTGCCAGTCGGTGTAGAGGTCGCCGACGCAGTCCCGGCCGGCGCAACCGGGCACCGCCAGGCTGCTGGCACCCCGGGGGCGCGCGGTCAGGGCGACCTTGCGGTGCGGCAGCCGCTCGAACCGGGCGAAATCGTCGTCCGTGGCACCGTCGCGGTCGGTAAACACCACCACGATCTCGCGCTCCATGGCGCGCCGCGCGCGGCGCGACCAGTCGGCCGCGGCCTCCGCGAACGTGGTGTTGTGCTGGAACATCAGCGCGAGCTCGCCCAGCCGCCCGACCGGGTAGCCGAAACGCTGCGACTCGGCCGCATCCTCGCGCACAGGCATCGACAGCCGGTCCGGCAGCCCCTCGACCAGGGTCAGGAAGTCGCCGGGCCACATCCATAGGTTGACCGTCGGCGACTGGTAGGGTGCGCCGCTCAGCTGCGACAGGCGGCTACCTACGCAGTTGGACGACACCAGCGCGACGTTCGGGTCGATGGCACCGCGAATTCGCGCGGCCAGTCGCCTACGCGCACGATCGCCCGCCGCCGCCCCCCCGAACGGCCACCTCACCACGCTACGCCACCCTCTACCAATCCAGCCCCCGACACCAAACACCAGCAATCCGTTCACGAGACAGGGTGCGGTGCAGCTTGCGTTCGATCCGTCCGCGCAAGCCCCCGCGCCCGCCTCGTTCCGCCAGCTTGCGCTGCTTGCGCGCAAGCCCCTCCCCGAACAGCACCGGGTGGAAAAGCGTCGCGCCGCCTTTTTCTGCTTCCAGCGGCAGGCTTCCATCCCAAGGCGGCGCGAACGAGAAGGTGTCGGGCCGGTACACGCGCGGTTCGCGATCGTTCAGGTCGCGCATGACCGCGCCTGCGGCGGACAAGGTGGTCGCGACGAACGCCTCGTCGTTGGGCCATAGGGTGCGACGCGCCCAGATCCGGCTGTGCCGCTGGCGCTTCGCCAGCAGCAGATCAATCGCGCCGGCGGACAGCCGAACGACCGGAAAGAAGCATTTCTGCGGCACCGCGTCCCGGCTGACGACCGTTCGGCGCCACGGCCAGTCGGCTTCCGGTTCGCCGACGTAGCCAGCGATCAGCGCTGCCGGGTCGCCGGCGAATTTACAGAAAAACGTGTCGCGATCGTCGCCCACGATCCGGACGTCGTTCTCGATCATCCAGAAATGCTCGACGTCGGGATAGACGTGGCGTGCCAGATAGAAACCATAGTCGCCGCAACGCCAGGCGAAGTCGGTCGGGCAGTACAGGCCAAGAGCCGCACACCGCTCGCGCGTGAGCGAGATCTTGGCGCGGTCACCCGTGTCCACCGGTCCGGCGCGCTCATCGACCAGGTAGACGATCGGCAGCCCACTCAGGCGCGCCAGCTCATCGGTGAAGACGCGCAGCCGGTCGTCGACCTCCCGTGTGCGTAGCAGGATCACCGCGCGCCGCGCCCGATCAGCTTCGCCGCCACCCGCCGCGCGCCGCGGATCGAGTGCAGAGCGATCCGCCGCGCGCGCGGCGTACCCGCGCGCGACGCCTCCGGCCACAGGGTCGGACCGTGGGTGATGCCCAGCCGCATCCGCACGCGGTAGGGGACCAGCTGTGCCGCTACCGCGCTCCAGCGCCACGGCTGGACGATGTGCATCGGTTCGTGGCGTTCCGAGTCGCGCTGCACCTCGAACGAGCGGAGTTGCCCGAGGTCGAGGGCGCCGGGATCGGCGAACGCCTGCGCCAGCAGCGCGCCGGTCACCCGCGCGGCGAGCGCCTCGTCACCCAGGTCGGCGGCGACGTCGCGCAGCGTGGCGGCAAAGGCGGACACCTCCGCACCGACCCGCTCCGCCATCCCGCGCCGCTCGGGCGTGATCGGCCCTTCGACCACGGCGACGCCACCATCTCCTTCCCGGTAGGCGATCGCGGTGCCGTGCGGCGCGAGGCCGAGCAGGTGCTCCAGCAGGATAATGCGGTCGAAGATGTGAAAGCCGCCCGGCTGGTCGGGCGAGTGCGGCTGTTCGTAGAACAGCGCCCGCGCCGGTCCGGCGATGTGGGGCGGCGCGCGCCCGACGCACAGCCCGAGGTACAATCCGCCGACGAACCCCGTCGCTCCTTGCGAGCGCAGCAGCCCCGTCAGCGCCGCCTGGAGGTTGAGGAACCAGCCGACGTCCACGGTGACGAAGGGAGCGGCGTCGAGCAGGCCGGCTTCGCCCAGGTAGCGGAGCGTGGCTTCGCGAACCGCCGCACGCCCTGCCGCGCTGCCGCCATCGCCGCGCGGGGCGTCGAGGATGGCGACGAATGTCCGCATCTCATCCGCCGAACCGAGCAGGCTGTCGCGCCCGAGATGGGGCAGGCGCTGCGCGACATCGGCGCGCAGTTCGTCCCAATCGAAGCCGCGCAGCCCGGCGATCTCGCCCAGCGTCCGCTTGGACCACGACTTCTCGACCCAGAAGGTGCCGAAATCGCCCAGTTCCGGCATTGCCGCGACCAGCGCGTGGCGACTGAGCCGGACATAGTCCGGGGCGACGCCCGGAAAGGCCCCCGCGATCTCGCGCGCGGCGCACCAGGGGCCGTAGCCGTCGCGGGCGACGAACACGGCCCGGGCCGCGCCCGCGGCCGCGGCCTGGCGCAGCGCCCATGCCGCGACGATCACGAACAGCGGCCCGAGCAGCGTCGGCACGAGCGACGCCGTCCCCGCCGGGCTCGCCCGCAGCCGCGCCAGCCGCATCTCCCCGACCAGGCGCGACACCGCGAGCGCGTGCGGCTGGGCGCCGAGCAGCGCACGCTCCACCCCGTTCAGCCGCGTCGCCAGGTGCGGCGCCGTCCGCACGCCCTGTGCGCGCGCCGCGCGATGGTCCGCCACCGGATTGTCGCCGACATGCAGCAGGCAGCGCGTGGCGACGCCCTCGGCCGCGGCGACGTGCCGGAACAGCGCACCGCTGGATTTCAGCAGCCCCGCATCGGCCGAGACGTAGACCTGCGATATGTCGGTGGCGAGCCCGGCGCTGGCCAGGAAGCGGAAGACCGCCTCGCGCGGGTAGTAGATGTCGGAGATGAACAGGACGCGCTCACCGCGGGCGCTCAGCTCCCGAATGTGATCGCTGAGGGCCGGATTGGCCAGCAACACCGCGGCGTCCTCCTCGACCTCGATCGCGGCGTCGTTCGCATCGACGATTCCGGGCAGCAGAGCGGCCAGCTCGCCCCAGATCGCGGCCAGCGTGCAATCCTCGCGCGGGTGGGCACGCTCGCGGGCGATCCGTTCGGCAGCGACGCGGGCGGAGACGAACTCCTCCTCGAACATCGCGGGCGCGTCGACGTGCGCGCCCCTCTCCACCAGTCGCCGCGCCACCAGCCGGAACACGTCGGCCGGAAGCGCCACGCGGCGCACCAGCGCGGTATCGAAGACGTCGAACGTGAAGAGCGTTTCACCGCCAGCCATCGCGGTTCAACCCGCCCGGGCAGGGTAGCGCGCGCGTGGCCGCTGCCGGTCAATCGTCCAGATCGCCACCCCGTGATCCTTCCCCGCCGGTGATGTCCCGCGCATAGCCGGTTGCGTCGCCGAATCAACACCCGCGTCTGGCGGCGCGCGTCGGCCGCCGCGCCTAATGGCTCAGGCGGCGGCGCTCAGCTCGGGCAGCGCCGGTTCGGCCAGCTCCGGCATGACCGGATCGGAGAACCGGTGCGCGCTCGCCACGCCCGCGAGCTCCAGCAGCGTCGGCGCGAGCTCGGTCAGTGCGACCTTGCGGTCGATCGTGCGGTGGGTACGCTCCGGGGTGCTGATCCACAGGATGCCGTCCGGGTGATGCATCCCCGAGCGAACCGAGCCGAGCGGGTGGAAGAGCGTGGTGAAGGGCACCGGCGCGTTCGCAGCAGCACCCATGACGGTGGCGCCGGAGTGGGGCCACGCCTCCAGATTGCAGCCCGACAGCAGGCGGTTGCCGTTGCGACGGGCGAGCATCAGCCCCGGTCGGCCGTCATCCAGCCGCAGCGTCGCGATCTTGCCCTCCGCGTCGATCGCCTCGGCCTCGCTCGCGAAGTCGAGGTGGAACTGCTGCGACATCACGGGTGCGTAGTGGTAGGGCGCGGTGATCCCGGCGAGCGCGAACAGTCGCGCATGGTCGACCGGCTTGAACATCTGCTTGCCGCCCGTCTCCTCGTGGCTCAGCATTGGCTGCTGGCTGAGCGCGGTGCACAGGACGATCGTCGTCCCCTCGCCGCACAGATCGAGCGCCTCGCCGACGATTTCGTCCATCCGTTCGTAGCCGTAGGCGATGGCGTCGCGGTATTGTTCGCGATCCGCCGGGTCGGGCTGCACGGTAAAGGCGTCCGGCGCCATCTCGCGCCAGTGGAAATGCTGATAATGCGCCGTGCTGTTCAGGAAGAAGCTCGCGAAGGCCGGCTTTTCGGCGCGGTAGACGCTGCGGAACAGGTCCCACTGCAACCGGTCGAGGATGACGGCGCGACGCCACTTGCCCACGCCCCACCGCTCGCCGGCGAGTTGCCGGAGCGCGCGCACCACGGTCCGCAGCGACAGGCCGTTGGCGACCATGAAGCGGCCGAAGGCGAGCAGCTGCGCGGGGGTCACGTCGGCGCCGCCGCCGTGATGCCCCTGAACGAAGGCCCGGATCACCGTGAGATAGGGGTCAAACCGCCCCGGAGGCAGCGGCTGCGCCGTCGTGGTCCAGGGATCGGGAAGCAGGAGCAGGCCGGGATCCGAGGGACGTTCGGCAAAGGCGTTCATGCTGCCGCACACCCACGCCTTGCGGCCAGCCGCCTGCACCAGGTCCCACGTCCGCGGCGCCTTCAGGTCGGCACCATCGTCCAGGTCGAACACCCCATGTTCGCTGTAACGCAGCCCGGTGTGGACCGTGACCCACTGGATCCACGGTTCGAGGGCGGGCGGCTCCTCCTCAGCGTCGGTGACCGCCACCAGCGACCGCGCGCGCAGCCGCGCGAAGTTCGGCAGCCGCCCCTCGGCGATGAAGCGCTCTACGAGCGCCGAGACGAGTTCGTTGAACTCGAGCAGCATGACATTCCGTTGATCCACGCCCCTGTTCGCCACACCCGTTCCCCCATCGTCAAGTCTCGAGAGACGATAGCGCCGTATTGTAAAGAAGCGTTGTCGATCGTCACGCCCCGTTCGCTAGATCGCCGTGTCCGGCGGCGTGCACGGAAACGAAACACGTTCGGTGCATTGACCCGGGCTTCGGTCGGAAGGGGAAGGCAGGCGATGGCCGCAGCGGCATTGATCGGGCGCGTGCGGGAACGGGGGCGTGGACTCGCGCGCGATGTGCTGGCAGAGTGCGGGAACAAGCCTTGAGCGGTCACCGGAGGATCAACACGATGCCTGCCGCGATCGACGTGCTGCTGCCGGTATACAACTCGGCAGATACGCTGGACGGCTCGTTGCGCAGCATCGCCGCGCAGACGTTCGCCGATTTCCGAGTCATCGCGATCGACGACGGATCGACCGATCACGGCGGGGTGCTGCTGCGCGCCTGGGCGGCGCGCGACCCGCGCTTCACGGTCATCCGCAAGGCGAACGAGGGCATCGTCGCCGCACTCAACGCTGGGCTGGCCGCAGTGACTGCGCCCGTCATCGCGCGGCTGGACGGCGACGACCTTTGCGCGCCCACGCGCTTCGCGGAACAGCACGCCTATCTGGCGGATCACCCGGACTGCGTCGGTGTCGGCTGCGCGGTCACCCATATCGACGGGCGCGGGCGATCGCTGTCGGGCTACGCGCAGCCCGGCCCGCCCGAGCTGGCCGACCCGGCGCGCATCCCGGCGCACGAGCCATACATCATCCACCCCTTCCTGATGGCGCGGACCAGCGCGATGCGCGCGGTCGGCGGGTACCGCGCAGTTCCGCATTCGGAGGACAGCGACCTGTTCTGGCGGCTGCAGGAGATCGGAACGCTCCACAACCTACCTGCCGTGCTCGGCAAGTACCGCATGCATCTCAGCTCGATCTCCGGATCGTCGATCGTCAACGGGCGCATCATGGCGTTCGGGTCGCAGCTCGGTGCACTGTCGGCGCGGCGGCGGCGCGGGGGCCACCCCGATCTGGAGTTCGCGCCCGACCTGATGGCCCGCCTACGCAAGGCGCGCGACTTGGCCGGGATGCAGGCGGTGGTCGCACCGATGCTGACGGCGTGGGAGATGCCGCTGTTCCGCCTCTCGGTCGCGGTGAAGCTGCTCGAGCTGGCCGACTACCGCCCCTACGAGATCGAGGGGAGCGACTGCGTCTTCATCCGCGCCGCGGTCGACGCCGCAGCCGCGCTCGCCGACCCGGCCGATCGGCGCACCATCGACTATTTCCTGACGCGCACCGGCAGCCGCCTGATGCGGCGCGGGCGGGCCGCCGACGTGACGCGGCTCGTGCCCCGGCGGCTGTGGCGGTGGACCGGGCTGAAGACGGTCACCTTCCGCTGACGCTTGCCGCACCGCAGCAGATGCGGCATTCCCGACTGGAGCGTGGAGGCGGGACGTTGCCGGGAGTCGATCAGGTCGCCGTCGTCATCACCGCCTACCGGGCGGAACGCTCGATCGCACGGGCAATCCGCTCGGCATTGTCGCAGCACGAGGTGTCGCAGGTGGTCGTCGTCGACGATGCGTCGGATGACGGCACATCGGCTGCGGCGAATGGCGCTGACGACGGGTCGGGGCGGCTGACGCTGATCCGGCTGCCGGTCAACCGCGGTCCGTCGGCGGCGCGCAACGTCGCCTTCGCCGCCGCGACCGCGCCGCTGCTGTCGATCCTGGACGCCGACGACGTGCTGCTGCCGGGGCGATTCGCGGCGCTGGACGATGGCGGCGACTGGGATCTGCTGGCCGATAACATCGCCTTCGTGCCGGAAGGCGCGGGCGTGCCGCCGCGCGACGCGCTGGGCGCGGGTCGTCGGCAGCGCGCGCTAAGTATCGACGAGTTCGTGGACCGCAACATCCCCCGCCCCGGCCGGCCGCGCGCCGAACTCGGCTTCCTCAAACCGGTGATCCGGCGCGCGATGCTCGACCGGCTCGACGTGCGCTACGACGAATCGCTGCGGTTGGGCGAGGATTTCATCCTCTATCTCACCGCGATGCTGCGCGGCGCCCGCTTCGCGCTGTCGGAACACCCGGGCTACGTCGCGGAGGTTCGCGCCGGGTCGCTGAGCGGCCGTCACGCCACCGCCGATCTGGCAGCGCTCGCCGACGCCGACCGGCGGCTGATTGCGGCAAGCCGGCACACCGCGACGCCGCAGCAGCAGCGCCTGCTGCGGCGGCATCTCCGCTCGCTCGAGCAGAAGGTCGCGACCCGCCGGCTGCTCGACCGCAAGCGCGAGGTGGGCCCCCTTCGCGCGTTGGCGGGGGCGGCGGTGTCGCCCCTGCGGCTCGTCCGGTCGCTGGGCGAACTGGCGCGCGCACGCGGGACTTCCCCTGCGCCGCCGCCACCGCTCCGGCTGCTGATGCAGGCGGACGAATTCGATCCCGCCCCCACGAGCTGACCCGATGTTCCTCGCCGCGCACCAATTGACCGACCGCTGCCTTAGCGCGGATGTCGTCGTCGTCGGTGCGGGTGCCGCCGGGATCACGGTTGCCCGGGCGCTGCACGCGCGCGGGGTGGACGTGCTGCTGGTCGAAGGCGGCGGCCTTACGGTCTCGCACCAGGCGCAGGCGCTGTTCGACGTGGAGAGCCGGGGCGAACCGATGCGCGGCAACGAGGGGCGGTGCCGCGTGTTCGGCGGAACGACGGTGCGCTGGACGGGCCGCTGCGCGGCGCTCGATCCGCTCGATTTCGAACGCCGCGCGTGGGTGGCCGACAGCGGCTGGCCGTTCGCTCACGCCGGCATGGCGCGCCATTATGCCGCGGCGGCGGCGCTGGTGGGGCTCGCAGACGACTGGGAACGTCCGTCGGCGCAGCTTGCCCCGGCGGCGGCGACGCCCGGGCGACCGGACGGCATCGAACCGTTCGTCTGGCGGCTGTTCGCCGAGTCGCGAGGCACCTTCCGCAACTTCGGCGACCTGATGCAGGCGGGGGCCACGTCGCCGGCCCGGCCGCGGGTGCTGCTGGAGGCCGACCTGGTCGGCCTGACCGACGCGGGCAACGGGCATGCGATCGGCACCGCGCGCTTCCGGGACCGCAACGGCGCCGAGGTGGTAATCGCGGGCCGCCGCTTCCTAATCTGCTGCGGGGGCATCGAGAACGCCCGCTTGCTCCTCAACTTCGCCGCGGACGCGCCCGCGCCCTTCGCGCGGGTCGCGGGTTCGCTCGGCCGCTGGTTCATGCAGCACCCGCGCGCGGTGACGGCGAGCATCGACGCCTCGCCCGAACAGGCCCGCTCGCTCCAGCAACGCTTCAACCTCTTCCGCCGCCGCGGCGTCCACCACGAGGTCGGCTTCGCGCTGTCGGAGCGGGCGCAGCACGACGATGGGCTCGTCAATGCGTCGGGCGTGCTGCGCTACTCGTTCCGCGGCGGCAGGATCAGCGACACCCTGCGCCGCCCGCGCGGCGTGCCGGGTGCGCTGGTCCGTCGCGCACGAGGGTGGGAGCCCGCGATCCCGAACCCGCGCATCGCGCTGCACGTCGATCTGGAGCAGGTGCCCGATCGCAACAGCCGCATCCTGCTGCGCGACGAGCGCGACGCACTCGGGCTGCGCAAGGCCGCAGTCGACTGGCGGATCAACCCGCCGGAGCGCAGGGCGGCGGCGGCGTTGACGCGGGGGATCGCCCGCTGGATCGAGGATGCGGGGCTCGGCCGGCTACACCCCGTCGCCGACCTTGCCGAGACCGGTGGCCTGACGGGCGAGGCGATGCTGGAGAGCTACCATCACCTCGGCGCCACACGCATCGCCGACGACCCCGCCGCGGGCGTGGTTGACGCGAACCTGAGGGTGCACGGCATCGACAATCTCTGGGTGTGCGGCGGATCGGTGATGCCGACCGGCGGGCACGCCAACCCCACGCTGACCATCGTCGCCCTCGCGTTGCGACTGGCCGAGCACCTCGCCACGGTCACCCCCGCCCGCGGTTGAGCGCGCCGGGACACCGACGCGGCCGGCCGGCACCTGCCCTCAGTGCCGCTGTGCCGGCAGCCCCATGTTCTCGTCCAGCCAGCGGCGCAGGCCGGCCATCGCCGCGTCGGGCCCGAAATGCCGCCGCGCGGTGTCCAGCGCGCACGTGCCGAGCGCCAGGCGCGCCTCCCGCCGGTCGATCAGGGACAGCACGCCCGCCGCAAAGGCCTCCGCCGTATCCGCGCGGATCACCGCGTCGGCAAGCTCGCGCTCGACCCCCTGCAGCGTCGTCGGCGTGACCACGCACGCCTTGCCGTGCGCGACCGCCTCGACCAGCTTGATCTTGAGGCCCGACCCCTGCTGCAACGGCGACACGACCACCCCGGCCTCACCGTAGAGCGCGCCGAGATCGTCGACGAGGCCGAGGAAGCGGACGCCCGGCACCGCCGTGTCGAAGGCGCGCGCGACGGTCCCCGCCACGTCGAGACGAGCCGCCGGTCGAGCGGCGCGGATCAGCGGCCAGACCGCGTCCAGGAACCAGCGCAGGCCGATCACATTGGGCGCGGTGTTGCTGCCGACGAACAACAGCGCATCGTCCGCGCCCGGCTGCGGCGCCGCCACACCCGTCGCGGGCATCGGTACGCGGATCGCCGCGGTGGCCGGGACGTGATCGGCCACGAACGCGGCTTCATCGGTCTGGATCGCCAGCACCGCGTCCGCGGCCCCCAGCATGGCGATCTCCTGCGCGGCATCGAGGGTCGCGACCGTGTCGTCGCCGGGGGCGAACTGGTCCGCGCGCGTGTGGATCAGGTCGTGCATCACGATCGCACTCGGCACCGCGGGGGCCAGCAGGTACGGCAGCGCTTCTGCCTGATAGGCATAGTCGACGATCACCGCGCCCGGCCGCGCGCGGGCGTGCCGGGCGACGCTCAGCAGCGCATCGCGCGTCCACGGACGGCTGATCGACGGCGGCAGGGGCCGGTCCTCGGCCAGACGGTGCCGGATGCCCGCGCGGCGCAGCAGCCCGCCCAAGGCGCCCAGCGCCGCCGCCCGCCAGATCGCCGGATCGCGCGCGATCAGCCGGTCGCCCACCCGCCAGGCACCGTCGACACGCACCGTCCCGAACACGCTCATCTCGGGCAGCAGGCGGTAGAAGGGCGTCCGGCCGAACACCACGGACGACGGTTGCAGCAGGTGCGGGGTGCGCCCGGTGTCGCGCACCGCCGCGGCGATGGCGAGCAGATAGGCCGAGCTGCCGTTCGTCGCGCCGATCAGGCGCTGACGGCTGACGAACAGCACGCCGTCCGGATCGGCCCGGGGGGCGGGTGCGGGCGGGCGGACGCGCGCGACGATCTTGCGCAACCCGCCCCCGAGCGGCATCCGCAGCATCGGGAGGATGCCGGGATGCCGCACCAGCAGCCCCGCGGCAGCGCCCACCCGGCGCGCCTTCAGCGCCTCCACGAGGTGGGTGAACGCGACCGCCCGCGTCAGCGCCCGGTCGCGCGGCCGCAACGCGCGGGCGAGGACGGGATCGGACGCCAGCTCCTGCCGCAGCCGGTCGCCCGCGTCGCGCATCCGGCTGACATCGGCGACGGACAGGCGGTGCGAGATCGATGAGCCGTGCTTGCGGTAGAAGTACAGCGGCGACGGCACGAGGCGGTAGCGCAGCCCCGCACGCAGCAGCGCGATGACCAGCGCGTCGTCCTCGGCGATCCGCAGGCGATCGTCGTACCGGACGCCGCTGGCACGCAGGGCGTCGGCGGCGATCATCGGCTTCAGAAAGCCGAGGTTCGGCGCGCGGCCGAACATCCGCGTCTCGTCCAGATAGTCGGAAAGCGTGACCCAGGCCGGTGCGGCGGCGCGGCGGGCCGGGAGGAACAGTGAAGGTTCGCCCCGACCGCCGTCATCGAACAGCAGCAGGTCGTCGGCGATCATCGTCGCGCCGCTCGCCGCCGCTTCCGCGATCAGCCGCCGGCTGCGGTCGGGATGGATTAGGTCGTCACTGTCGAGGACGGCGATCCACCGTCCGCGCGCAGCGTCGATCCCCATGTTGCGCGCGCCGCCCGGCCCGAGGTTGCGGGGGGTGCGAAGGGTGCGCACGCGACCATCGCCTGCGGCCAGTTCCTGCGCGAGGGTGCGGCTGCCATCGGTCGAGCCGTCATCGACGATCAGCACCTCCACCACCACCCTGCGCTGCGCGAGCGCGGAGCGTACGGCATCGGCGAGAAAGGCGGACGCATTGTAGCTCGCGATCACGAAACTGACGTCTGGTTCCACCACGCGGCACGTCCCCCTGCCCGCGCGAGTACATGACCGCACCCGGCTTTGCTACTCGCGACCGTACCGCGGGCGTCCCATTTCCGTTTTCCTACACTATCCTATTTGGTTACATGACTGCGCGAATCACACCAGCACGAGGTTCGCGACCATGATGATCGGCTTCAGCGTCGGCACCGACAGACCCGCAGCACAGGGCACTTCGGGTTCATCCACAGCAGCGCCCACACCCACGCCGAGCGACACCACGCCGAACGCCTTCGGCTTCACCGACGTCACCGGTGCGCGGCGTTCGTCGGCGATCGAGAGCGACGCGATCACCGTGCAGGGCATCGATGCCCCCGCGCCGGTCAGCGTCACCGGTGGCGAGTACCGCATCGACGCGGGCGCGTGGACCGCATCGCCCGGATCGATCCTCGTGGGACAGTCGGTGCGCCTGCGCCTGACCAGCTCCGCCAGCTACGCGACGATCGCGAGTGCGACGCTGACGATCGGCGGGGTGAGCGACGGCTGGATCGTCACGACCGAGGCGGAACCCGCACCCGCACCGACGCCGACCCCCGTCCCCACGCCCACCCCGACGCCGACGCTGACCGCCCGACAGGTCGCCTTCCTCTACGCGCCGGGCCACGCGGGCGAGGGGCTGAACACCGGCGACGGCACGGCAAAGACCTACACGACGCCGACGCTCACCAACCTGTCGGGCAAGCCGATGACGACGGCCTCGATCGTCAACGCCGGGTGGATCACCGCGGCGGACGGGCAGGGGCAGGAGCTCGCGGTCGGCAACGCCTGTCCGCTGGCCGGCACCATCCGGAACGCCGCGGGAGCGGTCGTCGGCACCTTCACCTGGGGCGGGGCGGCGTCGACCGCCATCGCGAGCAACGCCAGCGTGGCATCGGACGCGGTCGCGCTGTCCACGCCGATCCCGGCCTGGGGCGAGTTCACGGTGACCCTGACCGGCACGGTGCCGAGCGGCGCATCCTACCCGCCCAAGTTCGGGCTGGTCGGCGTGCGGACCCATACGACCACGGACGGGCTCAACCCGGTGTCGATCCTGCTGACCGGCGACAGCCTGATGGCGCTGAACGGCGGGGCCGAGGTGCCGCTGGTCGGGACCGAGGGGCTGGTCCCGTGCGTCGCGATGGCGGTTACCGGCAACACCCTGTCGGGTGCCGCCGGCGCCAACTTCGCGCGGCGGGCAGACCTGCTGACGAAGCTAGGCGCGACCGTGCTGCTGAACGAACTCTGCATCAACAGCCGGAGCAGCGCCAACCTGGTCGCCTGGGCGGGCGACATCGCCGATCAGGCGCGTGCGGCGGGCGTATCGCCGTGGCAGTCGACCATGACGCCGGTCATCGGCAACACCAACTACGCGGTTCCCGGCCAGACGGTGACGGCGGACGAGAGCAACCGGATCAACTTCAACACCGCGGTTCGCGGGCTGCTGGGCGGGAAGATTGATCGTGCCGTCGAGTTCGCCGACGCGACCGAGTATGCGCGGAACGACGGGCGCTTCCGCTATGCAGCGGCGAGCGGGCGCTACCTGAAGTCGCCGCAGATGCTGTTCGATCCGACGATCGAGGTGGCGGTCCGCCCGACCCGCTACGGCGAGAGCATCTCGGCGACGACCTTCCCGCTCGACTTCGGCTTCACTCTCGCGCTTCGCTCGGGCAACCGCACCGTGACGGCCGTCACCGGCGCGAATGCGGGTGCGACGCGCACGATGTCGGCCAACGTGGGCAGCGGCGTCTACACCACCACCACCGCCTGGGACGTCGTCCCCGCGATCGGCGACACGTTCCGCGTCGAGCTGGAGCCGTCGAACGTCGTCAACGGCACCGTCGACAAGATCCACATGACGAACCGGAACCAGGCCGCCTACCGCGGGGGCACGCACTTCCTGCTGGCGGCGGCCCTGCGGTACACCGCGCTGGATGCGATGGCAGCGGCGGGATACCGGGCGGCGCCCACGGTCAGGACGTTCTCGTCAGACCCGAACGCCGACCTGCCGTTCGGCGGCACCGGTGACGTGGTCGTCCCCTACGGCATGGGTCGCGGCGGCGATGCGGGCAAGCCGTACAACAGCACCATCGACGAGGATACGCTGCTGCTGCTGGTCGTCGCCACGGCCAACGAGGTGGTCGCGACTCCGGCCGGGTGGACCGCGCTCCCGGCGATCGGAAGCGGGACGGCCGGAGGCACCGCATCGGCGCGGCTCAGCCTCTTCTGGCGGCGGCACGCGATCGGCACCAACAGCGTGACGCTGACCGATCCCGGCGACCACGCGGTCGCGACCGTCCTCGCGATCCCCAACGCGGCGCAGACCGGCGACCCGTTCAACGCGGTCGCCACCGCGGTGCAGGCGGGCGGCGCGGCGGCGACCGGTTGGCCCGCCGTCACGACGACCGTGGACAACGCACTGGTGCTCGCGATGATGGCGGACAGCGCCAGCGGCGACGGCGGGCGGCTGTCGGCGCAGGCCGCGCCCACGCTCGCGCGGCTCGCCAGCCACCTGAACTCCGGCACGGGCGCCGGCAACGGCTCCGGCCTGGCGGTGTTCGGGGGCACCCAGCGCACCGCGGGCGCGGTGGCTGCCCCCGGCGCGACCCACGGCAGCGCCGGGGCGGTGCGGGCACTGATGACGGTCGCGATCCGGGGGCGGTGACCGCGGGCGGGGGCGCGGCGGCGGTCCCGGGGCGGGACGGGCCCCTGCTTGAACTGCAGGCCGTGGTAAAGTAGCGGTAAACCGATGAGAACGGGCACGATCTACTTCGCGGAGGTCACGCATCAGAAGCGTGTCCTGACGGCGCTGCTTCTGGCGGTGATCGCCTTCGCTCTCGGCGATCGTCTGGAGCGGGCGATCCTGGTCGAGGATGCCGCCGCCGCGCAGCCGAGCGCGGCCGCAGCCTATGCCGCGCTCGCGCCCACGCCTGTGGTCCTGTCGCCCGCCGCCGCCCCGGTGCGGGCGCGCCGTGCAGCAGCCGATCGTGACGCCGATGCCGGCACCGCCGACGCCGCCACCGATCCGACGCCTCTGGCCGGTCTGGAGGATGCGGGCGAGCCGCAGGCGCCGCAGCAGGTGGTGCTGGCTCCGGCAGCGGCGATCCCCGTCGCGCCGCCGGTCATCGCGTCGGAGGGGCAGTTCGACTCGTCGGAACGCGCGATCTTCGGCCTGCCGACCGGGCTGGTGCCGACCGCCGCCGGCCCCGCCGGCGATCCCGGCGCGGTGCCCGAGCCGGAGAGCTGGGCCTATCTCATCATGGGTGTCGGCGTCGTCGGCGTGATGCTGCGTCGCCGGCGGCGCGCGGGATCCGAGGTTCAGGCGCTGGGCGCGGGCGCACTCGCCGCCTGAGCCGACCGCGTCCCGGCCGCGCGGGGGGCGCTGCCGATCGTCATCCGGTCCCCGTCGATCAGCACCGGGCCGAGCGCGCGGAGCACCGACGCGCCGAGGAGTGACACCTGCGGCCCCCGCTCCGGCACGACAACGTCCAGGTGGCGCAGCGTGACGCTCGCCACATCCAGCCGCGCGATCGACGTCCAACGCATCGGCACCGCGCCGCCGGCCGTCGCCAGGCTGGTCGTCGGTGCATCGGCGTCCGCCAGCCCGAGTCGCTTCGCATCCGCGGTGCCGAGCACGACCGCGTTCGATCCGGTATCGATCAGGAAGCGGACCGGGGTGCGGTTCACCCGTGCGGTGATGTAGAACATGCCGTCGGCAGCGCGCGGGATCACCGACGTGCCGCCGTCTTCGCCGGTCGCCTCGAACGCCTGCGGGGCGACCGCCATCCGCGCGGCGGGATCGGGTGCGGCGGTCTCGCGCTCGACCGGCGGGTCCGCAGCCCCGAGCACCAGCGCGGCACCCACACCCGCGGCGCACACGCTGCCTATCAGGGTCCGATCGACGATCATGCCTCGGGGCGTAGCGGATGCACGTTAAGCATCCGCTACCGGCCGGGTCAGTTCGTCATGTGCGCGACACCGGCCCGCTTCGGCCGCATGCGCCGGATGCGACGCCACTGATATGCGGCGAGCAGGCCGAGCACGAGGGCGAGCAGCCCCAGCTTGGCGGCCGCGGTCTTGTAGCCGCGCAGCAGCGTGCTCTCGCGCAGGTACAGGGCGTAATGCGGGCGCGCGACGCGGTAGCCGATCGTCTCGAACAGCCGCAGCGCGTCGGGGCGCAACCCGTCGCGCACCAGCATGCCCGACAGCGTCACCGGGCCGGGCGTCCGCATCCGCTCGTCCACTTCCACGAAATAGGTCAGCGTGCCGCCCCGCCCGTCCGCCGCGACCACGGGCGCGAAGCTCGCGCCGGTGTGATGCAGCCACAACCGCGAACCGACCACGACGCGGCGACCGTAGAGGACGCGACCCGTAAGCTCCGCGCGCCCGTCGCGGAAGTCGGCCGGCGGCGGCGCGCCGGCGCTCAGCGACCGCAGCATCCCCGCCTGTCGGACGATCGAGGTGCCGAGCCACAGTTCGTAGCCGGCGACCAGTGCGCTCAGCAGCGCGGCTCCGGCGAGCAGCCAGCCGAACCGGCGGGCACGCCTCACCCCGATCGTGTCGGCGACGGCGATCTCTCCCTCCCCTTCCAAGCTGACCGGAGCGGGGCGGAGCAGCAGGATGGCGGGCAGCGCGAGCAGCAGCGCGACGACCACGACGGTCGCGACCGAGAAATAGCCGCCGAGCGACCCGAACTGCCACTCCGCCAGCCGCGCGACCGCCCCGCGGTAGAACAGCGTCTGCCAGAGCAGGACCGCGAGGACGAGGACGATCCACAGCGCAGCTGCCCCCCGCGTGGCCATGGCGCGTGTTGCCGCCGGTCGCTTGCTCATCGTGATCTTCCCCCCTCTCGTTGCCCTAGCGGTCCGCGCGGCGCGCGACCAGCCGCCTCATGGTGCCGCCGCCGGCGAGACGTCGCGACGGTAGCGGATCGCGACCCGCTGCCGCTCGGCCGCGAGTCTGCCGGCCAGCACCGCATCCTCGGCGCTCCGGCGCATCACCGCGGCGGCCAGGCTGTGCGCGACCGCCCCCGTGACCGGCACGGGCGTGCGCGCCACGACGGCGACGAAGCGGGTTGCGCGCCCGTCCCCCAGCCGCAGTACCCGACCGATCGGCACCGCGCGCAGCCGCGCTGCCTCACCCTCCTCCAGCGTGCCCGAATCGACGACGATCGTACTGCGCTGCGTACCCTGCCCCAAGTGCGTGAGCGCGGCTTCGAGCGTCGCCATGTCGGGCGCGCGCAGCGTCGCGGGCGGCGGCACGCGCGGCGCCAGCTGGTCGAGCACCAGTTGCTCGCGCTGCGCGAACAGGGCCGGATGCGCGGCGATGAAGCGATCGACCTCCCCCGGCGCGGGGGCAGGAACCGCACCGGCGAGCGAGGCGCGGAACAGCGCGATCAGCACATCCTCCCGCCCGCGCCGCTCGGCGGCGAGATATTCGGGCGACAGGTGGAGCCGGTCCCGCTCGGCGAGGTGCACCGTCACCGCGCGGTCGATCAGCCGTTCGACCACGGTGCGCACCCCGGACGGGGTACCGGACTGGCGCGCGGTGAGCGCTCCCTGTTCGGCGTCGAAGTCGCGCTGGGTGATCGGCGCGCCGTCGACGCTTGCCAGCACCTGCCCGCGCGGTTCATCGTCGCCGCACGCGGCGAGCAGCAGGCACGCCAGCAGTCCGGCCGTGCGTCGGCAGTGGCCGCGGCGGCGGGTGAGCGAGGGAAGATGTCCGGACCGTTCGACTGGGTGGCGCTGGCGATCTTCGCTGCGGTGGCGGTGCTGTTCCTCCAGCGCTCGGTCGGTCCGGAGCGGCCCGGCGACCGGACGTGGCTGTACCTGCCCCCCGCCATCGGCTGTGCCGCGGGCAACTGGCTGGGCAACGTCGGCCAGGTGGTGTGGGGCACGATCGCGCTGCTGACGACGTGCGGATACGTGCTGCTGGTCCTGAAACCCGGCCGCAACGCCTGACGGGGACGGCCGGGTCACGCCGCCCGCCCCAGCAGCACCGACCGGGAGGGACCCGCTGTGGCCGCCAGCAGCCGGCGGTTGAAGTCGGCGAGCACCGCCACGTCGCCCTCCCCGGTCGCCGGGGTGGAAAGGCGCAGCACCACCCCGTCGCGCGGGGTGCGGGACAGGACACCGCGCAGGATCTCGCGGCGCTCGTCCCACTGGTCGACCGGAAAGCGCCCGCCGATCCGGCTCCAGTAGAGGATGCGTTCGCGCCGTCCGGGCCGTTCCGCCGCCAGCGTGACGCCCGGCAGCGACCGCCCGCCCGGGATCGGCAGGGTCACGACGCGGGTCGGCCCGACCTGCCACCCGGATGCCGGATAGCAGACCTCCGGCCGGTGCAGCGCCAGCCGGAAATCCTGCGTCGCCCCGAAGGCGATCACCACCAGGATGGTGGGGTGGCCGGGGGCGGCATAGGCGCGCGCCATGTAGCGGTCGTAGACGCGGGTGGTCAGCTCGTCCCCCGGCGGCAACACCACGTCCGTCGCGGGCACCGCGCGGTACCGTCCGACAGCCTGCGGGATCCCCGCCTCCAGCTCCCCCTGGCTGATCGGCGATGCGCCGCGCCCCGGGTGCGCGAACCCGGCGAGCAGCGCCCCGCCCGCCATCGTGCCGGCGAGCACCACCTGCCGGCGATCGACCATCCGCGCGCCCACCTCCGTCATCGCCGGCGCCACCGGCGGCGAAGCGTGTCGAGGCCGACCAGCACCGCGAGCGACGCGGCGAAGGTGGCGAGGCCGGCGGCGGGGTGGAGCGCACTATCCAGCGCGCCCGTCCCTGCGCCCCGGACGAGCAGCAGGAGCAGGACGACGCGCACTAGGTTCGCCGCCACCGCGATCGGGACCAGGCACATCATCAGCAGTGCGGCCCATCCCCAATCGTCCCGGCGGTCGAAGCAGGTGTAGAAGAAGCCGATCGCGAGCAGGCTGAATAGCGCGTTCAGCCCCGAGCACGCCGCCTCGACCACGAGCTCATAACCGTCGATGTACAACATGCTGCCGCTGTTCGCGACCGCGAAGCCGGCGGCGTGAAGCACATCGACCGACCAGCGCGCGATCGCGAGCTTCAGGCCGCCGGTCAGCGCGAGCGACACGGTGTACGGTGGCGGGGCGAGGCACAGCAGCAGGCCGATCGGCACCCAGCACGCCCGCGTGATCC
>Ga0325400_1001175_pt1 | contig 21268 bp, 22 predicted proteins | sample PopdelMetagenome_2_FD_205662 | JGI IMG/M metagenome (GOLD analysis project Ga0325400, IMG submission 205662) | Populus deltoides microbial communities from Bellville, Georgia, United States - Xylem-PdKOR-R1 | ecosystem: Host-associated > Plants > Phyllosphere > Stem > Wood/Secondary xylem...
CTCGGGCGTCCAGTTCTCCGCGAAATATTCGAGCAGCAGGCCGCGGCGGTTGTCGAACAGGCGCGCGCGGAACAGGCGCACCAGCGCTTCCGCGCGCGCGGCGTAGCCGCGGCCGGGCGCGGCGCGCTCCAGGAAGAGGCAGGCTTCGAGCAGGTGCATGTGCGGGTTCTGGCGCTTGGCGCGCGCCGCAACCGGCCACGCGTCGAACAGGCCGCCATGGGCAGGGTCCGCCAGCTCCGCATCGAGAAAGGCGAGCGTGCGGTCCGCCACCGCTAGCAGCCGAGGGTCGCCGTTCAGCCGATAGAGCGCCGCGAGCGCGAACAGCACAAAGGCATGGGCATAGGCGTCGCGCACCGGCGACACGACGCGGCCCGCCCCATCGACCGCGAAGGCGAAGGAGGTGCCGTCCCCGCCCTCCTCCATGAAGTCGCGCAGCAGCGCGGCCATCGCGGTTTCCGCGAGCCGCGCGCCGTCGGGGAACCAGCCGAGCGCGGCGGCGTGCGCGAAGACGTAGATCTGGCGCGCCTGCACCATCGCCCGGTGCGGCACGTCGAGCGGCCGGCCGGCGAAGTCGAGGCGTTCGTGGAAGCGGCCGGCGCGGGCGTCGAAGCCGTGCGTCGCCCAGAAGGGCAGCGCGTCGCCGACGATCCAGGCGCGATAGGCGGCGAGGCGGTCCCCCATGTCGCGCGCCCGCCTAGAGCAAAGCCGCGGCCGGCGCGAGTCCCTCCCCCGCAAGCGGATAGCGGGCGACCGCGTGGTAGACGGCGCCGTGCCGGCCGAGCTCGCTTTCGTAGAGCAGGAAATGGTCGGGCACCTCCGCGGCGAGCGCGAGCCCCGCTTCCCGTTGCAGGAAGCCGTCGAGCGGACCGGCGGTGCGGCCGAGCCGCGCCAGCGTGACGTGGGGCGCGAAGGCGCGGCGTTCGGGCGCCACGCCCGCAAGCACCAGCGCGCGCTCCACCCGGCGCTGCAGCAGGCGGAGCGCCTCGTCCGGCGCCACGCCCGCCCACAAGGTATGCGGCTGTCCGCGCGAGGCAAAGGCGCCCACTCCCGCCAGCCGCACGGTGGGACGGGGATGCGTCACGCGGCCGAGCGCCGCGGCGAGGTCGTCCGCCTGCCGCGCATCCACCTCGCCCACGAAGCGCAGGGTCAGGTGGAGCTGGTCATCGTCCTGCCAGCGCGCGCCCGGAACGCCATCCATCACGCGGAGGAGGCGGCGGCGGGCGGCGGCGGACGGGCGAAGCGCCACGAACAGGCGGTGCACGAAGATGGGCCCTCGGCGAAAGCGGCGGCGGGTGGCTCTTTTTCCCAATCGTTTCCGGCTTGTCCAGAAGCGTCGCCCGCCCGGCTCCACGCCGCCGGTTCCGCTTGAAAAAAGGCGGGCACGGAACGATATTCCGGGCAGCGTCAATCGCGGCGCGAAGAGGAGCAACCTTTCCATGGCAAACTGGTCCGACCCCTGGGCGTCGCCTGCGAGGTCGACACCGACGGGGGCACAGTCCGCATCGTATGACGCGGGTCTCCGGTCATACATGCTCTCCGTCTACAACTACATGGCGTCGGGCGTGCTGCTGACGGGCATCGTCGCGCTCGCCTTCGCTAACAGCCCGTATATGGGCCTGCTGTTCGGCCCCACCGGCCGGCCGTCCGGGCTCGGCTGGGTGGTGATGCTGGCGCCGCTCGGCCTGGTGATGTGGCTGAGCTTCGGCATCAACCGCATGAGCGAGGGCACCGCCAAGGCCTTGTTCTGGGTCTATGCGACGCTGATGGGCCTGTCGCTGTCGACGGTGCTGCTGGTCTATACCGGCACGTCGATCGCGCAGACCTTCTTCGCCAGCGCGGCCGCGTTCGGGGGTTTGAGCCTGTGGGGCTACACCACCAAGCGCGACCTGTCGGGCTGGGGCAGCTTCCTGATCATGGGGCTGGTCGGCATCCTGGTGGTGAGCCTGCTCAACAGCCTGGTGTTCCACTCGCAGGGGCTGGAGCCGGTGATCAGCATCCTGGGCGTGCTGCTGTTCGCGGGCCTGACCGCCTATGACACGCAGAAGATCAAGAGCATGTACTTTGCGGTGCAGGGCTCGAACTTTGCGGGCAAGTCGGTGGTGATGGGCGCACTGACGCTGTACCTCGACTTCATCAACCTGTTCCTGTTCCTGCTGCGCTTCATGGGCGATCGCCGCTGAGGCACGGCCGGCAGGGCTAGTGACGAGAGGGGCTCCGCTGCGGCGGGGCCCTTTTTCGTTCAAGCGGTCTCTGTCCCCGTTCGGTTGGAGCCTGCCGAGAACCAACCACGGGCGCAGTGCCAAGCCAGGGTTCTCGACAAGCTCGAACGGAACGGGGGGAAGGATCAGGCGGGCACACGCCCCTTAAGCGCGTCGAACTCGTGGATCAGCTCCACCGTGTTCTCGATGTTGGCGCGGGACGAGGCGCCGAACAGGATCGATGCCACATAGGGCTCGTTCACGACCCACTCGATCGCCTCGCGCGGGCGGATGCCGCCGGACGCCAGCACCGACATGGCGATGACACGCGCCGGGCGCTGCGCCGTCGCCGCGCGATAGCCCTCGATCCCGCCCGACATGCGGAAGGCGACCTTGTTGACGTTGGCGCAGACGATCGGGTTGTCGATGCCAGCGTCGGCCAGCATCGGCAGCAGCTTGGGCAGGTTCATGGTGATGAAGCCCGCTTCCGCGCCGTAGCGCTTGGCGCAATGATCCGAGAAGATGCGGAAGGCGTCGACGAAGCCCAGGCCCTGGATGAGGTCGGTAACGACGTTCTGGAGGAAGATGACGGGCGTCGGCAGGCCCTCGAACATCTTCATCTCGGCATCGACGAGCAGGGTCATCATGCTCTCGATATCCTTGCCCAGCACGGCCTTGGAGCCGCGCAGCACGGTATCCACCAGCCCCTCGCGCGGCAGGAACTTCCTGAGCGCGTCGAAGTAACCGAGCTCGGTCACGGCGTTGGCGTACTTATGCGCGTAGGGCATGCCGGGGTAGAAGGTGAAGCCCTGCCACCTCGCCGGATCAGCACGCACGCGATCGGCGATCTGCGCAATCTTGTCGTGCGTCGTGCACATGAAGCCGCCCGCGCCCGCGTGCAGCGCCGCCTGGAGCACGTCCACGATCGCGTCGAGCGACTGGAAGCGCATGGATTGCTGGCGCGCCTTCTCCTCGGAGAGATGATTGACGCCGAAAAACTGGTTGTCGCCGAAGAGGATGCGTTCCATTATTGTCCGTCCGGTCGGCGGCGCGGGGCCGCGGTGTCGAGGAAGCGGGCGACGCCCGCGAGCAGCGAGGGGCTGGCTTCCGCGCTGATCGCGTGGCCGGCGGCGAGCGGCGTGTCGAGCAGGCGCGTCATGTTCGCCTGGAGCTGGCCCACATCGTCCACGATCAGCAGGCCCGGCCGGTCGCGGAAGCGCGCGGCGGTGTGGAGCTGGTGGTCGGTGGTATGCTCGCCCAGTGCGTGGAGGCGGGGCAGCATCAGCATCTGCTTGCCGTCCTCCAGCGCCTGGAGGATCGAGCCCATGCCGACATGCGCCACGAACAAGGTGCAGTCGCGCAGGCGTTGCCGGTACTCGGCCTGCGGCATGACGCGCGCAAAGGGGGCGTGGCGCGGCTCGTAGGCGCCGTCGCCGATCTGGACGAAGACGGGGCGTGCGGGGTTGGCGGCGGCCCAGTCGTCCACCGCGCGCACGAGGCGATCGAACGGCAGCATCGAGCCGACCGAGGCGAAGATCACAGCACGCCGCCCCAGAAGGCGAGGCCCTCGGCCGCCGCGACCTCGGGCCACTGGCACACGGCCTGCGTGGCGAGGCGCTTGGCGAGGCGGCCGGAGGAGGACATCTCCTCCGCCTGCGCGATGCTGTCGATCCACAGCGAGCGCGCGCCCATGACGCGGCCGAGTGACAGGAAGGCGAGCATCGGCGCGGAGCCGGTCGTCACGATCGCGTGCGGCCGCTCGCGCGCCATGATCCACGCCGCCTTGGCGAACACCTTCGGGAAAGCGAGCTTGTCGAAGCGCGAGGCGTCGGGGACGGTGTAGTAACGCGTACCCGGCACCGCGGCGGCATAATTGTCGAACATCGAGACATAGGCCACGTCCCAGCCGGCAAAGGCGGGGCGCAGTCGCAAGAGCTCGATCCAGTGGCCGCCGCCCGAGGCGACCGCCAGCAGGCGGCGCGGCCGCGCCATCCTCAGCGGCCGAGCAGGCGGCCGACGAGGCCGGCGGCGCGGCGCGAGCCCGCGACGGGGGCGGCCGACGCGACCTCGCCCACGCGCCCTCCGGTGGCGGCGGCGGCGCGGATCATCTCGATCGTCCAGTCGGTATCGGCGCCCGACGCGAAGCCGTTCTCCTCCGCGTGCCCGCCCGCCTTGATCGCGCGGCCCCACGCTTCGAGCTGTGCGGTATATTCCTCGCCGCGCAGGTAGAAGGAGACGGGCGGGGTCAGTTCAGTGATGTACTTCACCGTCCAGCCGGGCTGATATCCGGCGGGCGGGGTGCGGCCCTCGCCCACGAACACCTGGATCTCCTGCCGGTCGGCGAAGATCTTGCCGCCCTCGCCCCACACCGAGATGCGCGTGGACATCTTGCGCACGGACGGATCGGACCAGTTGACCGATAGCTGGGCGGAGACGCCATCGGCGAAGCCGAGCTGGGCGTAGACCTCGTCATCGACCTCAGCCGAAAAGCCGCTCTTGAGGACGGCGCCCGCGCAACCCTGCGGGCGGCCGAGATACCAGTTCACGAGGTTGAGCGGGTGCGCCGCATAATCGTAGAGGCAGCCGCCGCCCTGCCCCGCCTTGCCGCGCCACGTCGCCTTGGCGGGCTTCAGCACGACGGGGCCATAGGCTTCGGCCTGGATGTGGCTGATGCGGCCGATCGCGCCCGCCTTAAGCAGACGACCCACCTCGCCGAACGTGCCGATAAAGCGGTTGTGATAGCCGACCTGCGCGACCAGCCCCTTGGCCGCCGCCGCCGCGCCCAGCTCCTCGCTCTCCTGCGCGGAGAGCGTCAGCGGCTTCTCGCAGAAGACATGGAGCCCACGGTCGAGCGCGCGGCGCACCATCGGCGCATGCGTGGTGGACGGCGTGGCGATCAGGATCGCGTCGAGCGGCTCCATGCGCAGCACCGCGTCGAAATCGGAGACATATTTCAGCCGCCCGTATTTCTCGATTACGCCGCCGACCATCGCGGCCGAATCGCAGATCGCGACCACCTCGAAATCGTCGAGCGCATTCAGCATGGCGAGGTGGGACAGGCCCATCTTGCCGAGCCCGATCACGGCAACCTTGATGGTCAACTTCTTCCCTCGCTTGGCTGGGCGTGTGGATCGCGCGGTGACGGCCGGGGCCGGCCGCTGTCAAGCAGCAGCCCTAGCGCGAAAGGGTTAGGAAAAGGCTGACCATCCCGGGACGATGCTAGGCCGCAACCGGCAGCGCCGCATCGTCCAGCTCGGCGGCGCGCTTCATCGCCGGACGGTCGGCGATGCCGGCCCAGTAATCCTCGAAGGCGGGCCGCGCGGGCAGGGACTTGAAGCGCAAGCCGTAGCCGATCTGCGCACCGGCATAGACGTCCGCCGCGCTGAAGCGGTCGCCGGCAATGTAGGTCTTGCCCGCGACCATCCGTTCGAGCCCGTCGACCACGTCGTCATAGCTGCCATAGCCGACGAAACCCTTGCGCTCGGTCGGCACCTCGTGCCCCAGCGCGCGGGCGGTGATCGCCGCCTCCGTGGGGCCGGCGGCGAAGAACATCCAGCGCAGATAGTCGGCATAGGCCGGCGTGCCGGGCGTCGGCTGCAGCCCCGCCTCCGGAAACGCGGCGGCGAGATAGGCGCAGATGGCGCCGCCCTCGCTCACCACTGCGTCCCCATGCGCCAGCACGGGCACCTTGCCCATCGGGTTGAGCGCCAGGAAGTCGGGCGCCTTCATGTCCGGCCCGTAGCCGAGATACTGGACGCGATAGGGCTGGCCCACTTCCTCCAGCATCCAGCGCACGATGCGGCCGCGCGACATGGGGTTCGAGTAGAGCAGCAGATCGTCGGTCATCGGAGATGCTCCCGGAGGAAGGTGGCGATGCGTGCCCAGGCCTGGAGATCGGAGGCGGGGCCGGGTTCGTCGAGCAGCGGCACGGGCAGCGTCGGCCCATGCGCGCCGCCCAATCGGACGGCGGCGGCGAGCGGCGGGTCGGACGCGGCGGCCAGCGCCGCGAGCGGGGTGCCGGCCCCGATCGCGGCGACGCGGCCGGTCAGCACGCGGTGGCCGGGCGGATTGCGCGCGAGCCAGCGCACGGTCGCGAGCGCATCGGGCAGGTCGATCGCGCCGTCCGGCGTGCAGGCGACGTACCCCAGCGTCGCGAGATGATCGGCGAGCAGGCGGGCATAGCCGTCGGCGCTCGGCAGCACGAACACCGCGGCATGGCGCCCGCGCGCGCGGCCGGGCACCGCCATGTGCAGCGCCAGCGTGCGGCCCGGCGCCACCGTCTGGCGCACGTCCGCGGTGCGCGCGGGGAGCGGATCGCGCGCGGGGAGCGGATCGCGCGCGGCCGCGGGGACGGCCAGCGCTACGAGCGCCAGCGCCGCCCACCTCACGGCACGGGCCCGCCGCCATAGCGCGCGAACCAGGACAAGATGGCGGATGCCTTGGCGGCGGATTGCGACGGGCGGCCGGCGAGGTCCTCATGGTTCGCGCCCGGCACCTTGACCAAAGCGCTCGGCACGCCCCGCAGGCGGAGCGCGGTGTAGAATTCCTCCGCCTGCGTCACGGGCGTGCGATAATCCTGGCTGCCGACCACGACGAGCGTCGGCGTCTTGACGTTGCCGACGAGGCTCAAGGGCGAGCGCGCCCAATAGCCCGCCGCATCCTCCCACGGGAAGTTGCCGAACCAGTAGCGCGCGAAGAAGCTCGTCTGGTCGGCGGTGAGCACGAAGCTGGCCCAGTCGATCACCGGCTTCTGCGCGGCGGCGGCCTTGAAGCGGTCGGTCTTGCCGACGACCCACGCGGTCAAGAGGCCGCCGCCCGAGCCGCCCGTGACGAACAGCCGGTCCTTGTCGACATGGCCGTCCGCGATCGCGGCGTCGACCACGCTCATCAGGTCGTCATAATCGTGCGCCGGGTAGCTGTGGTGGATCTGGTTGGCGAAATCCTCGCCATAGGAGGTCGAGCCGCGCGGATTGGCATAGACCACGACATAGCCCGCCGCCGCATAGAGCTGGTCGTCGGTGGAGAAGGAGGGGCCGTAGGCGGCGAACGGGCCGCCGTGGATCTCCAGGATCATGGGGTATTTCTTCGCCGGATCGAAATCGGGCGGGGTCACGATCCACGCGCCGATCGGCCGCTTGTCGAAGGCGGAGGTGACGGCGAGCGGGCGGACCTGCGCCAGCACCTTGGCGCTGAGCGCTTCTTCGTTGAGGCGCGTCAGGCGGCGCGGGCTGCCGCCGCCGCGGACGAGCATCACGTCGGCCGGGCGGGTCGCACCGCCGCCGGTGAAGGCGATGGTCCCGTCACGCGCGACGGAGAAGCTACCGCCCGTATAGGGCCGGTCGAAAGACGACTGGACGAGGCCCGACGCCACGTCGCTCACGCGCCCGTCCAGCCCGACCCGCGCGACCTTGGTGACGCCCGCATCGTCGTAGCTGACATAGATCGCCCGGCCGTCCGCCGCCCAGCGCGGAGCGCCGACGCTGCGATCCAGCCCGGCGGTGAGCACGCGCAGGTTGCCGCCGTCGCGGTCCATCACCGACAGGCGGACATTCTGGTTGCCGAGATAGCGATCCTCGAAGCCGAGAAAGGCGATGCGCGTGCCGTCGGGCGAGACGATCGCGTCGCCGTCCGGTCCCTTGCGGGTCGTGAGCTGCGTTAGCGCGCCCGAGGCGACGTCGACCGCATAGACATCCGCGCTGTTGGGATTGCGCTCGGCATCGCGCGTGCGGGTGGAGGCGAGCAGGATCGCGCGGTCACCCGCATCCCAGGAGAGCGGCCCCTCGTCGTCAAAGTCGCCGAAGGTGAGCTGGCGCGGCGCGCCGCCATCGGCCGGCACCACGAACAAGTGGTCGCGCCCGCCCGTCGCATAGCCGCCCTCGTCGCCGCGATAGACGAGCTTATCGATCACCTCCAGCGGCGGCGCCCATTGCGCGCCTTCGGGCCTGGGCGGCGCGTGGCCGAGCGTGGGGCCGGGCTCGCGCACGTGCATCAGCAAGGCGAGCCGCGCGCCGTCGCGCGACCAGGCCAGGCTGGTGGGGGCGGCGGGCAGGCCGGTGACGCGTGCAGTGGTGCCCGTCGCGATCCAGCGGACGTAGAGCTGGGGCGAGCCGCCCTCCGCCGACGCATAGGCGATGCGCGTGCCGTCGGGCGACCAGCGCGGCGACGAGGGCGCGCCACTGGTGACGAGCGGTGTCTGGGTACCTGTCTTCGTGTCCACCAGCCAGAGCGCGGTGCGCGCGCGATCGGTCATCAGATCGTTGGACTTGCGCACATAGACGATGCGCGACCCGTCCGGGCTGATTTGCGGATCGACCGCGGCTTCGAGGCCGAACAGGTCCTGCGCGGTGAAGTGCCGCTCGGGCGCAGCCGGCGGTGCGGCGGCGGCCGGGGCGAGGGCGAGCAGGGCGGCGGCGAACAGCGGGCGGGGGCGGATCATGGACGGGGTCTAGCCGGCCGTTATGGCCCCGTCATGCCGAACTTGGCCCGGCTCGTCAGTAGCTCATCGTCTCGTACACGCGTGACACGTCGCCCGCCCATTCGCCGTGGTAGAGGTCGAGCAGGCGCTGCGCGGGCACCTTGCCGCTGTCCACCACCTCGCGCAGCGGGTTCAGGAAGCCTGTCTCGTCGTCGCCCACGCCGTTCAGGCGACGGCGGGCGGCCAGGCCGTGATGCGCGATGTCGAGGATGCGCTTGCCCAGTTCCTGGAGCGTGCGGCCGCGCGGGCCCCGGGCCTGGAGCGCGAGCCGCGGCACCTCCGCACGGATGCGCTGGTGGTCCTCGATCGTCCAATGCTTGACCTCGTCCCAGGCGGCGTCGAGCGCGGTCTGGTCGTAGAGCAGGCCGACCCACAAGGCGGGCAGCGCGCAGATGGACGACCATGGGCCGCCATCCGCGCCGCGCATCTCCAGGAAGCTCTTGAGCCGGACTTCGGGGAAGGCGGTGGAGAGATGGTCCTTCCAATCCTCCACCCGCGGCCGCTCGCCCGGCAGGACGGACAGCTTGCTGTCGAGGAAGTCGCGGAAGTCGAGGCCCGCCGCATCGACATACTGCCCATCGCGATAGGCGAAGTACATCGGCACCTGCAGCATGTAGTCCGTGTAGCGTTCGTAGCCGAAGCCGTCCTCGTACACGAACGGGAGCATGCCCGTGCGGTGCGGGTCGGTGTCGGTCCAGATGTGGCTGCGATAGGACAGGAAGCCGTTCGGCTTGCCTTCGGTGAAGGGCGAGTTGGCGAACAAGGCGGTGCCGAGCGGCTGGAGCGCGAGGCTCACCCGGAACTTCTTCACCATGTCCGCCTCGCTCGAATAATCGAGGTTGGTCTGGATGGTGCAGGTGCGCAGCATCATGTCGAGGCCGAGCGAGCCCACGCGCGGCATGTGCCGGCGCATGATGGCGTAGCGGCCCTTGGGCATGACGGGCAGGTCCTCCCGCGTCTTGTCGGGCCAGAAGCCGAGGCCCAGGAAGCCGATGCCGAGCCGGTCGCCCACCTCCTTCACTTGGCGCAAGTGGCGGCCCGCCTCCGCGCAGGTGCCGTGAAGGCTGTCGAGCGGCGCGCCCGACAGTTCGAACTGGCCCGCGGGCTCCAGGCTGATCGCGCCGTCGGCCCCGGTCATGGCGATGGTGTTGCCGTTCTCCGTCACCGGCTGCCAGCCGAAGGCGGTGAGCCCGTCGAGCAGCGCGCGGATGCCGCCCGCCTCGTCGTAGGACGGCGCATGATGGTCGCCGAGCGCATACACGAACTTCTCGTGCTCGGTGCCGATGCGCCATTGTTCCTTCGGCTTCTCGCCGCGGGCGAACACGTCGACGAGGTCGGCGCGGCTCTCGATGAGGGGGTCGGGGCCGGCCTCGGCGGTGCGGGTGGTCATGGGCCCGCCCCCTAGCGCCGTACCGATCGGTACGCTAGCGGGGGAACGGGAACAAAGCGTGCGTCACCGTGGGGTCGGCACGCTGCCCTGCGCCAGGAGACCGCATGGACCCGACGCTTGCCGATCGCCGGCACCGCTTCAAGCGGCGGCTATGGCTGATGCTGCCGGTGGCGATCGCGATCGGTCTGCTGTTCGGCCTCTACGTGCGCGCACCGGTGGTGACCACGGCGGCCAAGCCGCGCGTGCGCGCCGCTCCGCCGCCCGAAGCCGTCGCGGCCGACCTGCCGGCCGAGCGCCTTGCCCCGCCGGAGCGCGTGGCGGTGGTGGCACCCCATCCCCGCATCGCGGCGCCCCGCCCGGAGGCCGAGAACCCGCCGCCGCCCCCGGTCGCCGACTCGCCCGAGCTTGCCGAAATCCGCGAGGCGATCCTGCGCGCCACGCCGCGTGCGCTGCGCCGCGGACGGCCGGTGACGTGGGAAGCGGGCGACGCAAGCGGCTACGTCGTCCCGAGCGAGGAAGGCGAGGAGGATGAGGGCCGCATCTGCCGCAACGTCTACGCGACCAACATCGCGGGCGAGCGGCAGGACCAGGGCCAGGTCCATCGCTGGTGCCGGCCCGCCGACGGCGGCGACTGGGCGCCCGCCTGAGCGCAGGCTCAGCCGCGCCGCACCAGCACCACGCCGGCGACGACCAGCGCCGCGCCCGCCAGCCGGGCCGGGCCGATTGGCGCGGTCTTGAGCCCCAGCAGCCCGAAATGGTCGAGCACCAGCGCGGCGGCGATCTGGCCCGCGATCGCCAGCGTCAGCGCCGCCGCGAGCCCCAGCCGGGGCGTGCCATAGGCCAGCGCGACCACATACGCGACGCCGTAGACGCCGCCGGCCCAGGCCCAGCCGGGCGCCGCGCGCAGCCCGGCGGGACTCGTGCGGTCGAACGCGGCCCACGCCGCGACCAGCAGCACTAGTCCGACCACGAACGAGACGATCGCCGCCACCAGCACGGAGCCCGCGCTGCGGGCCAGCATGGCGTTGGTCGGCGCCTGCACCGCCAGGCCGACGCCCGCCAGCAGCACGAACAGGAAAGGCAAGGACGCGGCCACGGGCGGCACCTAGGCCATGTTCGGCCGGCACGTAAGCCGCGCGCTCACCGCCAATCGCCCGCCGCGGCCATCCACAGCGCGACCGCGGCGAGTGCCGCGGTATCGGCGCGCAGGATGCGGGGGCCGAGCGACACGGGCGTCGCGCCCGGCGTGGCGCGGATCGCCGCGCGCTCCTCCGCGGTGAAGCCGCCCTCGGGGCCGACCAGGATCGCGGCGGGTCCCGCCCGCGCGACGGCGGCGAGCGGCGTGCCACCCTCCTCGTCGGCGAACAGCAGCGGGCGGCTCGCGTCCCACGCGCGCAGCACCATGCCCAACTTCTCGGGCGCGGCCAGCACGGGCAGCGCGGTGCGATCGCACTGCTCGGCCGCCTCCACCGCGTGCGCGCGCAGCCGATCGAGATTGAGCCGATCGACGACCGTGCGCGCCGTGGTCACCGGGCGCAGCACGCCCACGCCGAGCTCGGTCGCCTTCTCCACCAGCCAGTCGATGCGGCCCTTCTTGATCGGCGCGAACAGCAGGTGAAGGTCGGGCACCGTTTCGCGCGGGCGCAACAGGCCTTCCACCGCCAGCGTCACCGCGCGCCGGCTCGCCGCCGTCACGCGCGCCAGCCATTCGCCCGTGCGATCGTCGAACAGCCGCACGGGATCGCCCACGTCCACGCGCATCACTGCCGCCAGGTAATTGGCGGGCGCGCCGTCGAGCGAGAGAAGCAGCCCTTCGCCCAAGGGCTGGTCGACGAACAGGCGGGGCGTGCTGGCGGGCGGCCAGGCGGGCGTGGCGGGCATGGCCCTTCCCAAACCCGTTCGGTTCGAGCTTGTCGAGAACCCTGCACCGGCGATCGGCTTGAGGCCGGTTCTCGACAAGCTCGAACCGAACGGGTTGAGGGGATGGGATGAACGACCGCATCGTCCCCGACACCGAACAGCGCGGGCTGGTGGCGGCATTGCCGGCGTCCGTGCGGCCGTTCGTGCTGCTCGCCCGGCTGGATCGGCCGATCGGCGCGTGGCTGCTCTATTGGCCGGGCGCGTGGGCGGTGGCGCTCGCGGGCGGCGCCGTGCGGCGCTGGGACCTGCTCCTGTGGCTGGCGCTGGGCGCGGTCGCGATGCGCGGCGCGGGCTGCGTCTACAACGACATGGTCGACCGCGATCTCGACGCGCGCGTCGCGCGCACGCGCGACCGGCCGCTGGCGAGCGGCGCGGTGTCGCTCCGCGCGGCGTGGGTCTGGCTGGTGGCGCTCAGCCTTATCGGCCTCGTCGTGCTGGTGCAGCTCAACCGGACGGCGCAGATCGTAGCGCTCGCCAGCCTGGGCGCGGTGGCGGCCTACCCCTTCATGAAGCGCATCACCTGGTGGCCGCAGGCGTGGCTCGGCATCGTCTTCTCGTGGGCGGCGCTGGTCGGCTGGCCGGCGGTGACGGGGCGGATGGAGGCCGCGGGGCTGCTGCTCTACGCCGGCACGATGGCGTGGGTGGTCGCCTACGACACGATCTATGCGCTGCAGGACGTGGAGGACGATGCGCTCGCCGGCGTGCGGTCCTCCGCGCGTGCGCTCGGCGGCCATGTCCGCGCGGGCGTGATCACCTTTCAGCTGCTGGCGATCGGCCTTTGGGCGGCGGCCTTGTGGCGCGTGCGGCCCGATCCGCTGGCGCTGGCAGCGCTGCTGCCGGCCGCGCTCCACCTGCTGTGGCAGGGCGTCGGCCTGCGCCCGCATGATCCGGCCGATGCGCTACGCCGCTTCCGTGCCAACCGCTTCACCGGGCTTCTGCTGTTCCTCGCCTGCCTGGTGGTTGGCGGCAGCGCCGGATACGGGGGGTGACCGGGCGGCGCAGGCTTCCTAAGTGCGGACGATGACCGATCTCGCCCAAGCCCAGTCCCGCGCCGCCGATCTCGTTGCTGCGGCGCGGGCCGTGGGCGCCGACGCTGCCGACGCCGTCTATTACCGCACCCTGTCGACCGAGGTGCAGGTGCGGCTGGGCAGCCTGGAGGATGTCGGCCGCTCGGACGGCGAGGAGATCGGGCTCAGGCTGTTCGTCGGCCGCCGCTCGGCCAGCGTTTCCTCGTCCGACCTGTCAGCCCCTGCGCTCGCCGCCCTGGTGGAGCGCGCCGCCGCCATGGCGCGCGAGGCGCCGGAGGACGCCTATGCCGGCCTCGCGCCCGAGGACCGGCTGCTCCGTGGCGACGGGCCGGACATTGATCCCGACGACGGCGCCGATCCCGCGCCCGCCGCCTTGCGCGACCTGGCACTCCGGGCGGAAGATGCGGCGCGCAGCCGCCCCGGCATCACCAACAGCGAGGGCGCAGGCGCCAGCGCCGGCCGCACGCTGATGGCGCTCGCCACCTCCACCGGCTTCGCGCGCGGCTTCGCCTCGTCGGGCTATGGCTGCTCGGCCAGCGTGATCGCGAGCACGGGGGCGGGCATGCAGCGCGACTATGGCTATCATTCGGCACGCCACTTCGCCGACCTGGAGGCGCCGGAGGAGATCGGCGCGCGCGCCGCTACGCGCGCGCTGGAGCGGCTCAACCCCGGCAAGCTCGCGTCGGGCGCGATGCCCGTGCTGTTCGATCCGCGCGTCGGCGCAAGCCTGCTCGGCCATCTCGCGGGCGCGATCACCGGCTCCGCCATCGCCCGGCGCACCAGCTTCCTGCTCGGCAAGCGCGGCGAGCGCATCTTCGCGCCCGGCGTCACCGTGCGCGACGACCCCCACCGCCCGCGCGGACTGCGCAGCCGCGCGTTCGACGGCGAAGGATTGCCCACCGCGGCGGTGGACATCGTCGCGGACGGCGTGCTCACCACTTGGCTGCTCGACAGCGCCGCCGCCCGCCAATTGGGCGACGAACCCACCGGCCACGCGGTGCGCGGCGGCAGCGGCGCGCCGGGGGCGGGCACCAGCAACCTCTTTCTTGCGCCCGGCAGCGCCACGGTTGCCGACCTCATGGCCGACGTGAAGCTCGGCGTGTTCGTCACCGAGCTGATCGGGCAAGGCGTGAACGGCGTCACCGGCGACTACAGCCGCGGCGCATCCGGCTTCGCCATCCGCGACGGGCAGCTGGCGGAGCCGGTGGCGGAGATCACGGTTGCCGGCAATCTGCTCGACATGTTCGCGCACCTGACGCCCGCGGACGACCTGCGCTTCCGCCGGGCGGTGGACGTGCCCACGATCCGCATCGACGGCATGACCGTTGCCGGCGCCTGACCGGCCGCTCGCGGCGGTGGCGGCCGCGACCGCGGAGGCCGCCCGGCTGGCGCTCGCGCGCTGGGACACCGACTTCCGCCGCTGGGAGAAATCAGGCGGCGAGCCCGTATGCGAGATCGACCTCGCGGTGGACCGGCTGCTCAAGGAGCGGCTGCGCGCGATCGATCCGGACGCGGGCTGGCTTTCGGAGGAGACCAAGGACGATCCCACGCGGCTGTGCGCGTCGCGCGTGTGGGTGGTGGATCCGATCGACGGCACGCGCGACTATCTGCGCCGCCGCCCCGGCTGGTGCGTGTCCGTGGCGCTGGTGGAGGGCGGCCGCCCGGTGCTGGCGGTGCTGGATGCGCCCGCGCGGCAGGAGGTGTGGCTGGCCGCGGCGTGGGCGTGCGGGCGTCCGCCGCCAGCGTGCTGGCGGGCGCGCGCGTTCCCGCAGACGCGCTGCCGCGCAGCGAGAAAGAACTGGTGGCCGTCGCCAAGCCCAACTCCATCGCGCTCCGCATCGCCATGGTGGCGGCGGGCGAGGCCGATCTCGTGGCGACGCTGCGCTGGAGCCACGAATGGGACGTGGCCGCCGCCATGCTGGTCGCGGCGGAGGCGGGGGCGGCGGTAGGCGACGCGTTCGGCCAGCCGATCCGCTACAACTCGACCAAGGCGGAGGCGTTCGGCGTGCTGGTCACCGCCCCCGCGCTCCACGCCGCAGCGGTGGCCCGCCTCGCCGACCCTGCGCGCGAGGCGGCGGCCAAGCGGCGGACGGCGTAGCGCCGCCGCTCCGCGGCCTCACCGGTACAGGCTGCGCTGCGCCGCCAGGTCGTTGCGTATGGCGGTTGCGGCGACGCCGCCCTGCCCCATGGCATGGCTGATCTGGTCCAGCCCCCGCACGACGTCGCCCGCGGCGTAGAGCCCTGCCACGCCCGTGCGGCCATGATCATCCACCTGCAGGCAGCCGTCGGGCGAGGTCACCGCCCCCAGGTCGCGCGCCAGCTCCGATCGGATGTGCGATCCCATCGCCGGATACACGCTGTCGAACCGCATCGGTCCCGCTGGCAGGTCTACGCGGAACTGCTCGCCCTCGATCGCGAAACCCTGCGTTGGGCCGGCCGCTGTCGCCACGCCCGCCTCGTCCAGTTGCTGCCGCGTCGCGTCGTCCAGCTCGAGCGCGCCGTCCGCGCCCATCAGCGTCACATCCGCGGTGTAGCCGCGCAGGAACAACGCCTCCGCCGGTCCGCGCTCGCCCGTGCCGATCACGCCTACGCGCGCGTCCGTCACCTCGTAGCCGTCGCAGATCGGGCAGTAGCGCAGCCGCCCCTGCGCCAGCGCGCGATCGTGCAGCGCCTGGTCCATCGCTGGATGATGGTTGACCACGCCGGTCGCGACCAAAGCGGTGCGCGCCTGCCGCTCGCCGAAGCTGCCCGTCGCCGTGAACAGGCCGTCTTCGCCCACGAGCGCGGTCACTTCGCCCGTGAGGATGGCGGCCCCGTATTGCACCGCCTGCTCGCGCATGCGCGCCACCAGGTCCCGCCCGGGGATGCCGCCGACGAAGCCCGGCTGGTTGCGCGTGTTGGGGATGGTGATCGCCCGCCCCGCCCCCGCATCCACCACCAGCACGTCGAGGTGGAACCGCGCGAGATAAAGCGCCGCGGTCAGCCCCGCCGGCCCGCCGCCGATCACCACGCAATCGAGCGGCAGCGAGGCCATCAGCCTTTCCGCGCCACGCCGAGGCGTGGCAGTTCGATTGCCGGGCAGCGGTCCATCACCACCTCCAGGCCCGCCGCCTCCGCGCGCGCCGCCGCCGCCTCGTTCACCACGCCGAGTTGCAGCCACACCGCCTTGGCACCGACCGCGATCGCCTGGTCGACCGCCTCCCCCGCCGCCTCCGGCCGGCGAAAGATGTCGACCAAGTCGATCGGCTCGCCGATCTGGTGGAGGTCGCGCCACACATATTCGCCGTGCACGTGCTCGCCCGTGATCTGCGGATTGACCGGCAGCACGCGATAGCCCCACGCCTGCAGCGTCCGCATCACGCGAAAGCTCGGCCGGTCGGGCCGGTCGGACGCGCCCACCAGCGCCACCGTGCGACACTCCTCAAGCAGGCGGCGTATGTCGGCGTCGTGGGTCAGCGGCATGGCAGCTAGAACACGGGCGAGGACGAAGGGTTCAGCCAGCGCGCCACGGCGGCCGCCAGCGCGGCGAACGGCTCGGCCGCCGCGCCGCCTTCCGCCGCGGGCGGACGGCCCGCGTCGGACGCGGCGCGGATGCCGCCGGCCAGCGGCACGCGGCCCAGGAAAGGCAGGCCGCGCCGGCCCGCCTCCGCCTCCGCACCGCCCTGCCCGAACGGGTCGGACACCTCCCCGCAATGCGGGCAGGCATAGCCCGCCATGTTCTCGACAAGGCCGATCACCGGTACGCCCGCCTTGTCGAACAGGTCGATCGCGCGCGACGCGTCGATCAGCGCCAGGTCCTGCGGCGTGGACACGATCAGCGCGCCCGCCGGCCGGAACTTCTGGATCATGGTGAGCTGCACGTCGCCCGTGCCCGGCGGCATGTCGACCACCAGCAGCTCCGCGGCACCCCAATGCGCGTCCACCAGCTGGCTGAGCGCATTGCCCGCCATCGGTCCGCGCCACGCGATCGCCTGGCCCGGCTCCACCAGCTGGCCCATCGACAGGAGGCCAAAGCCGAAGCGCGTCGGCACGGGCACCAGCTTGTTGCCCTCCGCCTGCGGCCGCGCGTCCGCGTCCAGCAGTCGCGTCTGCGACGGGCCGTATATGTCGGCGTCGACCAGGCCCACCGCCAGGCTGCCCGCCGCCAGCGCCACCGCCAGGTTGGCCGCCACCGTCGACTTGCCCACCCCGCCCTTGCCGCTCGCCACCGCCAGCAGCCGCGGCCCGGCGCCGCGCTCGGCGGTAAGCGCCACGCGCACCTCCGCCACGCCCGGCTCTGCCGCCAGCGCCGTGCGGACGGCCGTCTCAAGCTCGCCCTGCGCGGAGGGCGGCAGGCCGGAGACGTCGACCATCACGTCCACCCGCCCGCCGTGCCGCCGCGGCGGCGTGGCACGCCCGCTCTCCACCAGCCCCCGCCCGGTTGCGGGATCGGGGACGCGGTTGAGCGCGGCGGCGAGCGGATCGGAAGCCATGTTACCGGACATAGGCGTGGGCGCGCCGGGGCACTACCTTTCGTCGCCGCCCAGCCCTATAAAGCGTCCATGACACGCGAGGGCCGCACGGCCGCCTCCTCCCCGACGCCGCCGCTGCTGAACGAGGGCGGCCCGTGGGGCGGCGGGTCCGGCGACGGCAACAAGCGCCCGTGGCAGCCGGGCGGCGGGCGCAGCCCCGTCGGCCCGTCCGCGCTCGACGCGCTGATCCGCCGCGGCCGCGCGCGCTTCAACGGCGGCGGCCCAGGTTTGGAAGCGGGCGTGTGGCGCTGGGCCGTGCTGGGCGTCGTCCTGCTGTGGATCGCGCTCACCGCCACGCACACGGTGGGACCGCAGCAGCGCGGCGTGATCACGCGCTTCGGCCGCTATGCCGGCACGCTCCAGCCAGGGCTCGGCTTCTCGTTCCCCGCGCCGATCGACATCGTGCGCAAGCTGGACGTCGACAACATCCACGTCATCGACATCGACAGCGGCGGCGCAGGCGGGGGCAGCGGCGGGGCCGGGCAGAACCTGATGCTGACGGGCGACGAGAACATCATCGACCTGCAATATTCTGTGCGCTGGAACATCCGCGATCCCGAACTCTACCTATATGAGCTCAGCGACCCCGAAGGCACTATCCGCGAGGTTACGGAGAGCGCGATGCGCGAGGCGATCGCGCGCGTTACCATGACGCAGGCGATCGGCCCGCAGCGCAGCCAGATCGAGGCGCGGGTGGCGCAGCGCGCGCAGGAACTGCTCGACGGCTACCGCGCAGGCGTCGTCATCCAGGGCGTCGCGATCAAGCAGGCCGATCCGCCGAGCGAGGTGATGGACGCGTTCAAGGAAGTGTCCGCCGCGCAGCAGACCGCGCAATCCTATCTCAATCAGGCGCGCGCCTATGCGACGCAGGTCACGGCGCGCGCGGAAGGCGAGGCGTCGGCGTTCGACAAGGTCTATGCGCAATATGCGCTGTCGCCGGAGGTCACCCGCCGCCGCATGTATTACGAGACGATGGAGAAGGTGCTGGCCAAGACCGACAAGACCATCGTGGAGTCGCCCGTCACCCCTTATCTGCCGGTGGCGCCGGCGCAGAGGCCGAAATGACGCTGGGCGACACGGTGCGGCGCGCGCCCTTGCTTTGGGGCGGCGTGGCGCTGGTGCTGCTGGCGGTGCTGCTGAGCTGTATCGCGGTGGTGCCGGAGACCAGCCAGGCGCTGGTGCTGCGCTTCGGCGAGCCCGTGCGCATCGTCAACCCATACCGCCCGCGCGAAACGTTCGGCCGCACGGGCGCGGGGCTCGCGCTGCGCGTGCCGTTCATGGAAAAGCTGGTGTGGGTCGACAAGCGCGTGCTCAACTTCGACATGGCGCGCCAGGCGGTGCTGTCGACCGATCAGTTGCGGCTGGAGGTGGACGCCTTCGCGCGCTACCGCATCGTCAATCCCGTGCGCATGTACGTGGCCGCGGGCACCGAGCGGCGCGTGGCAGACGCGCTCAAGCCCATCCTCGGCTCAGCACTGCGCAACGAGCTCGGCAAGCGGCCGTTCGCGGTGTTGCTCACGCCCGAGCGCGACCGGGTGATGGGCAATATCCGTCTCGCGCTGGCCCGCGTCGCCGCGCAATATGGGGCGGAGATCGTCGACGTGCGCATCAAGCGCGCCGACCTGCCCGATGGCACGCCCCTGCAAAGCGCGTTCAACCGCATGCGCACCGCGCGCCAGCAAGAGGCCCGCTCGATCGAGGCGGAGGGCCGGCGCGAGGCGCAGGTGGTGATGGGTCAGGCGGACGCCGACGCCGCGCGCATCTATGCGGCGAGCTTCGGCAAGGACCCCGACTTCTTCGACTTCTATCGCGCGATGCAATCCTATCGCGTCACCTTCGGCACCGACGACACGCAGCCGCGCGGCGCTTCGTCGATCATCCTGTCGCCCGACAGCAGCTACCTGAAGCAGTTCCGCGGGCCGAAGCCGTAGGCTGATCCACGCAGATTGAAGCAACGCGCTCGTCGTCGCCGCCTGCGCGGGAACGACGATGCGCGTGCTGAAGTAGAGTTGGAGCACCGCTCTTTGAAAACGTCGGGCCTGGACGGCGCTAGGCCGCCAGCCCCAGGCGCCGCCGCGCCGCGGTCAGCGTATTCTCCATCAGGCAGGCGATCGTCATCGGCCCCACGCCGCCCGGCACGGGCGTGATCGCGCCCGCCACCTGCACCGCCTCTTCGAACTGCACGTCGCCCACCACGCGGTAGCCGCCGCCCTCCTTGGCGACGCGCGTCGTGCCCACGTCCACCACCAGCGCGCGCGGCTTGATCCATGGGCCCCGCACCAGTCCCGGCCGTCCCACCGCGCTCACCAGGATATCGGCGCCCCGGCAGATGAACTGCGTGTCGCGCGTATGGATGTGCGTGGTGGTCACCGTCGCGCGCTCCTCCAACAGCAGCGCCGCCATCGGCTTGCCGACGATGTTGGAGCTGCCGATCACCACCGCGTTCGCGCCCGTAAGGTCGGGAATGACCGACTTGATGATGCGCAGGCAGCCGAGCGGCGTGCACGGAATCAGCGCGTCCGTGCCCTGCGCCAGCCGGCCGGCGTTGAGCGCATGCAGCCCGTCCACGTCCTTGGCCGGGTCCACCGCCGCCATCACGCGCAGCGTGTTGATGCCCTGCGGCAGCGGCAGCTGGACGAGGATGCCGTCGATCTCGTCGCGGCCGTTGAGCGCCGCCACCTCCTCCAGCACGCGCGCCTCGCCCGTGTCGGCCGGCAGCAGGATGACCTCCGCGACGAACCCTAGGTCGCGCGCCAGCTTCACCTTGCCCTGGACGTAGATGTGGCTCGCCGGATCGTCTCCGGCCAGGATCACCGCCAGCCCCGGCGCGCGCGGCAGGTCGGGCAGCGCGGCGCGCACCGCATCCGTCACCTTGCGCGCCAGCGCCCGCCCGTCGATCACCTCCGCCGTCATGCCGCTCTCCGCCAGAAACGGGTTACCCGTAGCGATGCAGGGAGGACCCACGCAATCATGGAAAGCGCTGCGCAAATCTGGGGGGCGCTACCCGGCAGGCGATCAGCGGCACACGTCACTGTGCGGGACCGGCCGGATTGGTTTCTCAAAGATACTGAAGCGGCGCGGTCCACGCCTGAATAACTTGGCAGTCTGATCAGACGGATGCGTCGGCTTCCGGCAGGCTGCTGATGTGGTCGCCCGAAACGACGGCAGGACCGCTACCTCATGAGATGGCAGCCGATCTACGTCGGACATTTCGTCCCCGCGCAGGCGGGAACCCCGCTTCGTCATTGTGGCGGGGAGCGAGCCGGGTCGCGCCTATGCGGGCACGACGACAGAGGACAGTTCATCCTAGCTACATCACACCCGGGTCGCCGGTAAAAAGAAAGGGGCCGGCCGTTGCCGGCCGACCCCCAACTTGGTTCGAGGATGAACGCCTTACTGGCCGGAATTCGGCCCGAAGGTGATCTCCACGCGGCGGTTCTGCGGCTCGCGCACACCATCGGCGGTCTGCACCAGCAGCTTCGTCTCGCCGAAGGCCTGCGTGGTGAGCGCCGCTGCCGGCACGCCCTTGCCCGACAGGTAGGACTTCACCGCGTCCGCGCGACGCTGCGACAGGCCGACATTGTAGCTCGAGGAGCCCGACGTGTCGGTGTAGCCCGCCAGCATGACCTGCGCCTGGCCGGTCGTCGCATAGCTCTGCGCCGCATTGTCCAGGATCGACGCGGCCTCGGGCGTGATGTCCGCCTTGTTCCAGTCGAAGAAGACGATGAACGGCCCAGGCGTCGCCG